>ERZ1034998.307-NODE-307-length-32604-cov-36.291069_pt1 | contig 32604 bp, 24 predicted proteins | sample MGYA00520621_ERZ1034998 | MGnify/ENA primary metagenome ERZ1034998 (study PRJEB33766, sample SAMN09781748) | gut metagenome | biome: gut microbiome | host: Homo sapiens | place: Madagascar | study: EMG produced TPA metagenomics assembly of the PRJNA485056 data... | reverse complement strand
ACATTATTTTAAAAGAAAATCAATACATATCGTAAAATTTCTCCGTAAAAATTTCAAATTTCCGGTTTTTCGTTGCGTTGCGGAGATATAAAACAGGATTTTGTTGCTCTCGGAATTCGGCAAGTAAATGCCTTGAAATTTGCAAAAAAAGGTGCGATAATTGAAAAGGCGACGGGGAAAAAGACCTTGAAACGACAGATTTAAGTGCTTTTCCGGACACGCAATTTTATGATAAGGCGCAGGGAATATGAGCGAATTGATTTTGAAAATGACAGGTATAGACAAGCGTTTTTCGGGCGTTCACGCGCTGAAAGGCGTTGATTTCGACCTTTACGCCGGAGAAGTTCACGCTCTTATGGGCGAGAACGGAGCGGGTAAGTCAACGCTGATGAAAGTGCTTTGCGGAATACACGCTTACGACTCGGGAAGTATCGAATACTTCGGCAAAAAAGTTAAATTCGCGTCGATAGCCGAATCGCAGGCAGCGGGCATAAGCATAATTCATCAGGAACTCAATATGATGAATCACCTTACGGTCGCGCAGAATATTTATATCGGCAGAGAACCGATGAAAGGCGGGTTTATCGACGACAGGAAAATGGAAGCGGACGCGACCGAACTTTTCAAACGCATAGGCGTTCGCATCGATCCGTCGGTCAAACTCGGCTCGCTCACCGTCGGCAGACAGCAGATGGTTGAAATTGCCAAAGCCGTTTCGAGAGATTCGAAACTTCTTATTCTCGACGAACCGACAGCGGCGTTGACTCAGCCCGAGGTTGAGGACCTTTTCCGCATAATGCACGATTTGCAGAGAAAGAATATCGGAATGATATACATTTCTCACCGTATGGACGAGATAAACCGCATTTCGGACAGAGTGACCGTTATGAGGGACGGCGAATACGTCGGCACGGAATATACGAAGAACCTGACCAAAGACGATATCGTTAAAATGATGGTCGGCAGGGTTATTTACGGCGAACAGAAAGAAAAAAGCCTTGTCCCGGACGACGCTCCGGTTGTCCTCGAGGCGAGAAACATCGTCAGCGGAAAAACGCTTAAAAACGTGAGTTTTAAACTCAGAAAAGGCGAAATTCTCGGATTTGCGGGGCTTATGGGCGCGGGCAGAACGGAACTTGCGAGAGCCGTTTACGGCGCGGATCCGTTCGACAGCGGAGAAATTTTCGTGAACGGAAAGAAAACGGAAATAAAAACTCCCGAGGCGGCGGTCAAACACGGAATCTGTTATCTTTCGGAGGACCGCAAGCAGTTCGGGCTTATGCTCGGCAAGTCGGTAACGGAAAACACCGTTTTAGCCTCGCTGGACGATTATATCCGTTTCGGCTGGATAAACGACGCCGCCGCGAAAGCCGCAGCGGAAGAGAAAAACAAGCAACTCAGAACGAAAACTCCTTCTATGGATCAACTCCTTAAAAATCTTTCGGGCGGAAATCAACAGAAGGTAATCGTCGCGAGGTGGCTCCTGAAAGACAGCGACGTGTTTATTTTCGACGAACCCACGAGGGGAATCGACATAGGCGCGAAGAGCGAAATGTACGACCTTATGGCGGAACTCGCGGCGCAGGGGAAATCGATAATAATGATTTCTTCCGAACTTGCGGAAATCCAGAGGCTGAGCGACAGAGTAATCGTCATGTGCGAGGGCAGAATCACGGCAGACTTGCCGATCGAAGGTCTCACGCAGGAAGAAATTATGAAATACGCCACGATGCGTCAACCGGCGTGATTGAGCGTAAAAAAAGGGAAATCACCGATAAATTACGGAGGGAAATGATATGGAAAACCAAAAATTGAATTTGCCGTTTAACCGCAAAGTGCGTAAGGCGGCAGTAAAAGTTAAAGACGCCGCGATAACCAACGGCAAGCAGAACATCATCATAGTTGCCGCGCTCGTCGTGCTGGCTTTGATATTCTACGCTTTAAATCCCAACTTTCTCAACAGATTCAACGTCGTCAGTATGACGCAAAGCCTTGCGCCTTACGCGATACTCGCTCTCGGCGTAACGTTCGTCATCGCGACGGGCGGCATCGATCTTTCGATCGGTACGGTGTGTATCGCTTCCGCCGTCATTTCGGGTTTTTGTTACACGAAGGGAATGCCCCTCTGGCTCACTATTCCCATGATGATCGTCATCGGCGGACTTTTCGGACTTTTAAACGGATTTTTGGTTGCTAAACTCAAACTTCCCGCATTCATAGCGACGCTCGGAACGATGATGCTTTCGAGAGGTCTGAGCGCGCTTATCGTTTCCGTTCCCAACATTTTCTTCCCGGGCGGAACGTGGTTCAATTCAACGTTTTCCAACCTCAACGGATTCCCTATAGGTCTTGTGTGGGTTATAGGTCTTATGCTTCTTTGCATGTACCTTATGTACAAAAACAAAGTAGGCAGATACATTCTTTCTATCGGAAGTAACGAGGAAGCCACGAGGCTTTCGGGTATAAACACCGACAAATATAAAATGCTTGCTTACGTGTTCTGCGGAATCGGCGCGGGCGTTGCCGCGATTTTCTGGTCGGCGTCCTTCACGACGGTCGCTTCGGCAACCGGTAACGGAATGGAACTCGACGCTATCGCCGGCGTTTACATCGGCGGAACGAGCGCGGCGGGCGGCGTGGCTTCGATCGCGGGGTCGGTCATCGGCAACATGATGCTCGTCGTTATAAGAAGCGGACTCAACTTCGTTCTTGCAAAGTTCAACCTTAACATGAACTCCACTTACGTGACTTACGTTCTTACGGGTATCATAGTCGTTGCGGCGGTTCTTATGGATACGATCAAGAACAAAAACGCGATGAAGGTCAAGGAAGACACGCCCAAGCAGAAAGTCAGAAAACATTACGTCGAAAGAAAAGCCGCTTTGAATGACGGAATCGACGCGATACTCGTCGACGGAACAATCACCGAGCAGGAAAGAACGTCAAGAGTGGCGGTTTTAAACGACGAACTTACCAAACTCAAAGCCGATTATTTAAGCGAAATGGAAAAACTCAAATCGCAATCGGCAAAAGCCTGACGATATCGGACGGATATCGGGCAAGGCGTAAAAATATACGGAAAAATCCCGAAAGGGTAAAATAAAGGAGGAAAAATTCCTATGAACAAATTCAGAAAGTATTTCTTACCGATCGTATGCGCAATCGCGTGTATGTTCACGACTCTCGCTTCCTGCGGCGGAAGCACCGAAAAGACGATCGCGGTAGTTGCGAAAGGCGAATCTCATGCCTTCTGGAAGTCCGTTAAGAAGGGCGCAGAGGATGCAGGCGCGAAGTACGGCTACAAAGTAACGTTCCGCGGCCCGGCAAGCGAATCTGCCAAAGATCTTCCCAGTCAGAAAGAAATGGTTACCACGGCTCTCAGCAATAAGCCTGCCGCTATGGTTCTCGCAACCATCGGCGAAGGTTTCGTGGACAGCCTTAAGAGCGCGTACGATCAGAAAATCCCCGTCGTTCAGTTCGACAGCGGTATCTGGGCAAACGACGTAAAAGCCCTCGACGCGGCTAAGAAAAACCCGATTAAATCCTCGGTTGCGACGAGCAACACGTTGGCGGCGGGACTTGCGGCGGAGAAGTTCTTCAATGCAATCAAAGCGGACATCGCAGCGACTGAAGGAACTTACGTCGTCGGTATAATTCAGCACGACGAAACCCAGACCGGTATCGACCGCGCGGGCGGATTCGAAACCAAATTCAAGGAACTCGCAGACGCCGACGCTACCACGAAGGGTAAATACAAAATCGAAAAAGAAGTTAAGCCCGGCGACGCAGATCAGGCTTATAAAACCGCTCTTGAAGCCCTTTACGAAAAGGGAATAAAAGCGTTGTTCATGAGCAACGAAGGCGTTGTTAAACAGGTAAGCGACGCTATCGCCGCTGCAGGAACGAAGTACGACGCGATCAAGTTCTGCGGATTCGACGCAGGCACGAAGCAGATCGAATGGATGAAGAAAACCACGGGCGCGAAACTTATCGGCGCAGTGGCTCAGGACTCCTATCAGATAGGTTACAACGCCGTTGAACAGGCTGTTTTCGCGGCAGAAGGCAAAACCGTCACCGCATCCGTTGCAATCGCCGGTTCGTGGTGGGACGCTACCAACGTTGACCAGATGATCAAAAACAACATCGTTTACGAAGGTTAATCGTCTTAACAAATCAACAAAAACCCGGGGCTGTCCGCCTCGGGTTTTTCATTTGTTTATTTTGATTATCCGGAGATAATCGTGTTATAGACCGCTTTTTGCGGTTTATTTATTTTGCTTTTGCGTTTTGAATCGGCCGTAATTTAATCGTTGTCGGCAGGAATCTCCGTTTCCGTTGCCGCAACCTCCGCGTTCTGTCCGTCGGGTTTTTTCACGGCTCCGGCGGCGATCTTGCCGCCTATCACGCCCGAGATGAGCGCGTTCACGTCGATACCGGTCGATTCCTTAACTCCTTCCATGATCTGGCTTGCGCTTTGCATAACGTCCTTAACCACTTTCGTGGCGTTTCCGTCGCCGTACATAACGATTTTGTCGGTGCGGCTGAGCGGCGCGGCGGCGTTTTTAACCACTTCGGGCAGAGCGGCGAGATACATTTCGAGAACGGACGCCTCGCCCATTTTCTTCTGCGCTTCGGCTTTCTTTTCGATGGCTTCCGCTTCCGCAAGACCTTTCGCTCTGATACCTTCGGCTTCCTGTTCCATCGCGTATCTGAGTGCTTCGGCTTCCGCGCGTTTCGCTTCCGCTTCCATCATCGCCTGATATTTCTTCGCGGCGGCTTCCTGTTCGGTTGCGAATCTTTCCGCTTCGGCGTCTTTCTGGCGTTTGATGAGTTCGGCTTCCGCTTCTTTCGCGATGCGGTAGTTGTTGGCGTCCGCCTGCTTTCTGATTTCGGCGTCGAGTTGCTTTTCTTTCAGAACGATAGCCTTATCCGCAAGTTCGGATTCCTTTTCCTTTTTGGCGATGTCGGCTTCGGTTTTGGCGATTTCGATCGTCTTTCTCTGGTTTTCCTGCTGAATGGAATAAGCCGCGTCCGCCGCCGCCTTTTTGGTGTCCGCCTGAACTTTGAGTTCGGCTTGCTGCACGGAAAGGGCGGTGTTCTGTTCGGCGATCTTCTTTTCCGCCTCCACCTTTACGGCGTTCGCTTCTTCCTGCGCGTGGGACGTCGCTATGGCGATATCTCTCTGCGCGTTCGCTTTTGCGATCTGGGCGTTTTTGCGGATTTGCTCCACGTTGTCGATACCCATGTTTTCGATCGTTCCGGCGTTGTCCTTGAAGTTCTGAATGTTGAAGTTAACGACTTCTATGCCGAGTTTCTCCATGTCGGGAACTACGTTTTCGGTAATCTTTTTAGCGACGCCCTGTCTGTCCTGAACCATTTCTTTAAGCCCTACCGAACCCACGATTTCACGCATGTTACCCTCGAGAACCTGAGTTACGAGGCTTACGAGTTCGGCCTGATTCATTCCGAGAAGGGATTCCGCCGCTTTTTTGAGAAGTTCGGGGTTGGACGAAACTTTAACGTTCGCAACGCCGTCCACGTTCACGTTTATGAATTCGTTCGTGGGGACGGCTTCGCTCGTTTTAACGTCCACCTGCATAACTCTGAGCGAAATTTTATCCACTCTTTCAAAGAACGGCATTCTCCAGCCGGCTTTACCTATAAGAATTCTCTTTTTGAACGGACCCGAAATTATGTAAGCGGTGTCCGGCGGGGCTTTAAGATAACCCGCTATCAAAAAGAGGAGAATTACTGCTGCGATAACGACTAACGTTGTGATTAACCATGACGGCATAACTTTTTTTACCTCCTGTTGCGATATGTTTTGCCTCGATGTATTTTACTTTCCGGGAGTTTGTTATATTACTTCCTGCGGTAATCCGGCGCGTGATTCGACGGCTAAAAAAAGACTTTTACGGCATACGTTCCGTAAAAGTCTCAAAAAACCGTTGTTCAGTTTTACGATACCGGAAAACTTATTTTTCGTCCTGACGATATCGTAACACAGCCGAGCCGTTGCGGGGCAGATTCTGTCCGCTGCGGGCAGCCGCGTCTTTACTCCCTTTCAGTGACTGTATGATAACACACGTTTAAAAAAATGTCAAGGGTTTAACCGAATTTTCATTTATTTGCTTAATGCTGTTCTGCCGAGAGAGCAAACTCCCGCAACGATAGCGGTTATACCGCCGGCGATCGCGCCGTAACCGAGCTGCCACACCTTTGTGCTGTCGGAGTTGAAATCGGAGAATTTGGAAGTCGTTTCGCCGCCGATACCGAGAACGGCGCCGGAAGTCGTTACCGAAGAGAAGTTGAGCGCGAAGAAGAAAAGTATTCCTCCCGCAACGAGAGCAAGAGCCGCGATAAGCGACATAAGTTTACCCTTGGCGATGCCTACGAGTTGAAGGACGTTGATTACAAGCCCCAAAACTACGAGAACGTAAGCAAGAAGGTTGAGGAAAGAGAAGTTAATCGTCGTCGAGCCTGTGAAGAAACTTCCGCCGTCGACGGAGGAAAGTTTTTTGCCGAATGCGATCGCGATTCCGTTATACGTCGTGTCGCCGTTTACCGCCGCGATTTGCGGAAGGAAAACCATGACGACGGCAACTATTGCCAGAAGCGCGCCGACGAGCGAAATAAGTTTGTTCAGTGATTTTGCTTTTTTTGATTTCATTTTTCACTCCTGTGATTTTAGTAATAAAATTATAGCAGACTGAAAAAAAATGTCAAGCGAAGTCGTGTGAAAAAGAGAAAAATAAAAACCGTACAAAAATGATGATTTTGTACGGTTTTGGCGTAAAATTCGCGATTGTAAAACGGATTTTATTTGCCGGCAGCGGCAAGTTTTCTTTTCGCGGCGACGATATGCGAAAAAAGTTCGGGCTTGTCGTTCAGAATAAGTTCCCCGGGAAAGTCTACGTCTTTCAGAACGGCGAGGCAGTTGCCGAAATCGGCTATTCTGTCCTTTCCGTGGCTGTCGCTCCCGAGCGAAACGAAAACGCCTTTCTTTTTGCACAAAAGCAGAATTTCCACGGTTTTTTCAATGTTTTTCTCCCTGTATCCGTCGGGCGAAACTCCCACCGAGTTGAATTCGACGATCGTTCCCGTGGCTTTCGCCGCATCCGTGAGCGTTTCCGCGTTTATCGGAAAAGTCGGGTCGTCCGGATGCCCCATAATATTAATGAAAGGATTTTCCGCGGCGGCAACGAGGGCGGCCGTATTCGCGCTCTCCGAGCCGGGTTTGATTGTTTTCTCGTGCAGGCTCGCTATGGCGTAGTCGAGTTCTTTCAGAATATCCGTCGGCAGATCGACCGTTCCTTTCGCGCTTAAAACGTTGAGTTCCGCGCCGTAGAGCATATTCACTCCGTAAAGCCTTTTGTCGCAGTATTTCAGATTTCTGAAGTAACTCTCTGAAGCCGCGCCCGGCATTTTCGGCGCGTGGTCGGTTATCCCGAGATATAAAAGTTGTCTTTTCGACGCTTCTTCCGCCATCGCGGTGAGCGTGTCGGTGGTGTGGTGACCGCTCGCGATGGTGTGCGTGTGAAAGTCGGTTAAAATTCTCATAATGCAATTATATAATATTTGAAACGAAAAAACAACAAAAATAACACTCTTTGCTGAAAAAATTTGGCAAAAACAACACAAAACAACAAAAATCAACATAAAATATATACTGATATTGAATTGAAATTTGAAAACCCAGTGTTTAAACTATAGGCAACGGTGGAATAAGTAAATATGAGAAATGAAGGATAGAATAAAAAAAGAGCGTTATATAAAAGATTTGGTTAAGAATCAATTGTATAATGCTCTTTTAAAACATGAAGTTTTAGATAAGTTTAAATAAAGATGACTTGAGTGTATGCCTGTCTGATTTGCTTCTTGTTGATTTGAGCATATATTCGTCTGAATAATCAAATATAATGGAGACTTTTTTTGTGAAAGATTTGTTTTCGATATCGAATTCTTCTATAAGAAAGCTTCCATTATATTTTTTTAGTATTTCGTAGGTTGTATACAGTCCGATACCGCTTCCACCTTCATTTTCGTGGGTTGTGCATCTTTTGCGTCCCCAATTTGCAAGAACATTTATATCAAATGCCGGACCGCTGTCATACACATTTATGGTGAGACAGGACGATGTATCAAAGTTTACCATAACATTTTTGATGTCAGATGATTCAGTCGCGATTATTGCATTTTCGGTTATATCTGCAAGGATGGTAGACAGTTCATCTTCAGTCACAGGATTACTAATCCATTCGGTTATATTTCGGTCTGCAATTACATTAAAATTTATCTCGTCCCGGCATGCACGCTGATGCATATAGCCAAACAGAGAATCAATGGCGATATTTCCGGTTGTGGATATGTATTTTTCGCTTGTTTCAAGTCTGTTAAGTATTCCTGTACGTTCTGAACTTATGTCTTTAAGTCTGTCAAGAAGTTTCTCCTTATCATGGCTGTCAGGATTATTAATCATATTTTCAACAGCAAGTTCCATTGCAGGCAGAAGTTTATTATCTTTATGTATCAGTGAAGAGAGGTGTTTCACTTCATTTTCAAGCTGATTGATTTTAATATCCTTATCCTGAAGCTGAATTACATACTCCTGAAACTCTCTTGAACGGATTCTGTCCATGTATTCGCGGGTTGTGTAAGACTGCCACCAGCTCAGCATGAATATGGCACAGATAAGTAAAAACGAAAGTGGAACAATGTGAATGAGAGTTCCTTTGGTTTTGGCATTTAACAGCATTGCTGCGAGAATCACAAGGATACCGATAACGGTAAATGGCGTGCTGTAAAATGGTTTGTTTATAAATGAAAGTCCGTTTTTGAACCTGTTAAATCTAAAAGGTATGGTGCATACAGCAAATTGTATAAACATACCTATAAACTGTAGCAGTGTAGGATTTAAAAATGAGCCTAATACTATGTAATTAAATGTCACTAACGGAACTGACACAATGGAAAACACAATATAACTGTAACTGAATGAAATTAATACAGTGTTGAATGAAAGCGAAAAATCTTTTGAATAATATCTGGTTAAAAACAGGGTTACCATTACAATCATAAAAACAAATTCAAAGTAATCAATATCTTTAAGCAGCAGGTACGACAGTGTGGCAAGGGCAGCAGAAAATACGGAACAGATTATATAATATGATTTTCGTGATTTTGGCCTGACATTTAGAATCATTCTGTATGTATATATGCTGCAAATGATAAGCGAAAAGTATCTTGTAATATTTCTTAACATAAATAGTCCTTTCTATTACTTTATCAACGAAAAAAGCATACCCGTAAGTAAGTTAAAAATCCTTAAGAAAAGCCTATCCTTTAAGCATCAAATATAAAGGAGTGAGCCGGAATGTCAGGATTATGGGAAGCTATTTTAAAGTATTTTTCAAAATAATTAATTAGGCTGATTAATACACTGTATGTAAAAGAGAAATGTGGAAAATCATTATTGCAATGAATTTTCACATTTCTTTTTGTTATTTTATCAGTTTAAAAAGATTTTGCAAGGTCTTCTTCTACGGTAGAGATTTTTCTTATTCCATAGTTTTCTATAAGGATATTCAGAACGTTTTCTGATATAAATGCCGGTATGGTTGGTCCGAGAAATATATTTTTAATTCCGAGTGAGAGAAGGGTGAGCAGAATACAAACAGCCTTTTGCTCATACCATGAAAGAACAAGTGTAAGAGGAAGTTCGTTTACATTACATTTAAATGCATCTGCAAGAGCGAGGGCGACCTTGATGGCAGTGTATGAATCGTTACACTGTCCGGCATCGAGAAGACGGGGAATTCCTTCTATATCTCCTAAGTTTAAATCATTCAGTCTGTATTTTCCACATGCAAGAGTAATGATAATTGCATCATCAGGTACAGATTTTGCAAATTCAGTATAATAGCTTCTACCCGGAGCAGCACCGTCGCAGCCGCCGATTAAGAATATGTGCTTTATTTTTCCTTTGTTTATGAGTTCAATGATTTTTTCGGCATGTGAAAGTATGGCGTCGTGTCCGAAACCGGTTGTAACAGTTGTACCGCCGTTTATACCGGTCATAGGATGGTCTTCCGGATAGCCTTTACATTCGATGGCTTTTTGGATTACCGGTGTGAAATCTTTATCTTCTCCTATGTGGATGAGGTCAGGATAAGAGACGACAGATGTAGTATAGACACGGTCACAATAGCTTTGACGTACCGGCATAAGACAGTTCGTGGTGAATAATATTGGAGCGGGAATATTGTGAAATTCAAACTGCTGACTCTGCCATGCAGTACCAAAGTTACCTTTTAGCTGCTTGTGTTTCTTTAGTTCAGGGTAACCGTGGGCAGGAAGCATTTCGCTGTGGGTATACACGTTTACGCCTGTTCCGTCCGTCTGCTCAAGTAAAAGCTTCATGTCATGCAGGTCATGTCCACTGACAACTATAAACGGTCCTTTTTCTATAGTAAGTGGTACGGTAACGGGAACGGGATTACCGTAGGTTTTGGTATTTGCCGTATCAAGAAGTTCAAGACATTTAAAATTCACCTCACCTGTTTTTAACACAACAGATAACAGATAATCTGTGTCATGTTCACCGCCCACAGCGCAAAGTCCTTCATAGAAAAAGTCAGTTACCTCCCGGTCTTTGTATCCGAGGGCGTATGCATGATATGCGTATGCCGCCATGCCACGCAGACCGAATAATATAAGAGATTTGAGAGAGCGGATATCTTCGCCGGCTGCCCATAAATGCTGCATATTATAATCATCAGCATCATCGGATATATTCTTCTTTTCTGTTCTGACTTTTTTAATAAGATCGTTGATGGTTTCGTTATTAAAATTTACATTTGTTATAGTTGTAAACAGACCTTTAAACATAAGTTCATCAGATGTATCAGTAGGCTCAGATGATCTGACGGCATGGGAAAGTCCTATGAGTGCGCCTGTAAGCTCATCCTGATAATTTGCGGTATCATACTTTTTACCGCATACGCCGGCACGTCCCTCACAGCCTGTATTGTGGGCTGTCTGCTGGCATTGAAAACAAAACATTTCTCCCATTGTAGTCCTCCATTAAAAAGATTATATAATAATACGCAATTATTCGGCATAAGCCTCAAAAATTACAACATTAGTATGGTACGATAGTGATTTAATTATCCAAAATCAATAACATTAATGACAAAACAAATTATTGATGATAAAATAAACAGGTATGTAAATAAAAAAAGGAGTGTAGCAGTTAATGATCCGAATTATAATAGGATACTTCCTGGTACTGTTTGATATTGTGTATCAGATAGGAAGTCAGGGAAACAGAGCAGATATACTGCCTGATTTTATAGGATATCTTCTGATATTCTGGGGGGCGTGGAAATATAAAAACGGGTCTGCCGACTTTAAGAAATTTAATATTTCTCTTATAGTGGCATTTGTGTATTCGTATGTGGCGTACATTCTTGATATGTACGGACTGATGTCGAAAATGCCTGTGATGGCGGTTACGATGATAAGTGCGGCATCGGATATGCTTAAAGTGACAACGATATTTTTACTGACGTTTGCTTTAAAAAGCTTTAAAAATCCAAGGCTGGATATACAAAGCAAGCGGTTGACCATGGTTTGGAGAGTTATACTGGTGTGTTATATAGCTGAGTATGTATTCTTAAACTTTGAGGAAATCGAAATAGCATTTTTCTTCTTCTCGAAGATATGTGCAGTGACGGTGATTTTCTATGTATTTACATCGTTTGACATATTGCGTTCAGAACAAAAAAAGAAAATTGGAGGAAAGAAATGAGATTAACAAAAAAAGAGTTATTTGCATCAGTTGCCATCGGTGCATTGTGTCTGGGAATCTGTGCCTGCGGTACAACTGACAAAAAGGATGCTTCTAAGGAGACTGACAAAAAGGTAGAAGTAGAAACTGTCGCTCCGGAGCTTGCTACGGAACTTAACGTGGTTGATGATAACTACAGAAATTATTATGAAGTATTTGTAGGTTCGTTTTATGACAGTAATGGTGACGGCCTGGGAGACATTCAGGGACTTATATCAAAGCTTGATTATATAAATGATGGTGATGATACTACAGATGATGACCTTGGAATGAACGGTTTATGGCTTATGCCTGTGAATCCGTCTCCTACATATCACAAATATGATGTTATGGATTATTATGACATTGACTCAGGATACGGAACAAAAGAAGACTTTAAACAGTTGGTGGAAGAGTGTAATAAGAGAGGCATTAAGGTTATAATGGATCTTGTTATGAATCATTCGAGTGATCACCATGAATGGTTTCTTAAGGCTTCAGAATATCTTGAAAGTCTGGCACCGGGAGAGGAGCCTGACGAAAATGTATGCCCATACGTTGGATATTATACATTTTCAAGAACTAAAGAATCGGGAAATTATTATCAGGTAGGCAATTCAGACTGGTATTACAATGCACAGTTCAGCAGTAACATGCCTGACCTTAACTGGGACAATCCAAAGCTTAAAGAGGAATTTGAAAATATTGCAAAATACTGGATAGAAGAGTACGGTGTAGGCGGATTCAGACTTGATGCAGTGAAAGAATATTATTCAGGAAATACACCTAAAAATGTGGAGGTTCTCACATGGTTCAGCCAGTATGTCAAGAGTATAAAACCTGATGCCTACATAGTCGGAGAGGCATGGTCAGGAGATTATTATGAATATCTTGCCAGCGGAATAGACAGTGTATTTGATTTCAACTATGCAAGTTTTGACGGACACCTTGCAAACATAGTACAGGATAATAATAAAGAGTATAATGGACGTTATCTTGCAGACAATCTTGTTTATTCACTTGATACTATAAAGAGTAAAAATCCAAACGGAATAATGGCTCCTTTTTATGCAAATCATGATTTGAACAGGGCAGCACATTATCTTGCATTTAAAGAGGACAAAATAAAGATGGATGCCGGACTGTTAAGCATAATGAATGGCTCACCTTTCTATTATTATGGTGATGAAATAGGACTCGGAGGAGCGGGTGATGATGAAAACAAGCGTTCACCTATGATATGGTCAACGACAGATGATACAGGAAAAACAAGAGGACCGGTAAATATGCAGTCTGCATATGTCATTAACAAATTCGGTTCGGTGGAAGAACAGCTCAAAGATGACAGCTCTATATTAAATTATGTAAAACATGCCGTTAAAATAAGAAACATGTTTCCGGAAATGGCACGAGGAGATGTGGAAATAATAGACGGTGTGGATGAGGAAATATTTGCAGTAAGAAAGACTTATGAGGGCAGCAGTATAATTGTACTTGCAAATACATCATCAGCGGATGAAAAAGAAGTTAAACTGGACAGAACTGAAAATGGTTATACAAACATTAAAGCCATCCTTGCAGTCGGTGATGATGAACCTTATCAGACAGAAGATACAATCGTAATGCCACCTTTTTCAATAGTGGTTCTTAAATAATAAGGGCAGGACATTTTGGAGGTAACTTAGGATTTTCGTACGTTGCCTGCGTAAATATAAAATCCCCACAGTATATCATTATCTGATACACTGTGGGGATTTTTGGTGCAAATAAATCTCTGTTTTAAATCAGTCATTAAACAGAAAATCAATAAAGTCAATTGCGGTTTCGGGACGCTGGGTATTGATGACTATTCCTATAACCGCATCATTGATTGGATTTTCATAATAATCGTAAAATTTGTAATTACAGTCTTTAAGCGAAATGCCATAGGCGTGTTCGGTGGTAGTATCCTTTTGCTTCTGGTTATTGCAAAATACAAGTTTATCTTTATATTCTTCATATTTATCAGCCGGAAGAACATCCTTAAGGTCTAAATAATTGTCGGTTTTGGCATATGTTTTAAACCTGCTCTCGGTTGTGATAAATATATCGTATCTGCGTTTATCAAAGAAGTTGTTTACCTCTGTGTCCGTGAGGACTGAATCGTAATATGATTTGAAAAATATTCTGTCTTTGTCAGGCTTTGTATCTGTAGTGCTCTCAAGATACTTTCCAAAACGGTCAGGAATATCCTTCTCTAAATCAATATCAAAATACACGTTAAATGAAGCACCGAAAAATGTATCTTTCTCATCAGGCTTTACAATATAGTATATCATGTAGCCGGCAAATGCCAGTACAACAATTCCCAATATTACATATTTAAGGTAGTATTCCCTGAAATGGTGTAGCTTTTGCCTTCTGTCCATGCTTTTCCAACGCTCGGATGCAGACGGATCTTTACGGTTTGGATTGTATATTTCTGCTTCAGCTTCAAGTCTGCCGTGTTTTACGTCATCGTCATTTTTTTTGCCGGGCTGCAATATTTCCATATGTGATTGTACCTTCTTTCAGTAAAAATAATGCACAAAGTATAGCATACTGTGAAAAAAAACTCAACCAATAGACAAAATGTTTATAATGATTTAAGCTTTTTTAGAACTTTTAAGTAATTTTACATAGTAATTGATAAAATTTTACATAATAATTATTAAAAATGTTCAATTACTTGGGAAAATCAGTTGCAAAATTATAGCAAATGTACTATAATAATTTCATGCAAAATTGCAAAAACAAAAAAACATAAGAAAGGGATGGTTTTAATTTATGAAGAAATTAATTAAAAGCACAGTTGCAGTAGCAAGTGCAGTAGCTATGGCGTTCACTATGGCAGCAGTTCCAACAGTAAGTGTATTAGCTGATGACGCTGCCACACCTGCACCGGAGGAGTTTGACACAACTGCTATGGCAGACGGAGAAGTACACTATACAGTTGCAGGCGGATTTGGAAAAGTTACATGGAATCCGTTAGCTAAGGATGTTGAGATGAAAGCAGTAGAAGGACTTGACGGTGTATATTCTTTCACAGCTGAGCTTCCGGCATACGATGAAGCAGCAGAGTGGAACAACAGATTTAAAGTTTGCAAGATTGACAACTCAATCATTGATGCAGGATGGTCAGGAAGCGTTTGCTTAGGAACAACTGCAACAGCAGACAATCAGTCACAGATCAGAATTCTTAATGAAGAAGCAGGAAAATTCACAGTATATTTTGATTCTACAACAGGTGCTGTAGTTGTAAGAGATGCAAATGATGCAGATGTAGATCTTTCAATCAGCTGGGTAGGATATGATGATGAGACACAGTTCATGTCAGCAGCAGAGATAGCAGCTTCTACATTAGACCAGTGGCCTGCAAGCAAGGTTAAAGTAGATGCAGTTCCTGCACTTGACAAGATTAACGCAGCATTATCTGATAAACTTACAAACATGGATCCAAGCACAATGGCTGCAGGTGAAGTACACTACACAGTAGCAGGCGGCTTTGGAGTTAAGACATGGAATCCTCTTGCAAGAAAAGCAGAGATGACAAAAGTTGCAGGAAGTGACAGCTTATATATTATGAAAGCTGATCTTCAGGCATATGATGAAGCAGCAGAGTGGAACAACAGATTTAAAGTTTGCAAGATTGACAACTCAATCATTGATGAAGGATGGTCAGGAAGCGTTTGCTTAGGAACAACTGTAGCAGCAGACAATCAGTCACAGATCAGAATCCTTAATGAGACAGCAGGTACATACTACATCTTATTCGATGCAAGCACAGGTGCTGTAGCAGTTAAAGGAACAGATGGTAAATTCGTAGATCTCTCAATCAGCTGGGTAGGATATGATGATGAGACACAGTTCATGTCAGAGGCAGAGATAGCAGCTTCTACATTAGATCAGTGGCCGGCAAGCAAGGTTAAAGTAGATTCAGTTCCAAACCTTGTAGAGATTAATGATGCTCTTAAGAATTCATTAGAGTATGATACAACTACAATGAAAGAAGGAGAAGCTTACTATACAATAGCAGGCGGATTCGGACCAACAACATGGAACCCATTAGCTAAGACAAACACAATGGCTGCAACAGCATATGAAGGAGTATACAGCTATACTGTAGATCTCGGAGCATATGATGAGACAGCAGAGTGGAACAACAGATTTAAAGTTTGCAGAATCAACAATACAATTATTGATGCAGGATGGTCAGGAAGTCTTTGTGTAGGTACAACAACTTATTCAGACAATCAGTCACAGATCAGAATCCTTAATAAAGAAGCAGGAACATTCACAATCTACCTTGATACAGCAACAGGTGCTGTAGTAGTTAAGGATGCAGATGGAAATCTTGTAGACCTTTCAATCAGCTGGGTAGGATATGATGATGAGACACAGTTCATGACACCGGAAGAGATAGCAGCTACAACATTAGATCAGTGGCCAGCAAGTAAGGTTAAAGTAGATGCAGTTCCTAACGTAGCAGAGATTAACAATGCACTTGTAGAGAAGTTATCTAAACCGGCTCCAGCACCAACACCGGAACCAGCTAAGCCTTCATTAAAGATTAAAGCAGGTAAGACAACACTTTACACAGGAAAATCTACATACAAAACAACAATCAAGGCAACAGTTAAGGGTGACAGCAAGAAAGTAACATATAAGTCATCAAATAAAAAAGTTGCAACAGTATCATCTAAGGGTGTTGTAACAGCTAAGAAAGCTGGTAAGGTTGTAATTTCTGCAAAAGCTAACGGAATTACAAAGAAAGTAACAATCACAGTTAAGAACCCAACAATCACAGTTAAGAATGGATCTAAGAAAGTTTCAAGCGTTTCACTTAAGAAAGCTAAGAGTGTAAAACTTTCAGTTACAACTTCTCCTTCAAAAGCTGGATTTAAAGCTACATATGCTACATCAGCTTCTAAGAAGATAGTTAAGATTACAACATCAGGAAGTAAAGTAACAGTTAAGGGTCTTAAGAAAGGTACTGCTAAAGTTAAGATTACAAGCGGTGGAGCAACTAAGACAGTTAAAGTTACAGTTAAATAATTTAATTAAAGATTATTCAATGGGCGTCTCGTTAATGGGACGCTCATTTTTTAGGTTTGCGCGCCATGGGCGCGCTCTTACGGGTGAAAGTCCCGAACACACCCGGATAGTGGGAAGTGTATAGCTGAACAGCAAGGGTGTTCAGCGTGAGGTGTAATCTGAAGGAAGCTGTAAGCAAATCTCTGGTCCAACGGACAGAAATCACATAGAAGGCTAAGCTGTGAGAGATAAGTTGGCCTAAAGCAACGAAGTCTAATAACTATCACATTTGTAGCAGCAGAGTAAATGTGGCGGATATATGGAAGGAAAGAGCGTGCACCTTAAGCGTGGAGGTCTCACAGAGGTTTCATTAGCCCGGTAACAACGAACTGTGAGAAGTCAGCCGAGCCCATAGTAGTGAAGAATTTTCTGTAATGGAGATGGAGCAAAGGGGACGGAATGAAGTACACAGAACTAAAAGAGCACCTTGCAAAGAACGGCGAAATTATCAAGGAACAGTTGAGGACAAGAAAATATAAACCTCAGCCAGTACGAAGAGTGGAGATACCAAAGCCTGATGGCGGTGTCAGAAACCTGGGAGTACCAACAGTAACAGACAGATTCATACAACAAGCCATTGCACAGGTATTAACACCAATCTTTATACCGTACGTACGGTGGTGTGAGAGGTCGGGAAAATTTATTTAATTTTCCCTCCTACTCGATTTACACAAGGTGCCAGCCGTCACTATGCTTGCATGAAATGATATCTGACAGAGGAAGGATTGTGCTAAAATGACGAATACAAGAGTGACCACATGTATTCAAGTTAGTAAAAATGTATAATAAAATAGGTAAAAACTATTGAAAAAAAGGGTAGAATGATATATAATAATCTTAACTGAAGTGGTCAGTGTAAAAAAGAGAAAGAAGGAGATAGAATTATGAGAAATCTTAAAAAAATTGTTGCAGTCGGCGCTACAGCAGCTATGACAATGGCTATGTCAGTAATGGCAATGGCAGCTACAGATGTTACTTTCCATTTTAAAAACACAAATAATTGGGAAGATTGTGGAGCATGGATATATGAAGGTGTAGGTTGGACAAAAAATGTTACACCTAAGGAATTTACACCAGCATATGATACAATTTATGACCATGCGATCTGGCCAGGTGCTAAGATGACGGCAGAGGCTGATTATGATGGATGGTACACTATCACAGCTACATTTGAGGATACATCAGCTGGTGCTATCATGGTATTCAACAACCTTGTAGCTGATGAAAAAGTTGATACAGAATCAGGTGGACATGCGGAAGATCAGGAGTTTGTTGATGCATCAGGACTTAAGAAAAATAATATAAACGGAGCGAAAAAGATACAGGCTCCAAATGCAGTCATCATGAAAGGCAAATTCACAGCAACAGAGTATTGGTGTGATTTCAATGGTGACGTTAACGGATCTAATATATTAATGACTGATACAGCTCCTGCATCATACAAGAAAAAAGCATCTACAGTTGTAAACAATGCTACAGCAGTTGCAACAGGCAAGAGCACAGTTAAACTTTCTTGGGACAAATATAAGGGTGCTCAGAAGTATAATGTTTTTTGCTATGACTCAGCGACTAAGAAAAATGTTAAGGTTGCTTCAACAACTAAGTCAACTGTAACAGTAACAAAATTCAACAAGAAGGCACTTAAAGCAGGAAAAGCTTACAAGTTTACAATCAAGGCTATTAAGGGAAACAAATCTATAGCATCATCAAATACAGTATACGCAGTACCTTTAAATATACCAACAGTTAAATCTGTATCAAACACAGCTAAAGGTAAAGTTACAGTTAAAGTAAATGCAGTAAGCAAAGCTTCAGGATACATTATTTACCGTTCAACAAAAAAGAGCAGCGGATATGAGCCAATTGGATCAACAACTAAGACTACATACACAGATAAGACAGCTAAAAAGGGTAAGACATACTATTATAAAGCAGCTGCTTACAGAGATGTATCAGGTATTAAGGCTATGACAGAGGTATCTGCAAAGAGCTATAAGAAGATTAAAGTAACAAAATAATAAAAATTTATGACCGGGTAGTTAAAAACTGCCCGGTTTTTAACTACCTGGTTTTTAACTACCCGGTTTTTTTGAGATTTTTATTACAAAAGTGTTGCAAATAAAGGGCTTATATAATATAATTAGTAGTGCCTAGATATGTCATTTTTGACATAAGGAAGAATAAAATCAAAAAGAAGAAAGGGATGGATTTTACAATGAGAAAATCAATTAAAGCAGTTTCTGCATTAGCATGTGCAGTTGCAGTTGCAGCAGCATCACTTATACCTGCTACTACAGCTAAGGCAGAACTTCCAACAGTTATGGAAACATTAACAGATGAAGCACATACTTCATACACAGCTATCGATCCTATGTCATTAGCTGATGGTGAAGTGTATTATACAATTGGTGGTGGATTCACTAAGGTTCAGTGGGGTCCTTTAGCAATTGATAATATGCTTACAAAGACAGATTATGCAGGAGTATATTCTGGAACATTCACAGTACCTGCATATGAAGATGCTGATGGATCAAGAACAAATAATGAGTTCAAGCTTTGTATAGTTGATAATACGATTTTTGGTGATGGATGGGATCATTCACTTATCGCTGGAACAACTTATTATCAGGATAACATGTCAAGATTCAGAATTCCTGTAGACAAAGAGACAGAAGTAACAGTATACTGGGATACAACAACTGGTGCAGTAGTTATCAAAGATGCTGACGGTAACTCAATTGATTACATGCTCAGCTTCGTTGGATATGATAATGAGTTAAAATGGATGACAGTAGCAGATATGTCTAAGTCCTCATGGAGTGATTATGCAGCTGATAAGGCAGCTAAAGCACAGGCAGCAGGATGTACAGCTATTCCTGATCTTGCAAGCCTTAATGCAGCACTTGAAGCTAAGCTTTCAAGCACACCTGCTCCAACACCTGAGACAACAGCAGCAGCTAACACAGCTACAACAGCAGCAGCCAGCACAGCTACAACAGCAGCTAACACAGCTACAACAGCTAAGAACGCATCTACAAAGACAGGAGATGCAGCTCCGGTAGCAATGGTAGTTACATTATGCGCAGCTGCAGCAGTAGTTGCAGTAGCAGCAAAGAAGAAAGAAGCTTAATAGCTTATACATATAATTATTAGCAACTTAGAAGGAGACAGTAATTTATTTATTGTCTCCTTTTCTTGTAGAATGTCTGTTAAAACTGTATAAGATTCATAAAAAAATATGTATTTTTTGTGAAAAATGCTCAAACAAAAGTATTGCAAAATAGGAAAGTTTAGGCTATAATAACATTAATATGAAGTCGGATCGTGGTCTGCTTCATGAAAAAAATAAAAAGGAGAAGTGAGAAAAAATGAGAAATTTAAAGAAGTTATTTGCAGTAGGATTAACAGCAGCAATGACAACAGCTATGTCATTATCTGCATTCGCTGCTCAGGATGTTACATTACATTTTAAGAATGCAGCAAACTGGAGCGATGTTGGTGGTTGGATTTATGAAGGTGTAGGATTTACTACACAGATTATGCCACAGGATAAGTGCCCTGCATACAACACAGAGAAGAACAGAGCAATCTGGCCAGGTGCAAGACTTACAAAAGAGGCTGATTATGATGGATGGTATTCTATCACAGTTACAGTTCAGGATCCTTCACAGGGATTAATTGCTGTCTTCAATAACATGGTAGCAGACACAAAGGTTGATACAGCTTCAGGCGGAGATGAGTCAGACCAGGCATATGTTGACAATTCAGGTCTTATAAAAGACTCATCAGCTAAACAGCAGACAGCTAACCAGCTTATCCCTAAGAACCAGTTTACATCAGCAACAGGTGATTACTGGTGTGATTTCACAGGTGATACAGGTGCAGCAGCAGCTAAGTTCTTAACAGAAGCTCCTGCAAGCTATGTAAAGACAGCTTCAGCAACAACAGCTACAACAGCAGCAGCTGGTTCTACAACAGCTACAACAGCTACAGCTAATACATCTGTAAAGACAGGTGACAGTGCAGCTTACGCAATCGTATTCACAGGTATTGCAGCAGCAGCAGTATTCGTAGCTTCAAGAAGAAGAGTTAACGAATAATTCACTACATACAAAAGGGTTGCATGTCATAGGGATATGCGACCTTTTTACCTTATTGCCGCGTTAAGATATGGCAAAAAAAGGATTGCAAAAACCTAATATATGATATACAATATAGTAATGTTGTAGGGATTATTTCTACAGCAGATTAGAATTATATTTAATAATTGAAAGGAGAAGTTTTTCAAGATGAGAAAAATGATTAAAAAAGTTGCAGTATGTGCAGCTACAGCAGCAATGACAATTGCAATGGGATGTTTAGCATATGCAGGCGACGGATCAACTTACAAAGTAGTTGGAGCAGAAGGTTTAGTAGGTGAGTCTTGGTTAGAGGCAGCTCAGACGGACGATACAAATCCTGGTGCACCAGGTGAAAAGGGCCTTATGACAGAGACAGATGTAGAGAATGTATATTCAGTTACATTGAATGTAGCTACAGCTGCTACAGGTGAAGGAGATACAAAATATGACGGACTTGAGATTCCTGTAGGATACGAGTTCAAGATTTTAAAAGATGCAGATGATTTTGCATGGACATATCAGTGTTGCTTAGGTAACCCATCAATCGCATGGGGAGATAACCAGACACAGTTCAAACTTCCTGCTGAGACAACAGGTGAGGTTACAATATATGTAGATTCTACAACAGGTGCTGTAGTAGTTGCAGACGCTGACAAGAATTCTATCAATTACTTAGTAAGATGGAAATCTAAAGACGAAGATCCATATGAGTTCACAGAGACTACAAAAGATGCTATCGAGAATGCAGCACCAAATCCTACAACAGGTGATACAAACAAAGACAGAGATTGTCAGGATGTTGCTAAGTTAAATGCTGATTTAGCTGAAAAAGTTGGTGTTACAATGACAGCAACAGCAGGTAATGGCGAAGATGAGTCTGTTACAGGTGAGGATCAGAGTGAGACAATCACAGAGAAGGCTACAGACGCTAAAGAAGATACAACAGCAGCTTCAAAGGCTGATGACAGCAAAGATGATTCATCATCTAACACAGGTGTAATCGTAGTAGTAGTAATCGTAGTAGTTGTTGTAATTGCAGCAGTTGCTATCGTATTAGGAAAGAAGAAAAAATAAGCCTTTAAGGTGAATGTTTTCATGGAACCGGTGTTAAATACCGGTTCCTTTTTTGCATAAGTAGAAGCATTATTATATATTGTCAGGATGTGAACTTTATGAAGAAATTGTTATTTATATATAATCCACGGTCCGGAAAAGGAATGATAAAGGATTATCTGTCAGGAATAGTTGATAAATTTGTAAAGGCCGGTTACAGGGTGGAATTATATCCAACACAGAATAAAATGGATGCGAAGGAAAAAGTTGTCAGATGGGCAGAAGATTTTGATATGGTTGTGTGCAGTGGCGGAGATGGTACATTAAATGAAGTGGTCTCAGGAATGATGGAGTTAGATGAAAAGGTAAGAATAGGATATATACCATCAGGTTCTACAAACGATTTTGCTACAAGCATTTCACTGCCTAAAAACATGAATGAATCAGCGGATATTGTGCTTAATGGAACACCGTTAAATGTAGACATAGGAGGATTTAATAAGAAAAAATTTGTGTATATTGCGGCATTTGGAGCATTTACTGATGTCTCATATATGACACCGCAGGAGATGAAGAATACATTAGGCCATCCGGCATATATAATAGAAGCCGTAAAAAAATTAACTTCATTGCGAAAGTATAGAATAAAAGCAGAGCTTGAAGATAAAACTATAGAGGGAGATTATATGTATGGCATGGTTACTAATTCTGTGTCAGTTGGTGGATTTAAGGGGATGACAGGAAAAAATATAGTACTTGATGACGGTTTATTTGAAATGACACTTATACGTCCGCCTAAGAATCCGATAGAGCTTCAGCTTATATTGGGAAAACTGATAGGAATGGATGTAAAGTGTGATAATGTTGAGACATATAAAACGTCCAGAATAGAGATTGAAACAGAGGAAAATATACCGTGGGTACTTGATGGAGAGTATGGCGGGGCACCAAAGAAAGTGATTATACGAAATTATCATCATGCATTGGAAATAATGACGGGATTGGACAAGGTAAAAGCTCTAAATTGTAACTAATTTAGGCATGGATGTTCGACAAAATATTATACTTTTATACAAAAATAAAAAAAATTCGTGTATCTTATTTACAGCAGAGTTTTTTTTGTGTATAATGTTGCTCCGAGGTAGATATAATTAGAGTATGATTCTAGAAAGGACCGATATTAGTGGACGCAGCTGAGTTTACAAAGAAATTAAAGGAATTAGTAGAATTAGGCAGAAGTAAGAAAGATGTTTTATCAATAAAGGAAATAAATGACTATTTTCAGGGTATGGATTTAAATGCTGATCAGATGGATATGGTATATCAGTATCTTGAGGATAATAAGATTGATGTTCTTCAGATAAGTGAGGACCAGATACCACTGGAACTCAACTTTGATGAAGATGATTTGCAGCCGACCGATGAAGAATTGGAGGAAGAAGAGGATGAAAAGGTAGATATAGATGCCATTAATCTTCTTGAAGGAATAGGTACTGAAGATCCTGTCAGAATGTATCTGAAAGAGATTGGTACAGTTCCGCTTCTTACAGCAGAGGAAGAACTGAGACTTGCAAAACGTAAGGCTGAAGGCGATGAGGTTGCAAAGGACAGGCTTATAGAGGCAAATTTGCGTCTTGTGGTAAGTATAGCAAAGAGATATACAGGTAGAGGCATGAGCTTTCTGGATCTTGTTCAGGAAGGCAATTTGGGACTTATAAAGGGTGTTGAGAAGTTTAACTATGAGAAAGGTTACAAGCTCAGTACCTATGCCACATGGTGGATCAGACAGTCTGTAACAAGAGCATTGGCAGATCAGGCAAGAACCATCAGAGTTCCTGTTCATATGGTTGAGACTATAAACAGAATGTCTAAGATGCAGAGAAAACTTACACTTGAGCTTGGATATGAGCCATCATCAGCAGAGCTTGCAGAGGCACTTGACATGTCTGAGAGCAAAGTTTTGGAGATTATGCAGATTGCCAGAGAACCGGCATCATTGGAGACACCTATAGGTGAAGAGGATGATTCAAATCTTGGCGATTTCGTGGCTGATAATAATACTGTGACTCCGGAGGCAAATGTGGAGTCTGTAATGTTGAGAGAGCATATAGATTTATTGTTACAGGATTTGAAAGACAGAGAGAGACAGGTTATCGTTTTACGATTTGGTCTGGAGGATGGACATCCGAGAACCCTTGAAGAAGTAGGTAAGGAATTCAACGTTACCAGAGAGAGAATCAGACAGATAGAAGCGAAAGCGTTAAGAAAACTGCGTAATCCTGTCAGAAGTAAGAAAATTAAGGATTTCCTTATGTAAGATGCAAAACATTCAGGAAATTTGATTTGAACAGTTATAATAAAATTTAATAAACATCAAAACAGCAGTTATTGTGAAGAATTTTACCGATCATGATAGCTGCTGTTTTTTGTATGTTCGACGGGGAGAATGCTATATTGCAGACATAACATAAAACAATATCAACAAAATGAATAAATAGTCAGACAAATAAATGAATTAATTTCTAAATGGAAACTATCAGACAATTTAATAAAAAGTAGTACTTTACAAATGAGAACTTATATAGTATAGTATTCACATAACAAACGTAACTGTGTAAGCAAAGAGCGGTTACCTAATAAAAAAAGGAAGGATAAATGCACAATGAATCAGAGAGAATTTCGTAAAAGTGCAGAGAATAAAGGATTATACAATCCTTCATTTGAACACGATAACTGTGGTATCGGTGCTGTAGTAAACATTAAGGGAAAGAAATCCCATGCGACAGTAGAGGATGCACTTAAGATTGTTGAAAACTTGGAACATAGAGCAGGCAAAGACGCCGAGGGTAAGACTGGTGATGGAGTAGGAATCATGTTACAGATTTCTCATAAATTTTTCCAGAAAGCAGTCAAACCGCTCGGCTTTTTAATTGGCTCAGAGAGAGATTACGGAGTAGGAATGTTCTTCTTTCCACAGGATGAATTCAAACGTAACGAATCTAAAAAGATGTTTGAGATAATCGTGGAAAAAGAGGGAATGGAATTCCTCGGATGGAGAGTGGTTCCGACAAATCCTAAGGTACTTGGAAGCAAAGCTGTTGAATGTATGCCATGTATTATGCAGGCATTTGTAAAGAGACCTGAAAATGTTAATAAGGGTCTTGATTTTGACAGAAAACTTTACGTTGTGAGACGTGTGTTTGAACAGAGTAATGATACAACTTATGTTCTTTCGCTTTCAAGCAGAACTATTGTATATAAAGGTATGTTCCTTGTAGGACAGCTCAGATTGTTCTTTGACGATTTGCAGAGTGCAGATTATGAGTCAGCAATAGCACTTGTTCACTCAAGATTCAGTACAAATACACAGCCAAGCTGGATGAGAGCACATCCTTACAGAATGATAGTGCATAACGGAGAGATTAATACGATTCGTGGAAATGCTGATAATATGCTTGCCCGTGAGGAGACGATGGAATCTGAGTATCTTAAAGGCCAGATGCACAAAGTTATGCCTGTAGTTAATTCTGAAGGTTCTGATTCGGCAATGCTTGATAATACACTTGAATTTCTGGTTATGAGTGGAATGGAACTTCCTTTGGCAGTAATGATTACCATACCTGAACCTTGGGACAATAATCCTACTATCAGTCAGGCAAAGAGAGACTTTTATCAGTATTATGCTACTATGATGGAGCCGTGGGACGGACCAGCATCTATCCTGTTTACAGATGGAGATATCATGGGAGCAGTTCTTGACAGAAATGGACTCAGACCATCCCGTTATTATATAACAGATGATGACAATCTTGTTCTTTCATCAGAAGTCGGTGTTCTTAACGTTGATCCTGCAAAGATTGTTTCAAAAGAACGTTTGAGACCGGGAAAGATGCTTTTAGTTGATACTGTTCAGGGAAGACTTATTGATGATGATGAACTTAAAGAGAAATATGCAGCTAAGAGACCATATGGTGAATGGCTTGACAGCAATCTTGTAGAACTTAAGGATTTAAAGATTCCTAATAAGAGAGTTGAAGAGTATTCAGAAGATGAGAGAAAGAAGATTCAGAAATCATTTGGTTACACATATGAGGATGTAATGACATCTATTCTTCCTATGGCAAAGAATGGTTCAGAGCCTATTGCGGCCATGGGTTCAGACAAGCCGGTTTCTGTATTGTCAAACTGTGCTGAACCATTATTTGATTATTTCAAACAGCTCTTTGCACAGGTTACGAATCCGCCTATAGATGCAATCCGAGAGGAAATAGTTACATCTACAACAGTATATATAGGTAAGGACGGAAATATTCTTGAGGAATGTCCTGAAAACTGTCAGGTTCTTAAGGTTCATAATCCGATACTTACAAATACGGATATATTGAAAATTAAAAATATGAATGTACCGGGATTCAAAGTTGTTGTTATTCCGACCACATATTATAAGAATACATCATTGCAGAAAGCTATTGACCATTTGTTCCTTGAGGCAGACAGAGCACATAAGGACGGAGCAAATATACTTATATTGTCTGACCGTGGTGTTGATGAGAACCATGTTGCCATTCCGTCACTTCTGGCAGTGTCAGCACTTCACCAGCATCTTGTAGTGACTAAGAAGAGAACAAGTCTTGCGCTCGTGCTTGAGAGTGGTGAACCTAGAGAAGTACATCATTTTGCAACATTGCTCGGATATGGAGCATGTGCCATAAATCCATATCTTGCACAGGAAACTATAAAAGAACTTATAGACAACAGAATGCTTGATAAAGATTATTATGCAGCAGTAGAAGATTATAACAAGGCAATTATAAGCGGTATTGTAAAGATTGCATCTAAGATGGGTATTTCTACAATACAGTCATATCAGGGTTCTCAGATATTTGAGGCAATAGGTATAAGCTCAGAAGTAATAGATAAATATTTTACTAATACAGTAAGCAGAATAGAGGGAATTACACTTAAAGATATAGAAGACAGAGTTAATGAACTTCATTCTAAGGCATTTGATTCACTGGGACTTGGTGTCGATGATACTCTTGAGAGTAAGGGAAGCCATAAGTTCAGAAGTGGAAAAGAGGAGCATCTTTACAATCCTCAGACTATTCATATGCTTCAGGTTGCAACCAGAACAGGAAACTATGATATATTTAAACAGTATACACATCTCATTGATGAGGAGATGGATGCAGTTCATTTAAGAGGACTTATCGATTTTAAATATGCTGACAAACCTATTCCGATTGATGAAGTCGAAAGTGTTGATTCGATTGTTAAGAGATTTAAGACAGGTGCCATGTCATATGGTTCTATTTCACAGGAAGCACATGAAACTATGGCGATTGCAATGAACATGCTTCATGGTAAATCAAACAGCGGTGAAGGTGGAGAGAGTGATGAGAGACTTGAGCCTTCAAAAGACGGACTTAACCGTTGTTCGGCTATTAAGCAGGTAGCATCAGGACGTTTTGGTGTTACATCAAAATATCTGATGAGTGCACAGGAGATACAGATTAAGATGGCACAGGGTGCTAAGCCGGGTGAGGGCGGACATCTTCCGGGCAAAAAGGTTTATCCTTGGATAGCAAAGACCAGACATTCAACACCGGGTGTAAGTCTTATATCTCCACCGCCACACCATGATATATATTCTATCGAGGATTTAGCACAGCTTATATATGATTGTAAGAATGCAAACAGAAAAGCCAGAATATCAGTAAAGCTTGTTTCAGAGGCAGGTGTTGGTACTGTTGCAGCCGGTGTTGCAAAAGCAGGTGCACAGGTAATACTTGTATCAGGATATGACGGAGGTACAGGTGCAGCACCTAGAAACTCTATTCACAATGCAGGACTTCCTTGGGAGCTCGGACTTGCAGAAGTACAGCAGACACTTATAATGAACGGACTTAGAAATAAGGTAATCATTGAGACAGACGGAAAACTTATGAGTGGTAGAGATGTGGCAATAGCTGCAATGCTCGGTGCTGAAGAGTACGGATTTGCAACAGCTCCGCTTGTAACTATGGGATGTGTAATGATGAGAGTATGTAACCTTGACACATGTCCGGTTGGTGTTGCTACACAGAATCCTGAACTCAGAAAGAAATTTAAAGGTAAACCTGAATATGTTGTAAACTTTATGAAGTTTATAGCACAGGAATTGAGAGAATATATGGCTAAGCTTGGCATCAGAACAGTTGATGAGCTTGTAGGAAGAACAGATCTTCTTGTTGCAAAGAAGGGTGTTACATCAGGCAAGGCCAGTGAAGTAGATCTTTCTAAGATACTTAATTCTGATTTTGCAAATGCTGAGAAGATTGAATATAACAATAAAAATGTATATGATTTCCAGCTTGAGAAAACACTTGATGAACGTGTGCTTTTGAAGAAACTCGGACCGGCACTTGAGAGGAAACAGAAGAGAAGTATTGAGGTGGACGTTACAAATACTGACAGATCATTTGGTACTATATTTGGTTCAGAGATAACTGCAAAATATGGTGAAAGCCTTGAGGAAGATACATTTACCGTAAAATGTACGGGAGCAGGCGGACAGAGTTTTGGTGCATTTATTCCAAAGGGACTTACGCTTGAACTTGTAGGTGACAGTAATGATTACTTTGGTAAAGGACTTTCAGGTGGTAAACTTATAGTTTATCCTCCGAAGGGAATTTCATATAAAGCAGAAGAAAATATAATTATCGGTAACGTAGCGTTGTATGGTGCCACAAGTGGTAAGGCATATATAAACGGTGTGGCAGGCGAACGTTTCTGTGTTCGTAATTCAGGCGCAACAGCCGTAGTAGAAGGTGTTGGTGATCATGGATGCGAATATATGACAGGAGGACGTGCCGTTATACTCGGACCTACAGGTAAGAACTTTGCAGCAGGTATGAGCGGCGGTATAGCTTACGTGCTTGATGAAAACAGAGATTTATATATGAAACTTAATAAATCAATGGTTTCTTCTACAGAAATAACATCTAAATATGATGTTATGGAACTTAAACAGATTATTACAGATCATGTTGCATACACAAATTCTGCAAAAGGTAAAGAGATTCTTGAGAACTTTGGTGAGTATCTGCCAAAATTCAAGAAGGTAATACCACATGATTATAACAAGATGATGATGGCAATCGTACAGATGGAAGAAAAGGGTCTTAGCAGTGAACAGGCACAGATAGAAGCCTTCTATGCAATGACCGGTGAGAAAAATTAAAGGAGGACAATGGAATGGGTAAACCGACAGGATTTTTAGATTATGAACGTGAGAACAGCGTGGCTGTACCTCCGAAACAGAGAATAAAAAATTTTAACGAGTTCCATACTCCTCTTCCTAAAGAGAAACAGCAGCTTCAGGGTGCAAGATGTATGGATTGCGGAGTACCTTTTTGCCAGGCAGGAATGGTACTCGGCGGAATGGTGTCAGGATGTCCGCTTAACAATCTGGTTCCGGAGTGGAATGATTTGTTATATAACGGAAACTGGGAGCAGGCATACGCAAGATTGCATAAGACAAACAATTTTCCGGAATTTACCGGAAGAGTATGTCCGGCATTGTGTGAGAATGCATGTACATGCGGACTTAACGGAAATGCAGTGGCATCTAAACAGAATGAGTATGCAATTATTGAAAATGCGTATAAAGAAGGTTATGCAAAGCCAAGGATTCCAAAGGTGAGAACAGGTAAGAAGGTGGCTGTCATAGGTTCTGGCCCTTCGGGACTTGCAACAGCAGACCAGCTCAATCAGAGAGGCCATAGTGTAACAGTATATGAGCGTTCTGACAGGATAGGCGGACTGTTAATGTATGGAATCCCTAATATGAAACTCGAAAAACATGTCATCGACAGAAAAGTAGAGATTATGAAAGAAGAGGGCGTGGAATTTGTTACAAATGCTGATATAGGAAAGGATATAAAGGCATCTGAGATTCTTAAAAAATATGACAGGGTTGTATTGTGTTGCGGTGCTTCTAATCCGAGAGATATAAAGGCACCGGGACGTGAAGCAAACGGTATATATTTTGCCGTTGATTTTCTTAAATCCACAACAAAGAGCCTGCTTGATACAGGACTTAAAGATGGAACATACATTTCTGCAAAAGGAAAGAATGTAATAGTTATAGGTGGTGGTGATACAGGTAATGACTGTGTAGGAACATCTATAAGACATGGTGCGAAGTCAGTGCTTCAGCTTGAAATGATGCCTAAGGCACCGGATGAAAGAGCGGAAAATAATCCATGGCCGGAGTGGCCGAGAGTGTGCAAAACTGATTATGGTCAGGAAGAGGCTATAGCAGTATTTGGACATGACCCTAGAGTATACTGTACAACAGTTAAGAAATTTATAGCAGATAAAAAAGGAAATCTCTGTAAGGTACAGCTTGTAAAACTTGAGGGAAAGAAAGATCCGAAGACCGGAAGAATGAACATGGTAGAAATAGAAGGAAGCGAGTATGAAGTAGAGGCAGAGCTTGTACTTATTGCAGCAGGATTCCTTGGAAGCCAGAAATATGTAACAGATGCTTTCGGTGTAGAGGTAAATGAACGTATAAATGTTAAGACTGATGCCGGATGCCATGCTACAAATGTAAAGAATGTGTTTGTAGCAGGAGATATGCACAGAGGACAGTCGCTTGTAGTGTGGGGAATTCGTGAAGGACGTGATGCTGCACGCGAGGTAGATGAGAGTCTTATGGGTTACACAAATCTGTAGAATAAAATATTATCAGGAATGATTTCACATTATATTCACATAACTGTGCTATAATATCATATAGTCTGAACGGGAGTTTGCTTAGCAGACTCCCGTTTAAACGATGAGCCGGGCGCAGATTTGTGGGTGCAGAATGGAGAATGATATGTCAAAAAATAATTATACAGATGATGATATAGAGATTATTTACTGGGGAGAAGATGAAGAAGAGGAAAATGTTAAGAAGGTAGTCGATTCAGCGGAAAAGATTCCTGTAGAAGATAAAAAAAGTGAGCCGGAGGAAAAGTTTGATTTAAAAAAGGAGATTTTCAGTTGGCTGAAAGTTGCAGTATTTGCAGTATTTGCAGCAGTATTTATTGATCATGTTCTTATAGTCAATGCCGAGGTTCCGACGGGATCAATGGAAAATACGATAATGACAGACAGCAGAATGATAGGGTGGAGATGGAGCTACAAATTTAATTCAAAGCCGGAGAGAGGCGATGTCATTATATTTAAATATCCGGATGATCCGTCAAAAAATTATGTGAAAAGAGTTATAGGTGTTCCGGGAGACCGTGTTAAGATGTCCGATGGTATCGTATACATAAATGGCGTAAAACAGAATGAAAGCTATGTTGTATACAAAGACCGGGATGGTAACAAGGTGGCAAGAGATGACTCGGGAGACTTTGATGAGATAACAGTGCCGGATAATAGTTATTTTGTTCTTGGTGATAACAGAAACAATTCATGGGACTCAAGATATTGGAAGACTACACATTTTGTTCCGGAGGACAGTATATTGGGAAAGGCTGTTTTATGCTACTGGCATAACGGACCGGAGTTTGATCTGCTTGATTAGATGGGGGCTTTTGCCTCTTATACCCTAGATATTAATTGAATAATAATCAGTCTGTTCCTTTATATGGAAGCCGTTTGTCATATACAGATGACAGGCGGCTTTATTGCTTTCTGTAACATGAAGTATAACATCTGTTATATTTTTACCGGCCAGAAAATCGAGTATCAGATTGAGGAAAAGTTTTCCAAATCCTTTGTTTCTATATTTTTCAAATATTTCAAAACCATGTATTGTTGCACAGGAACCGAGGTAAAAAAGACCACATTCGCCTATGCGTATGCCGTCATTAATGATTGATACGGTTTCTTCTGACTCTTCTTTGTGAGGAAGTTCTTCTATATATAAGGTATCGTTTGTGCCGGTGGAAACAATTCGGTTTCCAAGAGTATTTATGAGTATATAGTCTGATGGTTCGTGGCGTGCATGTAAGTGTTGTGCAACCTTTGTGGCCGTGATAGAATCAGGAGCAGCCACAAAGTATATGGTATCTGTGCCATAATTTTTAAGATTCTTCTTAAGGAGAGCTGATAATCTGGTAAATATATGTTGGTTTCTATATTCAGGGTGAACATAACAGTAGACTTCGCAACTGTATTCATCGGGCGTAAAAACGCCCATATATCCGATAAGCGTATTATCAGGTTTAGTTGTGGCTATATAATATGCCGGAAGCTTAGGAAGAGCGTTTATGTCTTCCTCAAGAAAAATATGTTCGCTTGTACCGTCGTATTTGGTGCACAGTCTTGCGAGTTTTGTGATATCAGATTGTAATGTGTTGTCTAAATGGCTGGTTGCATATATGTTCATTTAAAGTTTGCCTTTCTATATAGATATTACGATTAATAAGATTCAGGTGTAAAAAGCCCCTACGGGGGACTAGCCAACACAAGTATGTGTATTTGCAAGCTAGCTTGCAATATCACATA
>ERZ1034998.298-NODE-298-length-33303-cov-12.504572_pt1 | contig 33303 bp, 53 predicted proteins | sample MGYA00520621_ERZ1034998 | MGnify/ENA primary metagenome ERZ1034998 (study PRJEB33766, sample SAMN09781748) | gut metagenome | biome: gut microbiome | host: Homo sapiens | place: Madagascar | study: EMG produced TPA metagenomics assembly of the PRJNA485056 data... | reverse complement strand
GTGTGTAAATCGGCGCTGGACAGCAGGAATTTACACACAGGGAAATTTTGAAAGGGGCTAGAGCATGACAAAAATGAAGACAGTCACTGCAAACGGCTCCCGGCTGGAACAGCTGCAAAGCCTTGCCAACGTCCTTGCTGCCAGCATCGACTCCTGCAAGGATTGCCGGGCGCTGCCAGCACTTACAAAGCAGTACCGCGAGACCATACGCGAAATTGAAGAGATCGAGGGGGCGAAAGACGATGGCGACGAGATCAGCAAAATCCTCACGGAAAGAGAAAGTAGTGGGAAGCCAGGAGCCGTCCGAAAGAATCGCCCCGTCATATCAGTCGTCTGACGGTATGGACGCCGTCCGCATTCTTCGTGCGGGCGGCATTGTTCTGGATCCTTGGCAAAGTGACGTCTTGGATGACTGGATGGGGCGCAGCGCTTCCGGCAAGTGGGCAGCTCCATCCTGCGGCGGGTCTGTGCCCCGGCAGAACGGAAAAAGCCTGCTGGTGCAGGGCCGCGCCGGGGCCGGGATGCTCATGCTCAATGAGACGGTCATCTACACCGCCCACTTGCAAAAAACAGCCACCGAGACCTTTGAGGAAATGCGGGATTTTTTTGAGAGTCCGAAACTCCGCAAACACGTTGCCGAGATCAAGACCGCCCTAGGCCGTGAGCAAATCATCCTCAAGACCGGGGCACGCATCAAATTCTTGGCCCGGACCCGGAACGGCGGACGCGGCCAGCACGGCGACCTCCTCATTTTTGATGAGGCGCAGGAGCTGGATGAAGCAGCACAGGGCTCTTTCCTGCCTGCCATTTCGGCCAGCCTCAACCCTCAGACCGTCTATGTGGGCACTCCTCCCGGGCCGGACGCTGTGGGAACGGTGTTCCGCAGCCTGCGCCAGCGGGCACTTGACGGAAAAACTCAAAAGGCGGCGTGGTTCGAGTTTTCGGTGCCGGAGATCGGCGACGTGAAAGACCCAAAACGCTGGGCTGCTACCAACCCGGCATTGGGCCGCCGCATTCAGCTTTCCACCATCGAGGGCGAAGCCGAACAGATGGACCCGGACACCTTCGCACGGGAACGTCTGGGCTGGTGGAGCCCGGTAGCATCGGAAAGCCTCGACTATGCCATCGACCGCAAGGCGTGGGCCAAATGCGCCAGCGATGAGCTGAAGCCGGAAGGCAAAACTGCTTACGGCGTCAAATTTGCGCCGGACGGCAGCAGCGTTTGCCTATGCGGCGCGGTCATCCCGAAAGAAGGCCCTGCCCGTGTGTCCCTGATTGAGATGCGACCATCCGGGCACGGCCTGACCTGGCTGGCCGATTGGCTGAATGAGCGATACAGGAAAGCAGGCTGTGTGGTCATTGATGGCCGGAACGGCGTAGACGTCCTGATCGACCGCATCAAGGACACGTGGAAAGCAAAGCCGTCCATCGTCCGTCCCTCTTCCCGCGAAGTCATCGCGGCGGCCAGTGTTTTCACAAACAGCATCGCCGAGGGCGGGCTGACCTGGTACCGTCCTCAGACGGTCCTGAACGAAAGCGCCATCACAGCCACCAAGCGGCCCATCGGCGGCGGCTTTGGCCTGGGCGGCGAAAACAGCCTGCCCATTGAGGCCTGTGCGCTGGCACTTTGGGGAGCAAAAACCTGCAAACGCGACCCGACGCGCGAAATGCGCATCGGCTGAAAGGAAAGAACATGACAAATTTGCAATTCGGCCACGTGGACGGCCTAACGGCCACTGAACAGGCAAACCTTCTTGCGCTGGCCAATGCTCTTGACTATCACCAGAGCCGGAATGCGACGAAAGATAAATACTACGAAGGCCATATCACGCTGAACGATGTCAATCTTGGCATCGCGCTTCCCAATGACCTGAAGAAGCTGGATGTTGGGTGCAACTGGGGGCAAAAAGCTGTTGACGTCTTGGCGGCGCGCAGCATGTTCGACGGTTTTGTCGGCAGCGGCGGAAACATCGACGGACTTTCCCGGATTGTTGAAAACAACCGCCTTGTGGCCGAGTATGCAAAAGCTTGCCGGGATGAGCTCAAATATGGCTGTGTTTTCGCCACTTTGTCTTCGGATGACGCCATGGGGTGCAAAATTCGTTTCCACTCTCCCGGCTTTGCCTCGGCACTTTGGAACGGAAAAAAAGGACGCATCGACTGCGGCCTGGCCATCATGGACACGGTAAAAGACGAATCCAACAAAGACAAATGGATCCCGGCTGCTGTGAATCTGTACACAGACTCCGCCATTATCGTGTTGACTCGCACGGGCAGCCAGTGGAGTGCAAAGCGGCACCCGCACAAGATGGGCCGCCCGTTGATGGAGCCTATGATCTGGAACGCCACCAGTGACAAGCCTTTCGGGCGCAGCCGCCTTAAAAAAGCCATTCGTGCCCTGATTGACGACTATGTGCGCACCGTGGCAAACGCCACCATTGCACTGGAGTTTGATACTACGCCCCAAAAATACATCCTCGGCGTGACAGACGCACAGTTTGACGCCATCACATCGGACAAGTTCAAGCAGTACATGGGCTCTATCCTTGCTGCCACGACCAACCCCGACACAGGCGAAAATCCCGTTTTTGGGCAGTTGGCACAGGGAAGCCTGACCCCTCATGTGGAAAAGATGCGGATGACGGCCACACAGTTTGCGGCAGCAACAGGCCTGACCATCACCGACGTGGGCGTAGTAAACGATGCAAACCCCACCAGCAGCGACGCCATTCTGGCCCAGAGCCAGACTCTGGTGCTGATGGCTCAGCAGCTGAACACCAGCAACGGCGACGCGCTGCGGACCATCGCCTGCATGGCACAGGCCATTGCCCGAAACGTGAAGCTGGAAGAGCTGACCGATGAAGAGCGCAGCATCATGGCCCACTTCAAAAATCCGGCCATGCCCAGCGTGGCCGTCACGGCAGATGCAGCCATTAAAATCGCCTCTGCGCGGCAGGAGTTTGCCAGCACAGACGTTTTTTTGGAAATGCTGGGCTTTGACCAGGCCGACATCCGGCGCATCAAAGCGCAGGAACAGCGGGTACGCGGCCAGCGGGTACTGATGGAGGAAGAGAATGAGACTGTCGGCGAAAGCGTGGAATGATTACGTCGCCCGGCTTTCCAGGCTGAACCAAAAGGCCGGGCAGCTGATGAAGGACTACATCGACCGCCACGGCATGGAAGACGCGGACGCGCTCATCGCATACGCCAATGCGCTGGTTACAAAATACGGCGAAGGCAGCGCAGAGCTTGCCGCCCAGATGTACGACGCCATGGCCGCTGCGGAGGGCGTCACCGTTCCGGCAGCGGTCCCTGCCGCCACCGCCAGTTACGACGAAGTGGCGCAGATGGTATATGGGACACAAAACAGCCCACCGCTGATGCAGGGCGGCGTAAGCCGCCTTGTGAAACAGGCTGGGGCCGACACCACGCTCCAAAACGCCCGGCGGGATGGAGCCGAATGGGCATGGATCCCCAATGGCGACACCTGCGCCTTTTGCATCACACTGGCCTCCCGTGGCTGGCAGAAAGCCTCCGCTAAGGCCCTGAAAGGAGGCCACGCCCAGCATATCCACGCCCATTGCAATTGCGAGTACGCCATCCGATTCAACCGCAACACCACCGTGGCTGGATATGATCCAGACAAGTACCTCAAGCAGTACCGGGATGCGGGCAGCAATATCAACGCCATGCGCCGGGCCCGCTATGCAGAAAACAAGGACGCCATCAACGCCCAGAAACGGGCCGCGTATGCGGCGAGAGTCCAAAACGATACCAAAGAGCAGAGCTGATTTTCGGCTCTGCCTTTTTCATGCCCATTTTGCCCGCATGAGGACGGAATGGGCTCCATAGCGGTGGGCGGCGCGTACCCCGCCTAAAAAATTGCCTGACCATTGCGGAGTGAGAACCGCGTGACCAAACTGGAGCTTCAGGCTGCAATTTCACAATTTGAAAGGAGTTTCCATCATGAAACGTGAAGACGTAAAGAACAAGATCCCCGGCATTACTGAGGAGCAGCTGAACTGGCTGATGAGCGAGAACGGCAACGACATCAACCGTGAAAAGACCGCTGCTGCCCAGTACAAGACACAGCTGGAAAACGCTCAGGCTCAACTGAAAATCGCTCAGGACGGCCTTGCCAAGTTTGACGGCAAGAAGACCCCGGAAGAGTACGAAGCCGAGATGACTAAGCTCCAGAACGATATGAAGGCGCAGGCCGATGGCTTTGAGTTTGATACCGCTCTGAACACTGCAATTTTCGGCAAGAAAGGCCGCAGTGTGAAAGCTGTTCGTGCCCTGCTGGACCTGGATGCACTCAGAGGCTCCAAGGACCGCTCCACCGACATTGCCAAAGCTCTGGATGAGGCCGCAAAAGCAAATCCGTGGGCCTTTGGCGACGCTCAGGGTGCCGGGTATCCCAATGTAGACGATGGCGGAGACCCCTCCCACAAGGTAACTGGATCCACCAGTGAGCAATTCGCTGATTGGTTCAACCAGGTCACTCACAACAACTAAAGGAGATTTTTATTATGGCTGTTGACATCAACCGCACCACGTCCATTTCCCTGCCCGGCGAAGTTTCCAGCGAAATTCTTCAGAAGACGCAGGAAAGCTCGGCCATCATGATGCTGGCCCGCCAGATCAAGCTGCCGGGTCTGGGCGTCACCATCCCTGTCATCACTGGCGACCCCGAGGCCGCATGGGTGAATGAGACCGACAAGAAGCCCGTCAAGCGCGGCACCATGACCACGAAGCAGATGACCCCGTACACCCTGGCAGTCATCGTGCCCTTCTCCAACCAGTTCAAGCGCGACGTCCCCAGCCTGTACGAAGAGCTGAAGAAGCGCCTGCCTCTGGCACTGGCCAAAAAGTTTGACGCCACCGTTTTTGGCGCTGTGGACGCTCCCGGCTCCAATTTTGACACCCTGAAGGACTGCACGGCACAGGAGATCGGCACCAATACCTACAACGGTCTGGTGGCTGCGGACGCCGACATTGCAGATCACGACGGCATCCTAAACGGCTTTGTCATTTCTCCCAAAGGCAAATCCATTCTGCTGAGCGCCGTGGACGGCAACAAGCGCCCCCTGTTCATCAACAGCGTCGCCGAGGGCGCGGTGCCCATGATCCTGGGCGCACGCACCTACCAGAGCAAGGCTGCTTACATCGCTGACGCAACTGCTGCCAAGAAAAACGTTGTTGGCTTTGCGGGTGACTGGACGCAGGCCATGTACGGCACCGTGGAAGGCGTGCAGATTTCCATTTCGGATCAGGCCACCCTGACCGATGGCAGCAATACCATCAACCTGTTCCAGCAGAATATGTTTGCCGTCCGCGCTGAGATCGAGGTGGGCTTCCGCTGTGACACCAGCGTTTTCAATAAGCTGACCAAGACCGAGGCCTAACAGAACGGGGGTGACACCATGAGCTACGCGACCGTGGAGGACGTGGAGGCGGGCTTCCGTACACTCTCCGAGGATGAGAGACCCAAATGCAGCGCCCTGCTGGAGGAAGCGGCCCTCATCATCGACTCCTACAACAAGGACGCCCAGGAAGACGCCAAAAAGGTGGTCTCCTGCCGGATGGTGCGCCGCCAGCTGTACGACGGCGATGCAGGCGGCGTCACCTACCCGATGGGGGCCACGCAGGGCACCGCATCGGCGCTGGGGTATTCCCAGTCCTGGACGATGGGCGGCGGCTCCTCCGGCGAGCTGTATCTTTCCAAACTCGAAAAGAAGCTGCTGGGGGTCGGTGACAGAATCGGCTCCCGCAGCCCTCTGGAGGGCCTGTGCAATGCTTAAAGGCATCGACGTCATTCTTTACGTCAAAACCAAAACGGGCGAAAATGAGGCCCGGGAGCCGCTCTACAGCGAAACGGCGGAAACCGTCCACAACGTGCTCGTGGGCGAGCCCTCCACGGAGGACGTGGTTTCGGAGCTGCAACTCAACGGCCATCATCTGGCCTATGTGCTGGCCCTGCCCAAAGGCGATACCCACGACTGGGACAACGTCCGGGTCTCGTTCTTTGGGCAGGATTTCCGCACTTACGGCGCGCCCACTCAGGGCATCGACCATCTCATCCCCATGTGCTGGAACAAGAAAGTGAAGGTGGAACGGTATGGGTAACGTCAAGATCAAGCTGAACAGCTCCGGCGTGCGCAAGCTGCTGCGGAGCGACGAAATGAAAAATGGGCTGAGCAAGATCGCTTACTCAGCCCAGAGTCGTCTCGGCGAAGGATACGAGGCCACCTACTACACCGAAAAGACCCGCGCTGTGGCAAAGGTGACGGCTGTTTCACCGAAAGCCATCAAAGAAAACAGCGACACCAACTCTATTTTGAAGGCACTGAAATGATCGAACGAATTTTGCAGGACTACCTGACCGAAAACGCATTTCCCTGCTACCTGTCCATGCCGGAGCACCCCTCCGGCAATTTTTGTATCCTCCAGAAGACAGGCTCGGATTATATCGACGGCCTTTTTTCCGCCACGGTGGCGGTGCAGTCTTACGGCAAAACTACGTTTTCGGCGGCCCAGATGAACCACTGGATCGTGCAGACAATGCTGGGTGCAGACGCGCTGCCCCAGATTTCCGCCTGTGATCTTGTGACGGACTACGATTTCCCGGACGTCACCCGAAAGCTGCCCCGCTATCAGGCGATTTTTAACGTGACTTACTACGACGATTAGAGAGGAGATTATTATGGCAAACGCAAAAAATGTTACCGCTGCAAAGCCCAAAGTGGGCGGTGCAGTTTTCCGCGCCCCTCTTGGCACCCCGCTGCCCACGGACACCACCACGGCGCTGAATGAGGCTTTCAAGTCTTTGGGCTACATCTCCAAGGATGGCCTTACCAACTCCAACAGTCCCTCCAACACCAGCGAATCCGCATGGGGCGGCGATACGGTCCTGAACACGCAGGGCGAAAAGGCCGACACCTTCAAGTTCACCCTCATCGAGGCCACCAGTGCGGAAGTCCTCAAGACGGTGTATGGCGACGAAAACGTCAAGGGTGATCTGACCACTGGCATTACCGTCCAGTCCAACGCGGAGGAGAACGTCCCGTGCAGCTGGGTGGTGGAGATGCTGCTGAAGGGCAACACCAAAAAGCGCATCGTCATCCCCAATGCAGCCGTGACGGATGTGGGCGATATCACCTATGCCGACAACAGCGCTGTGGGCTATGAGACCACCGTTTCCGCTGTGCCGGATGAAAAGGGCCAGACCCACTACGAGTACATCATGGCTGCGGCAGCAGCCAAGGAACTGAGCCAGTCTAAAAACGAACAGGCTGCCGCTGTTGCTGAAAGCAAAGGAGATAAGGCATGATCGCAAAGATGAATGACGGTTTTGAGCTGGATCTGGATGAGACCGCTCTGGACGATATGGAACTTCTGGAGGACTTTGCCGCCATGGACAGCGGCAACGCCTACGCCATGCCCTCGGCTGTGAAGCGGCTGCTGGGCGAGGAAAACAAGAAGAAACTGTATGATCACCTGCGGAACGATAAGGGCCGCGTCTCCACCACGGCGGTGGGCACTGCACTCTCTGAGCTGATGCAGTCCATGAAGGCCGGAAAAAACTCCTCTGCCTCGCCGACCTGATCGCATCGGATGAGGATGCACTGATTTGCGATTTTGCCCAGTACTACCATGTGCTGGGCTGGCGCAGCATCCCGGTGCGCCTTGCGGCCACGCTGGCCGCAGGGCTGCCGCCGGAAAGCCGCAGCCGGATGCGCTTTGCCGGGCAGGAGGTCTCGATGGGGACCCAAATGCAGGCGGCCATGGTGGACAGCCTGCGGCATATCAGCTGGGAAGTCAGCGGCCGCCAGGGAAAGCACCCCGCCTCTCTGCTGGCAGCCATGGTGGGCGAAGATGCAGAGGACGGCGGCGGGCTGGTGCAGAGCTTTGACAGCCCGGAAGAGTACGAGGCTGCCATGCGTGCGGCGGAAGGAGGTGTAAGCTGTGGCTGATAAAAAAATCGAGCTTGCAAAAGCCTATGTGCAGATCATCCCCTCGGCAGAGGGCATCAAAGGCAAGATCACCGAGGAGATGGGCGGCGATCTTTCCAGCGCGGGCGTCGAACTCGGAAAAGCCTTTGGCGGAAAAATCGCAAGCACCCTGAAAACCGTGCTGAGCGCGGCGGCCATTGGCAAGACTATTGCCGCGTCCGTTAATGCGGGCGGTGCGCTGGAGCAAAGCCTGGGCGGCATCGAAACGCTGTTTAAGGACAGCGCAGGCATCGTAAAGCAGAACGCGGCGCAGGCCTATAAAACGGCGGGCCTGAGCGCCAACGACTACATGGAGCAGACCACCAGCTTTGCGGCCAGCCTGCTGTCCAGTCTGGGCAACAACACCAAGGCAGCGGCCATCGTGGCCGATATGGCGATGACCGATATGGCCGACAACGCCAACAAGATGGGCACCGATATGGCGGCCATCCAGAACGCCTACCAGGGCTTTGCCAAGCAGAATTACACCATGCTGGACAACCTGAAGCTGGGCTACGGCGGCACACAGGCGGAGATGCAGCGGCTGCTGGAGGACGCTTCCAAGCTGTCCGGCCAAAAGTATGAGCTGGGCAACCTGGCCGATATGTACAACGCCATCCACGTCATTCAGGGCGAGCTGGATATCACGGGCACCACGGCCAAGGAAGCCGCAACGACCCTGACAGGCTCTTTCTCGGCCATGAGCGCCTCGTTCCAGAACGTGCTCGGAAATCTGGCCACGGGCGGAGACCTGACCTCTTCCCTTCAGGCGCTGACGGACACAGCCCGCACCTACCTGCTGGACAACCTTCTCCCCGCTGTCGGCAACGTGGTGGCGGGGATCCCGGAGGTCATCGCCACGCTGGCCCCCAATATTTTGCAAAGCGGCACTGAGCTGATGCAGTCTCTGGCCTCCGGCTTTACCGAGGGCGTGCCCGCGTTCCTGGCCTCGGCTCTGCCCCAACTGTTGCAGTTTACGGATGAGCTGCGGGCCAATTTCGGGCAGTTCGTCTCTGCCGGCATCGACCTCATCCTCAGCCTCGCAAACGGCATCGTGGAGGGTCTGCCCCAGCTCTTTGCCTACATCCCGGATATCGTCATCAACATTTCCGGGCTCATCAACGACAACGCCCCCAAGCTACTGGAAGGCGGCTTTAAGCTTGTTGTCGCGTTGGGCAAGGGTATTCTGCAAGCTGCCACAATGATTCCCCAAAATTTTGGGAAAATCATGGAAGCCACTTTGGCGGTGCTTTCGGCAATCAATTGGGTGAACATCGGCGCAGGCCTAATAAAAGGATTGGCCAATGGCATTAAAAGCATGGCAAACCTTGTCACGGATGCTTTCAAAAAGGCAGTTGCTGGCGGACTGAATTGGCTCAAAACTTTACCGTCTCAGTTGGGCACCATTGCCAAAAACATGTATCAAAGCTTTATAAACGGCTTGACTGGAAAAGCGATGGTCACGGCAACCGCAAAATCTGGCTTAACGCTTTTTAACCCCGGTTCCGGGAGCTCCAAGGTCCCCCGCATCACGGCGGAGGATGAGGGTATTGCGGATAAGAATGAGTACAACTCCATGATCATGGACAACCTCACCGCTGCCAGCAATGCCAAAGCTCTGGCCGAGGCGGCCAAGTCGTCCGGCACGGCAGCAAAGGCGGCGTCTTCTGCGGCCAAAAAGACCGCTGAGGATACCAAAAAGCTCACCAGCTCCCTCAAGGACACCACGACGGAGATCGTGCAGGGGTCCGGCAACATCGTGGGCAGCATCAAGCGCGTGACGGAAACGGCCAACAGCCTTTACGACGTGTACGACGGCACCACCAAAAAGCTGAAGGGCACGGCCAACGAGACCACAAAGACCATCACCGACACGTGGACGGAGATCATCAACGGCACCGAAAAGACCGTGAAGCAGGTCACAACCATTGCGGCAGATGGCTCCAAGAAGGTGGAAAAGAGCGTCGAAAATGTGCTGCTTTCCGTCACCGAAACGCAAAGCCGCATCGACGCGTCTTTGAACCAGGCGAAAAGCGAATGGTCCAGCGGCGTCTTTGGCCTGTTCCGCAGCGTCGTGTCTGACATCAAGAGCAAGGACTGGAGCGGTCTGGCTCTGGACTTTGCAAAGCTGATCTGGGGGCAGGTGGATCAGGGCCAGCGCCAGATCATCGCCGAATGGGCAGCCAGTGCACTGCATGCAGTCAACGAGGCCTACTCCGGCGGCGGTCTGAGCTCTGCGGCGTCTTCCATCAAAGCCATTTTCTCCGATGGCATTGCGGCGGGCGTTACGGACGCCGGGACGGCGGTACAAAGCTTTTCTGCCATTCTGGACGGTCTGGGCAAGTCCGGCGGCGTCGGCAGCGCCCTTTCCGGCATTGCTTCCAGCTTCTCCGGCATGGCTGCCAGCATCATGTCCAGCCTGTCCGGCATCGTCTCGCTGGTGATGGCGCACCCGATTTTGGCAGCCATCCTGGGCGTGACGGCGCTGGCTGGCGGCGTTGCTTTGGGCTCTGCCCTCAAGAAGAAGAGCTCCTCTGCGGCCTCTGCCGTCACCAGCAGCACCCTGAGCTATAAAGACATCCAGGACGCCTACTGGTACGGCAATCAGCGGGCCTATGCAGGCTATGATCTGCTTTCGGACCCTTACGGCTTCAACCCCCGGGGCTCCGGCACGCAGCTCAACGCCTACCAGCAGAAAATGCAGCAGTCCGTGGACGCGCTGTATAACGTCGTGCAGCAGTACCTCCCCCAGACGGCAAACACCGTCATCAAGCTGGACGACGGCACGCTGGTGGGCGCTCTGGCACCGTCCATCGACGCGCAGCTGGGCCAGCTGGCCACACTGGCAGAAAGGGGCAACTAAACCGTGTATCGTATCTATGCGTATCCCTTTGGCAACCCCGAGGACAAGCGGCTGCTGCATCCTCGGCCCAAAGGACGCGGGGATGCGAAAAGCTTGGCTACGTTTGTGCTGTCGCCCAAACTCACCCGTGAGGTGAGCAAGGGCGGCAGCCTTACTTTTACCATGGCCCGCGATCACCCGCAGTACAGCAATCTGCAAAAAATGTCCACCTGCATCACGGTGGAGCAAAGCGACTTTGACGCAAACGGCAACGAAAGCACCCCCAAAGAGATCTGGCGCGGGCGTGTTCTGAGCCATGAGGCCGACTGGTACAACCGCAGGGTGGTGTACTGTGAGGGCGCTTTGAGCTACTTCAACGACTCGGCCATCACACCCTTCAACTACGAGGGCAAGCTGGCCCAGTTTTTGCAGCACCTCATCAGCGCCCATAACCAGCAGTGCGGCGAAATGCGCATGAAGCGCTTCGAGCTGGGCACCGTCACCGCCGCGCTGGGCGATCTGGTGGTGCACTACGGCGATATGGACGCCTACGGCGTGGGCGAGGACTACGGCAGCACCTGGGACATCATCGACAAGATGGTGCTCAAGGTATACGGCGGCTATGCCTACTGCACCTACAACCCCGCCACGGGCAACAATGTGCTCAACTACTGCGATCAGGCTTTCGAGGCCGACAGGCTAGTCAACCAGACCATTGAGTATGGCGTCAATTTGCTCGATTTCACCGAGAAGACCAACACCAACCAGATGTTTAACGTGGTCTACCCGCTTGGCAACAAGCACACGGTGACCCGCACCGAATGGGTGTGGAAGTTTTTGTGGTGGGGCAAAAAGCAGGAAGTGGCCGACCACGAAGAGGTCTGGGGCATTTCCGGCGTGTCGCAATCGACGGTGAACAAGTGCCTGCCTGCTGGCTGGAGCTATCAGGCGTACGACTCAAACGCAAGCAACGAGGTCAACCGAAATTCCAATTGGATTCGGAATGACGCGTCCGTTGCAAAATTCGGGCCGATTTACAAAACTAAAAATTACGACGCGGACAGCCCCGATGAGCTTTTCATGGCCGCGGTGCAGGACTTGCAGAAAAACTCCCTCATGACCATGAGCTACACCGTGAAGGCGGTGGACCTTGTGGACGCGGGCAACGTGGGCTTTGACAAAGACCGCCTGACCTTTGCCAGCTACGCCCACATCATCAGCAAGCCCCACAGCATCGACGTGGTAATGCTCTGCACAAAGCTGGTGGAGCCCCTGGACGACCCCAGCAAAAAGGAATTCACCTTCGGCATGACGCGCCAGACCCTCACCGACCGACAGGTGGCGAACCTGGGCAAGACCAATCTGCTGGAAGAGCAGACCTCCACGTCCGAAAAGTATTCCGGGAACATTTACAGACTCGTGGACAAGTACCAGAAAGAGAACAAGGCGGGCATTGAGGAAGCTGCCAAGACGGCTACAAACTACCTCGCGTTTGACAAAACCACGGGCCTGAAAGTGGGCCATGAGTCCCTCGCGGGCAAGTACGTCCAAATCTCCAATGACGGCATCGTCGTCACCGACGGCAACAGCAAGGTCAATGTCAAATCCGGCTCCATCTCCATCACCGACGGCAACGGCAGCTGCACCATTGATTCCGGCAAGATTACATTTTATGGCATCCGAAACTATCTTATCAAAGAGTTTAGCTTCAACGGGTACGTTTCTTTTTCCGGGAAGTACATGGATATCCCCATTGACGTAGGCAATTGCAGCTATGTGTGGCTCATGTTTGAGTCCTACGGCACCAGCTATATCAACCACTTTTGGGGCTCTTCCAGCACCACGGGGCGCGTGGGTACCAACAGTATGGTTTTGCCAGTCGTTGACGAGACGCAAGCCGATGGTGCCGTTACCATTTCTTTCCCATGGAACACGCTGCACCGCCGAAACATTGCTGTTTATAAGGACAAAATCCGCATTTACGACGGTTACAAGCGGGACGTGCGCTACTACACCCAAGAGGGAAGCGAGAAGCAGCAATGGCTCAACCTCAACGGCACGGATAAGAGCTACCAGTGGTACATTGCAACCGACGATTGGGAACTGGACGAAACCGTCTGCATCCCGGTCAAACTTTATGCTTTTTTGTGAGGTGGTACGATGAAGATTGACGGCTGCGAGTGCAAATACCTCGCAAACATCTGCTCCGACGGGCGGCTCTACTACGGCGGCTGGACAAACGTGCAGTGCATCCCGAATCCCCTGCCGGACAACATGGTGGCGCTGGACACCTTTCCCACCGATGAAACGGCGAAGGATGGCGGCAGCGACTACAAGTGGGACGGCGAAAAGCTCATCTATGACCCGGTGCCCGAGGAGGAGCGCGAGCGCAAGCGGCGCGAAATCTACCTCGAAAAGACCGGGCTCACCCTTGAGCAGTACGCCGCCAAATACGGCTCCGGGGGTGATGCTTGATGCTGCAAGGTGCACAGATCGGCAGTATCCACACCCTGAAGGACCTGGGGCTGTACATGAAAGTGGGCAGCCCCACCATTTCCGGCGCAGAGCCTGAGACGATGCTTGTCAACGTCCCGGGCTCTGACTTTATGCTGGACCTGTCCCGGGCGCTGGACGGCGAGGTGCACTACAAGCAGCGCACCATCAAGATGGAGCTGCTGTGCAAGGCCAAAAAGAGCCAGTGGAGCACCATCCAGAGCGCCCTCGAAAACGCCTTGCAGGGCCAGTGGCTGCGCTGCGTCTTTGATGAGGACAGCACATGGTACTGGCTGGGCCTGTGGCGGGTGGACGTGGTGGAGCGCGGGCGCACGGAGATCACCTTCAGCATCGAGGGCACCTGCAACCCCTACAAGCGCAACATCACCGCAGACGCGGGCGCGGACTGGCTGTGGGATACCTTCGACTTTGAGACCGATACCATCTACGACACACCGACAGGAGTAATTAGCTTATGATTACACTCAACTTTGATGAGGTTTTGGAACGCACCTATAACGCCAAAAAAGGCGTTGAGGTCCGCTACGGCCTCGGCCAAGGCTTTGAGTACTGCAAGCAATTTGCCGACGAGGCTCAAGGCTATGCCAATAGCGCCAATGCCAGCGAGAAGAAAGCCACGGACGCTGTGGCGGGCATCGAGCAGACCAAAACCGACGCGGTGCAGGCGGTGCAGAACGCCCAGACCACGGCCACGACCGCCGTGACGACCAAGCAGACCGAGGCTGTACAGGCCGTAGGAACCGCCCAGACGGGCGCTGTCAAGGCCGTAGACGATGAGCGCGACGCGGCTTTGCAGCAGGTGGCCGACTCCACCAAAGTCGCCCAGACCGCCGCCAGCAACGCGTCTACCGCAGCCAATGCGGCGGGAAACGCAGCCAAAGCCGCAGGTGACTATGCCAGCAACGCAGAGTCTTCCGCCACCGCCGCTTCCGGCAGCGCCAGCGCGGCGGCTGCCTCCGAGAGCAACGCCGCAACCAGCGCCCAGAGCGCCGGAACCGACGCCGACCGGGCCGAGGCTGCTGCCGAGCTGGCTGGCACCCGGGCGAACACGGACAAAACCCTCAAGGTCGAAAACGCCCCTGCTGACGCAAAGGCCGTGGGCGACGCACTTGACGAAAAGGCAGACAGGGACGTTATCTACGACAGCAACGGCAACATAATCTTCTACAGCAAGGCCGCTGTGGATAAGCTGCTGAAAAAGAAGCTCGACTTGACGGGCGGGACGATGAGCGGCGAATTGTTTTTTTTGAACAGCTATTACGGCTCACTTTTTGGTGGAAGTGACTTAGCCAGTCCACAACCCGGAGATTCCTTAGCTAATCTGGTGATCAAATCCTGGGGAGGCGTATCTTTTACGACGGATTGCCCAGATCAAACCTGTACCGGGAAAACAGCTGTTGGCGTTGATTGTCGAGAAGGCATAGTGAGTGCCAATCGCTTTAGAGGCCCTGCTGACAACGGCGTCGTCGCCTCTGGCTCCAACTACGTCCGCTTTGGGGATGGCACGCAGATTTGCTGGGGAGAAGTGTTGAATGTTCCGACTGGAACGTTTGTTACTTTTCCACTTGCATTTTCTGCTATTCCGCGTTTTACCATGACGCGTCAGTATGGCGCACCCACTGGTGGAGCTGCGCAAAGCGTTTGGGGGTACAACACGAACAACACAGGCACATATATCGGCGGCGAAATTAACATCTACTCGCACTGGATCGCCATCGGTCGCTGGAAGTAAGGAGGTATACATGGACACTATCACTTTAGGTTACACCCTCGCAAAGCCTGTTGTGACACAGGAAGAGTGCACCGCTTACGCTGCAATGGCGCAGGCGGTGAACGACCACAATTCCGCCTGCATGGACGGCGACACCCGGTGGATGATTGAGGACGGCGAGGACGGTTACACCGTGGCCTCTGTGCCGCCCCCGACCGCTGAGGAGCTGGCCGAGCAGGAAAAGGCAAAGGAAGTCGCTGCCGCCGAAGCAAAGAAAAAGGCAGAGCTGGAAGCCGTGCCGGGGCGCATGGACGCTCTGGAAGCGGCAAACGACGACCTTGTGCTTATGATGGCCGATTTGATTGGAGGAAGCAACGAATGAAAACTTTGAACAGCAACCTGAAACTTCGCATCATGGTGCGGGCATTCCGCATCCGGCTGACTGCTGGCGAGACCTTTGAGGACATCGCGGCGGATTACCCGGCCCTGACCACAGACGACCTGGAAGCCATCAAAGAAGCCCTCGGGCAGTAAGGCGGCGCGGAATGAAAGCATTTTTCGAGTTTATCTCCAAGCTTCTGGCAGCCCTCTCTCACGCTGCCGGAGACAAGGCAGAGGAGCCGGACGCCCCCGCTCCTGAAAAAGTGCCCACTGTGGACACCGTGCCCGGCTGGACGGGTGAGCCGCCCTATCGCTATCTCGATGTGAGCCGCTATCAGGGCAAAATCACCCTCGACGGCTGGCGCAAGGTCAAAGCGGCTGGCTACAAGGGCGTCATGCTCAAGACGGTATCCACCAACAAAAAGCTCTCCAAGCGGGCAGATGGCCTGTATATCGACCCCACCTTTGAGACCAACTACAAAAACGCCCGGGCCGCTGGTCTGGACGTGGGCGTCTATTATTACACCTACGCCACCAGCGAAGCGATGGCCGATGCAGAGCTTGCCCTTGTGCGGCAAGCGGTCTACGGCAAAGAGCTGACCATGCCCCTCGCGGTGGACGTGGAGGAAAACAAGCTCAAACCCATGAGCACTCTCGACCTCACCAACCTCACCGCCTACGCGCTGGAACAGGTGGAAAAAATGGGCTTTTACGCCCAGCTGTACACCTATACCCACTACTCTAACATGGAGCTGGACATGGGCCGTCTGGCAAACCGCTGGGACGTCTGGTTGTCCGATACAACCGGGCACACTCCCGCCGTCGGCTACCACTACAACGCTCATCAGCACACCAGCAAGGGCCGCGTGCCGGGCATCTCCGGCGACGTTGACCTCAACGTGACCACCGTCAACTACCCCCGTATCATCCGCAAGAAGGGTCTGACCCGTCTCCGGGAGGGCAAATGACCGAAAAAGAAGCTTTGCTGTGGGTGCTGGGCATCCTGGGCAGCCTGTGCGCTGCGGCCATTACCATCGACAAGGTGCTGGAAATCATCCACAAGTACATCAAGAAGGCGCAGGAGCCGGACAACGCGCAGAATAAGCGGATGGATGAAATGGACAAGCGCATCGGTACCTTAGAGCAGGGCCAGCTTCAGCACACGCAGGCCCTTGCCCGCGACCTGCGCCGCTTTGAAGAAATCGACGAGGTGAGCCGTCTGACCCTCAACGGAGTGCGCAACCTTCTGGATGCGCAGCTGTCCGGCAATAACCGTGAGGGAATGCAGAAGAGCCGCGCCGAAATCGACAACTATCTTTTGAAAGGAGTCACCAATCATGGAAGCGATTCGTAACCTTTTGACCGCACTTCCCACCCCTGTGGCCTTCGTGCTCATGCTGGGAGGCTTTGTCTTTTACGCCATGGGCTGCATCCGGCTGGGCTATGGAGCAGCTGTCAAGGGCACCGTGCTTGACCTGATCGAGCAGGCAGAGCACGAAATTCAGGGCACGAAGCGCGGCGCAGAACGTAAGGCGTGGTGCGTCAAGATACTCCGCACGGCCCTGAACGCCAGCAAGTGGGGCAAGCTTATCAGCTGGGCCATCACCGATGAGACCATCGGCACAGTGATTCAGTTTTTCTTCGACCGCATGAAAGCGGCGCTGCAAAAGCAGTAAAGGAGGATATCATGGCAAGCACTACATACGAGCATTTTGTTGACGCCAACAAAATGTACGCCGCACAAGATCAATTTCGTCACGTCACGAAAATGGTCTGTGGACGTTTTCGTGGCCTCACGAAAACATACCATCTCGCTAACATCACCGTAATGGTGCGCAACGCCGGACAGCTTCCGCAGCCCTTCTGGCTCGGTGCTGCCTGTGGCGGCGGCTCGCGTAGTGCTGCCCGCTGCGCTGCAAGGACTATCCCGGCCTGAAATGAAGAGAAAAATCAATGAAGCGCCTCTTGGAAAGGATGACCGCAAAATTGCACGATTGAGGTACGTTGATCTTCTTTGCCTGGAAGACATTGCCGTTAGGGTGCACTACTGCCGCCAGTCGGTTTCTAACCATCTGGACGGCATTGCAAAAATTTTAGAGTAAAAATCCCCTGCTTTTCTGAAGCCTTGCGTGCCACGCGAGGTGTTCTGTAGGAAAAGCAGGGGATTTTTTGTTTTACAGGTGATTTTTCAAGCGCTCATGTGGCTTTGTGCCGTGTGGGCGCTTTTTCTTTTTGGCGCTCGTTTAACCTTCGTTTGACGTTCGTTTGACGCACGGATTCTGGAAAGCTGGTAAGATGGAGCCGCAAGGAGGGATTTATATGCCGTATTTGTATGATCCTTACACAGGCAAGCCTTTACCGCCACCGCCCCGGGAGTATGGCTGGATGCAATCCGCCGCTGCTGCATCAACGGCGGCGCAGGCCCAGCCGGAACAAAGAGACCCGTGGATCATGGTGCCCACCATCGCCGACGTGGACAAAGTGAGCGTGGACCGGGGCGAAACAAAGTGGATCATGGTGCAGTCCGATCAAATTTTCGCCGTTAAGACCGCAAACGCCATGGGCTACGCCCCGGCGGAGTATTACCGCTTTGAGCAAATCGACCCGGCCATGCTGAGCCCCGCTGCATCTGTCCCCGGCGGGCAGCAGCTCACCCGGGCAGACGTGGAGCAAATCGTGGACGCAAAGGCGCAAGAGCTGATAGGCCAGTATCTGATCATGAAGACCATTCAGCCCACAGCAGCACAGCCGACCGCCAAGACGAAGAAGGAGGCCGCACAATGAGCAATCCTCTTGCAAACAGAATCGGCCCTCAGAGAGCCCCGCAGGCGGCTCAGAACACGCTCATGAGCCAGCTGCCCGGCATCATGAAACAGGCCCGGCAAGTTATCGCCGTCATCAACGCGGCGCAAAACCCGCAGAAGGCCCTCATGGACTACTGCGACAAATCCGGCGCTTTTGAGGGTTACACGGGCAGCCGCGACCCCGAAAGTATGGCCAGATGGCTGGCCGAAAAGAACGGCGTCCCTCTGGACGACGTCATCACGATGCTCCACGGCCCCGGTGCACAGGGGCTTGGGAATAAGCTTACAAAATTTTTGAAAGGTGGTTTTTGACAATGACCGATGAGACTACGAGCGGCATGGGCGCTGGTTTCTGGATCTTCGCACTGGTTGTCCTGGTGCTGATCGTCGTGATGTGTATGCGCGGCGGCCTGGGCTTTGGCGGCGGCATGAGCGTGCCCCCTAACGTGGCTACTACTGGCGACGTGCAGCGCTCCACGGACTTTGCCGCGCTGGAGCGGCAGAATAACGAGGGCGTGGCCGCGACCCGGCAGGGCGTCTATGACGTTGCTGCCGCCGTGAAGGATGGCAACTACAACATCCTCGGCGAGCTGCGCGACCTGGAAAGCGCCTCCAACGCTGGCTTTGCACAGCAGCAGATCTGCTGCTGTGAGACCAACCGCAACATCGACTCTGTCCGCTATGACATGAGCAACTTTGCGGCCGCGATCAAGGAAAACCAGACGGCAGGCATCCAGAAGGTGCTGGATCAGCTGGCGGCCAATCGCTACGGCGATTTGGAGCGGGCCTATAACCAGCAGAGCGTGCAGTTTGCCATCCAGCAGGCTGTCTGCGGCATCCCTAAGGCATCGCCCTTTGCCTACCAGCTGGCCCCCGCATGGGGCCCGGCTCCTAACCCCGGCTGCGGTTCCTATTGGGGAAACGCGGCTTAAATCCCCCACATCTTCGCTTTAACAGCGCACGGCCCCCACGGCAAGCGCTGTGGGGGCATTTATTTTAAGGAGATGATTCTTTTATGACTTCCTGCATGAAAAATCCGCACTATAAGAGTGCCGTCGAGTCTTACAACACCGCCACGCAGGTGCTGACCACTACCCCGGCCCCTCTGGGCCTGACTGGCACCGTCCTCACCGATACGGGCGTCTCCCTCAGTCCTGAACAGGCAGCGGTAAAAATCAACAACGCCGGGCTCTATCAGGCTCGGGCAAACGTCCAGGCTCTGGCGACCGCTGCAGGCGATATCGTCATCGGCTTGTATCTGGACGGTGTGCTGCTGCCCGAAACTCGGCGCACCGTGACCGCTGCTGCTGATGCTACCGTGTCCATCACCACCGATATGCTGCGCAGCATTCCCTGCGATTGCAACTCCCACACCCTCCAGCTTTATGGGTGGGTCGTCGGTGCCGCTGCCGCAAGCGTGACCTTTGCTCAGATGGCCACTGTGAAGCAGGCGGGGAGGGCGTAAGCCATGCGCGAATTTGAGAATCTGCGCCAGCAGATGCTGGAGGAGCTCAAAAAAATCGGAACAAAAGGTGAACTCTGCCACCGCGATCTGCGCGATGCACTCGACCTCATCAATGGCCTCAACGGCTTAAAGGAGCTCAACCCGCACGGCGAAGAGCCGACACAAGAAGGTGCCGGGTCTGAGCATCTGACCATGGACCAGGCTAAAAAGTGGGTGGGCGCAATGCAAAACGCCGACGGCACCACCGGGCCGCACTGGAGCTATGAGACCGCTTTTCAGCTCATGAGCTCCCGCAAGATCACCTGCCATTCCACCGATTTTTGGGTCACACTCTGCATGATGTACAGCGATTACTGCGCTGTGGCCAAAGAGTACGGGGCCGACACCCCCGCCTTTTATGCTGATATGGCAGCAGCTTTCCTGCACGACAAAGACGCTGTAGACAACAAGCTCGTGGAGTACTGGGAACACATTCCGGCGGGTAGATAACCTACTACTACTTTTTTACTACTTTTGGTACGCAGTAATGCGTACTTATTTGCAGGCATTTGCATCTATTTGCAAACCACAAGCAAACAAAAAAACCGCATGAACACTGGATTTTTCAGCATTCATGCGGTTTTTTGCTAAGTTGCGCCAGCAGGAGTCGAAACTTTTTGGGCTATCGCTATTCCGTTGCTTTTCATAGATTTACTACTTCTTTACTACTTTTCGTCAATTTGATTATAGTATGCGATCATCTTTTGAGTTGCGTCTTTGAGCTTGCGCTCCCGGATATGGGTATAGATTTTGTACGTGGTGGAGATGTCCGCGTGACCCATGATTTTTTTGGCCTCCAGCACGCCCACGCCAGCGTCGTATAGATCCGATGCAAAAGAGTGCCGGAATTGGTGAGCCGTAACCGTCGGCTCCATTACCGGGGGCAATGGCTTTTTGGCTGCTTTCGGTCCCCGTCGGTTGTCTCTATATCGCGTTTTGCTCTCACTCGGTCGTACAAGCCCCAGCTCCGTGCAGTACGCAAGCCATCGGCTATGATACTCCGCATCTGTCAACGGCCTTGTCAGGCCTCCTATGACGTACTCCAGCGGCTTTCCTTTGCGGGCCTCTATTTGCTGTTTGAGCTTGGGCATGAGCGGCACGACCCGCACACCATTGGACGTCTTAGGCGTTTGGATTCTAACGCCACCGCCTGCCCATGATACTTTTTTGTTGACATAGATTTTGTTGGCCTGGAAATCTATGTCGTCCCATCTAAGCGCAACCAGCTCACCCAATCGGCACCCAGTATACATCAGCATCCATGCGCATATACCGAAACCTTCCGGGTGAGCACGAAACAGCGCAAGCTCCCGGTCTGTCGGCGGCTCCCGCGTGACGGCAGGCTTTCCGGCGGGGGACTTTGCATCTTGCATCGGATTGTAGGACGACCCGCTCGCAAGACGCCATCCCCGAAAAATCCCCCGCAGTACACTGACCGCGTTTTTTATGGTGCTTGTGGCCAACCCTTCGTCTTTAAGGGACTGGCCAAAGTTTACGATCATAGCAGGGGTTATCTCATCCATCCGTTTTCCAGAAAAGTATTTAACGCATCTATCGTAGTTAGATTTATACGTCGAGTCTGTGCCATCTTTGATCCGCTTTAGCAACGCGTTCCAATATTCCCCGGCGGCAACGTCAAACATTACCGAATCGGAGGTCTTTTTTTGCTCTGTTGCTAGAGCCTCAATGTATTTTGCTTCGGCCTCCGTTTTGGTATGGCCATAAAAAACTTTGCTTTTGCCGTCTGGCATTTTGCGCTTGCACTGGTAGAGCCCATCCGAGCGCAGGCCCTTTTTAGTCCTTGGCATCTCGCATCACCTCCGTCATGATCGTATAGGCGCTTTTCTCATCCATGCAGGCCGTCTTTCCACAGTTAAATGCCTGGAGCAGCAGGGGCATTTGGGGCGTCGGCGTGCCGTAAGGGTCTGGATCAAGGCCACGGGCCTGCACCACCTCATAGTCGTTGATGATGGTCCCGCAATGGCTCACCCGGTAGTCGAGCGGGCAGTGCAGATTAGCCAGCATCTCCGTGATGACTCCGAGGTGGTCTGAGCCATGGTCTCCATAGCGGATATACAGCAAAGCGTCCACCTCGTAGCTGCTGGCCTCATCAATGGCCTCATGCAGCAGGCGGCGCTTTTCCACGTCATCCGGGCTGTCTTCCAGGCACTCCAGCAAGCCCGGGTGGATGCAGGCGTCCATATATCGGGCAGCCGATACGCCGCAGCAGGTAAACCACAGCAACGCCGTGGGCAGTGTGGGGGACTTCGTTCCCTGTTCCCACGCCGCAATGCTGGGGCGGCTGACGCCCATTTTCTTTGCAAGCTTTTCCTGGCTCAGGCCAGCGTGGGCCCGGGCCATTTCCAAGGCCTTTGCCATTCTCCACGTAAATTCGTCCACAATTTTTTACCTCCCCACTAATAAATTACAAGAATTGTACAAAACTGGTAATTTATTTTTTATTCCCGCCTATGTTATAACAAAACTGTCAAAAAAATCCGTACTGGAGGTATAAAGATGCTGTATCCTGTTAAAATTACGCTTGCAATCCCCGACGATATGGAGATCATTGACGGTATGCCCGCCAGCCGCCCCCAGGTGGAGCGGACGCGGGCCCCGTGGGAGGGTTGAGCTATGGCGTGTGACCACAACACCATCATCCAGCTGCTGGCCCCGTTCACCCATCAAGCCGCGCTGCGCATCGTCTACCACCTCGCCCGTGCCGGGGCCCCGGTGGAGCTGTACGAGGACGCGGCCCGCATCCTGACCCGAGCCGCCGAGGACAAAGCCGCAGGCCGTGACCCCGGCGATCGGGTGCGGTTCATCAATAACACCACGCTGGAAGAGGTCTGACCCAAGCCCTCGCCACCCTTCCCGGCGGCGGGGGTCATTTTGTGTCCACTGTGGACACTTTTAGGCTTCGATGTCGTCCTCTTCCTCTTCTTCGTCTTCCCCGGCGGGGTTTTCCGAAACATGAGTGATAGACAAACTCTGTCGATACTGTTCAGCCAGAACGGTGCGCTTAAATTCAGCCGTGGGCGCAATCTCTTCGACAAGCTTTTCCAGTTCATCCAGAGACACATGGAAAAACTCTTTGCGCAGGTTGACTTTGTTCACGCGCTGGTCGTTCAGGATGTGGTGGAGCTTCGTTTCAAGGCTGGCTGCATCATCGGAGAAAATCATGGAATGAACATCGAACGGGAACGGAACGCTTGCGCTGCCCAGTTCGTTGATGCGGTCCATGGGCTCCAAACGTCGAGTCATGCCGATTTTGAAGACGTCCTCTCCGAAAGAGCCGATATTACTGATAACGTACACATTGCCAGCCTTGCCGTTCTGGAGATTGATGATTTTCTCTCTCTGCTCCGAAACTGCTCCCAGCTGGCGCTGAAGTTCTTCAATGCGTTCTTTCAGCAGGCGGGTCTTTTCATCATCCTCGGACTGCTCCAACTGCTCAGACAGCTGGCTGATCTGGTCGTGATACTTGCTCTCTTCCTTCTCGATCTGCTTGCGCTGACGCTCCAATTCTTTCCGTTCTTCCGCTTCCTGGCGCATCTGCTCACGGATGGCACGCTGTTCTTCCTTGGCGCGCTCCTTCTGGACGTAATACTCATATTCGATTTTTACAGCTTCCTGGAAGAAATAGTCCAGCTCCCCAATAAAGCGCTTGACCGTCGGCGCAATGCTCTGGTTTCCATCGGCAGTGATGGCGTAATATTTCGTGGTGATGGCTTTGATATCGTTCAGCGCATCCTCCAGCTTTCCAAAGCTGATATTGTTCAGCACATTCTGGAGCTCAGCTGAAAGCGCCATTACCATCAAGCGGTAAATTGTAATATTGGCCTTTGTGGTATAGCGGTCTTTGTACTTCTCGAAGGTCGCTTGGATATTCTTTTCGTTCTCCTTGTACCGCTTGCGCAGCTCTCTCATATCGAGACACTGAAGCGTAAGCGTCACGGTCGGCTTCATCAGCTCGTCGGCCTCTTGGAGCAGAGCCTCGATTTCCTTATCTCTCCCATCGGAAAATGCTTCAGAAGCGTTCAGAATGGCTTTGATTAGTTCCTTACTGCGCCGCACCTTTTGCTCCGCATTGGATGCACTCTTCTGGAGCTTTTCGTTTTTTGTGGTGATATCTGCAAGCTCAGCCTTCCCCTGGAGGATCTTCTCTTCCAATTGAAGGCTTTCCGTACTGAGCCGGGCATTTTCCGCCTTTGCTTTTGCAATTCCGTCCTCTTTGGCTTCCGTGGAGATTTTTTCAAACAGCGCCTGTTGGTTTTCCAACGTTGCAGACATTTCGTCCATCTGGCGCTTCAGCTCTGCCTGCTCTTCCTCCATTCGGACGGTGGACGCGCAGTTGTCACAAAGCCCATTCGTTACATGCAGAAAAAGACCTTTTCTACCGCATCGAGTACATTTGCCCATTTTTTAATATTCCTCCTCAGAAATTTATACTTTTCTCTTGATTTTTCTCTATATTGGTTGTAACATAGATTTAACGGATACAACTTAAAGGAGTGTTTTGAAATGACCGACAACGAATTTTTGGAATACTTAAAATCTCACCCCGAACTGTGGGACATAGTGATGGCAGTTCTTCTTCCAAAGGTTGATATAAGCAAACAAGTGTGCTAAAATTAATTTATATGAGTTATTTTTGTCCAACCCAGCAAGAAAAGGAGTGCCTTATGTTTCGTCAAAAATCATCCAGCCCATCCAAGTATCCTTATGATTGCACTGTGACCGAAAAGCAATTTGGCGTTTACGAAATCAAGATATCCCCATTTTCCTCACACGCCGATCAAGCCGAAAAAACAGTGGATGAGATCATCCATTTGATGCAGCAGAAGCATCTGACCTATCAGGACGCCCTGACGGTCTCGACCATTCTGAACAAGCGCCTTTCGCGCACCATCGGCCGCTGCGTTGCTGAGTCCTGCCTCTTACCTTTACCTGATAATGGAGACGATCAGCGCGATTGCGGAGATTAAAAGCGCGAGGACGGACACCGTATTGGCGAACCGAGTCTCTTTTTTTCTCCGCTTGAGATATCGAAGATACTGTCTGCCCTCATCCGTGATGGAGTATTCCGCTTCCAGCTTTCCGCCGCCAAGCGGGCGCTGTGCAAACTCAGCAAAGCCCATCTCGCACAATGTACTCAGTTTCTGCTCCCATTCGCTACTATCTTCTACTGGCCTTTTTGCAAGCTCTCGCAAATATTTCCGCTCAGAGCGGGACAGCACCAAATTGTCAAAATCCATCTTGTCGTTTACCCTTCCTTCTTACTTTCCAGAACCGCCAGCGCAGCAGCCTTGGCGGCGGCCCGAGCCGCTGCCTTTGCGGCTTCACGCATCTCCGGCGTGGCATTCTTAAACGCTTCTTCTACATCCGGCCACTCGTAACCGAGCTCACTTTTCAAAGTGGGCTCTTTTTTTGTGCCCATCAACTCCTCCACCGTAATACCAAAGTAGTCCGCGATCTTCTTGCGGCTGGCGATCTGAGGGACTACACCCTTTTTCCACTTTGCGGCTGTTGACTTATCAAAGCCCAACTCCTCAACGACAATAGACGGAAATTTTCCAAGTCGTTCACATTGCCGTTCAAAATTTTCGTAAAACAATTCTATCACCTTTCTTTTGTGCAAGTTGCCAAAATTCATCTTGGTTCACAAAAATTGCTTAATTTTACTTGCAATGTGAATCAATATGAATTATAATTATGACGTGCTCAGGAAACCAATCGGAAACGTTTGGTCCCACCAGAGTGCAAACTCAGGGTTTGCTTTTTGTTAGTAACCTCCGCAAGTACTTCCAAAGTTCCCTGTTCAGAAAAACGGCCCACACCGCAGCAGGAGCTTGGGCCGGGCCTGTGGCAGTTCAGTTCCTTTCTTCTTCCACGGGCCACCATTGCCAAGTTTGACACGTTGTATTTTGATTTATCCACAATTTCATTTTACACCTGTTTCAACCGCTTGGCAATGTTTTTAACCCCTTAAAATGAAACATCTTGTAAAAATGAGGTGATGAAAATGGCTGCTACGACTTGGACGCCGGAATGGAAAGCCGAGGTCGTCAAGCAAAAGACGCTGCGCAACTGGAATTACGCCCAGCTGGCCCGCGCGGCTGGCCTTGGCGTCGGCCAGGTGCAGAAGTATGTTGCAGGGAAATACACCTGTGACAACCCGAAAGAGCCCATTGAGCGGGCGCTGGGGATGAGGTGATGGCATGGCGGCTGGAAAGTTTATCTTGATCTGCATCATGTGCTTTGTCTCCGGCGGGTGCCTGTCCGTGCTCATCACGGTGTGCGCCTTCCAGCCCAGCCGCAAGGTGCTGGCGGGCTGGTTCGCGTACTTTGCCATCTGCCTGAGCTTGGCTTATATCATCGGAAAGGCGGTTTTGTTATGAGCGGTACTGCATTTATCATTGCCGACATTATGGTCTGGACGGGCACCGACCCGTGGCAGGCCCACTGCATCGAGACGATGCTGCTGGCATTCCTCCTCGCGCCGATCGTCGTGGGCGCTCCGATGCTGCTGGCAAAGTGGGACGCCTGGAAGCGGGACGACAACGCCCGCATTCGCGCCGCAAAGCATCGGCGCATGGAAAGGACGGCGCGGTGATGGGGCCAAGCTATTATCGCGATAAGCTTTGCGAGCGCTGCGGGGCGCAGATGGTCCATGTTTTCCACACCGCCCGCTACTGCCCGAACTGCCGGAAAGCGGTAGACCGGGAGTATCACCGCAGGAAGCACCGCGAGGACCGACTGCGCAAGGAAAAAGAAAAGCCCATGCCCACAGGCGACAGCATCGACGACGTAGTGGCCCGGGCCGATGCGGCGGGCCGCTCGTATGGGTGGCAGGTCTGGTTTGAACTATGGGAAAAGGAGTTGATGAGACGTGGCAAGAAAATTGCGTAATGATATTTGGTTTGCGTCCTACAACGTGATGGCCGAGAAGTACGGCACGCTGGCCCCCGACGTGGAGACGGCGGCGAAGATCACGGGCGTTTCCACCCGCAACGTCTGCGATCAGTTCCCGGACGGTTGGAGCGGGAACGGGCGCGGCAAGACCATCAATTTGGGCCTGCTGCTGGATCAGTATTTTGTGAGCCTGGGAAACCCGATTTTCCCGGAAAAGTGAGAGGTGGAAGAGATGAACACTTTACAGCTGGTAGCCATCACCTACACCTCCCACGAGGGCTGGAACTGGCCATCCGGCAAGGGCGAAGAGCGTATCACCAGCATTGTCATCGACGACCCGGCGGCACTGGCCGCGCTGCTGAAGCTGGCCGACGCCGCTCCCTTCACCCGGGATGAAGCTCTTTACATGAGCCCAACGGCCAACGCGCTGGCCCGGCTGATCTGCGCCCTGGAAGAGCTGCATGGGCGGCACTTCCTCGGCAGCGATCAGATTTTGGATATCGCAAAGGCCTGAGCCCTCCACTGGCGGCAGGAGGATAAACAAAAGCCGCTGCCAGCGCGTAAGCGTAACTTAACAAAAGAGAGGATGATACAATGGCAAACGCAAAGAGCCCCGGCGGGCGCGGCGCGTCTCGCGGGCCCAGAAAGCCCGCAGAGGCCGCTTGTGCCCCGGCCATTACTTTTCCTTTGGAGTGGGCAAAGCCCCGCCAGATAGAGCCGCAGGAGTGCACGGTGCGCGTTCTGGCCGCATCGGCGGACGGAATCCGCCTGCAAGTGCTTCCCCGGGAGGCATCGGTGCGGGATATTTTGAACGCTACCTATGGCCCCCCGGCATGGAGTGACCGCTATTATTTTTGTGGCGGCGTCACCCACTGCCAGATCGGCATCCTGTCTCCCGTCACTGGCGAGCACGTCTACAAGGACGCGGGGCCGATGACGCTCCCCACTACCGACACGGCCCGAATGCAGGAAAATACCAGCTTTCTGCGGGCAGCGTCTAAGTGGGGCATTGCCGAGGACGTGATGGAGCTCAAGCCCATCGCCCTCAAGAGCGCCCAGGTGCCTGTGATGCAGGATGCAAAGGGCGGCTACCACCCGGCGGTCAAGTTGACGGTGGACCGCTTTGCCCGGGATGAGGCAGGGGCCATCACCATGGTTCAGTTTGCCCTGAGCGACGGCAAGAAAGTCCTATGGCCCGAGAAAGCATAATCGGGCGGCTGCCCATCACCTACGACCCCACCCGGCGGGAGTGCATGGTGGAAAAGTCGGCAGAATTTGTGAAAACTCAGCTCCGCCAGAAGCTGGATGAGCTGGCACGCGGCCAGCCCCTGCGGCTCACCGTCACGATGGAGCGGGAACGCAAGGCCCGCACCCTCAACCAAAACCGCATGATGTGGGCGCTGCTGACCGTGATGGCCGACACCTACAACGCGGGCCGGGCGGGCGGCGTGAGCCCCGAGGACTGCTACCAGCAGATGCTGGAGGAGTACGGGCTGGAGTACGATTTTTTGGAGCTGCCTGTGGCGGCGGTGCCCATCCTGCGCAAAGCGTACCGCCTTGTGCACGTTGTGGAGCTGCTGGACAATGACCGCTGCACCGTCAAGGCGTCCATGGGCTCCAGCAGCTTCACCACCGCCCAGATGACCGCCTTTATCGACGGCATTTTTGACCGTCTGGCCGAGATGGGGGTCAATGACCCCAACGTCACGGCTTATTATCAGCAATGGCAGGAGGTGCCGAGAAAATGAAACAGAAACGTTTTCGCAAGCTGTTGATGTCTTATAAGGGCATTGATCGGAATCTTGCCCGAGACGTCACCGCCGACATAATTGAATATCGCCGTCAAATGGAAGAAGGCTATGTTTTCCACATAGACGAAGAAAATAGCATCCTCACCCCTGTATATGGCATTTCATATTACGAAGCATTCAAAAAATTCAAGGATGCGGGGTTGTTGCGCCATGGCTAAGTCTATCATACAGACCCGAAAAGAGTGCTACATCTGTCGGCTCAAGTATAACGTGATGACCACCACAGGACTGGAAGAGCATCATGTGCTCAACGGCCCGCTGCGGAAAAAAGCCGAGTATTACGGCTTGAAGGTTTGGCTCTGTCATCGTCACCACAACGAGCCCGGCAAGGACAGCGCCCATTTTGACAGCAAGACCCGGCTATTTCTCAAGCAAACGGGCCAGCGGGCATTTGAGTCCTGGTATGGGCACGAGTTCTGGATGAAGGAGTTTGGAAAGGATTATTTATCATGCTCAACGTAGTAGCGATCATGGGGCGGCTGGTAGCCGACCCGGAGCTGCGCACCACCCAAAGCGGCACCAAAGTCACCACCTTTCGCATCGCCTGTGACCGCAGTTTTGTGAAGCAGGGCGAGGAGCGGCAGGCCGATTTTGTGGACGTCGTGGCGTGGCAGCAGTCGGCAGAGTTCGTCTGCAAGTACTTCCAGAAGGGCGGGCTCATCGCCGTGGATGGCAGCTTGCAGAGCCGGAACTATCAGGACCGAAACGGCAACAGCCGCACGGCGGTGGAAGTCGTGGCCCAGCATATCAGCTTTGCCGGGGCCAGCAAGCGCAAGGATCAGCCCGTGGATGACGGCGGCGAAGCTCCCCCGGCGGGCTGCCGAGAGCCTGCCCCGGCCTACGCGCAGGGCAGCGCCGACGACTTCGCCGTCATCGACGACAGCGACGATCTGCCGTTTTAAGGGGGACGTGGATGGATGAAAGTGAAGAAAAAACAAAGCTATATCAGCTTGCTGGACTGGATGGTGGAAAAGTACCACCTCAAGGGCAATGAGCTGATTGCCTACGCTCTGATCTACGGCTTTAGTCAGGATGGCGAGAGTGAATATAAAGGCAGTTATGCATATTTATGCAAATGGCTTGGCGTTGACCGAGCTACCGCCATCCGCATTCTGAAGCGTCTGGAATCCAAGGGCCTGCTGACCAAACGGCAGACTCTGGCAAATGGCAAAGTTGCAAACCAGTGGGTAGCAGAAACTCCCGAGGTCTTGGAAAGTGCCCCGGCAGAACCTGAAAACCCACCCAAGTTTACCACCGTGCAGCACCCACCCGACCCGTGGCAAAATGCCACCCGTGGCAAAACGCCACCCGTGGCAAAATGCGACTCGGACCCGTGGCAAAACGCCACCCCAATTGGTGGCAAAACGCCACCCAAGTATCCTAAAGGGAATACTATATGGAAATCTATCAATCTATCTGCTGCGCAGACAGGGATGGATGGACAGATGGAAACCGCACCCGACCGGGATTCTGTGGAAGCGGGTTTCCGGGAGAAGCTGCAACTGGACGATCTGGCCGGGCGGTATGACCCGGCGGCGCTGGAAGAACTGCTAGCCATCATCGTCGGGATGTACTGCTGTCAGGACAAAATCCAGTACATCGGCAAGACGCCTCAGACCACAGCAAGCATCTGCAAGCTGCTGGACAAGCTGACCGGGCGGCACGTTGAATACATCATGGACAACCTGGCCCAGACCACAACGCCCATCAAAAACATCCGGGCCTACCTGCAAACTACGATCCTGCGGGCGGCCACAACGCTGGAATTTTATGAGATGACCAAGACCTCGGGGCTCTGTGCCCAGCAATCCCAGCGCGAGGCTCTCCCCAGCATTGACATTGGCGCTGCGGCAATGTCCCGGCGGCTGCGGAAAGGGGGTGGCAGCACGTGAGAGGCCCGCAAAAGATGGATGACCGTTATCTCCTGCCGGACAGCCCCTGCCGCTGTTGCAGCAAGGTCCCCTGCTATGCCAAGTGTATTCTGTGGAAAGCCTGGTTTACAAAGCGCTGGCAGAGCATCCAGATTTCTGCCGAGCGGTTCATCCGCCGGAAAAGATAACACCCAAGAAGAAAGGAAAAATCGTTATGACCATGCAAAGAATCGCTATCATCAACCTCAAGGGCGGCGTCGGCAAGTCCGTCACCGCCTGCAACCTGGCCTGCATCCTGGGCCAGATGCACAAGCGGAGCGTGCTTGTGATGGATCTGGACAAGCAGGCGAACACCTCCAAATTTTTCCGCCGCTTTGACCCCGGTATGACCACCATGGCCCAGGTGCTGACCATGGAGAACATCCTGGCCGACGCCATCCAGAGCACCAGATTCGACCATGTGGATATCGCCCAGTGCTCCATGGAGATGCTCAAGGCCAACAAGCAGGTAATGCTGGACGTCACCCACCCGCAGCACAACCGCATCCGGCGGGCTCTGCACGACCAAGAGGGCTTGTATGACTACTGCATCATGGATTGCCCGCCCGATATCGATATGGCCACCATCAACGCCCTCGTGGCTGCGGATTGGGTCATCATCCCGGTGGACTGTGACGAATGGGCCTTTGACGGCCTGAAAGAGATCATGGAGCAGGTGGCCGAGGTCAAGGAAGAGCTCAACCCGCACATCAAGGTGATGGGCGTGCTGGCCACCAAGTACACCCGGGGCGGCTATTCCCAGCGGACGCTGGATCAGCTGGATAAGAGCAAGCTGCCTGTTTTCCGTGACCCGGACGGAAAGGTGCTGCGCATCGACTACAGCGTCAAGGTCAAGGAAGCCAAGACCCTGCACCAGCCAATCTATACCTACCGCGTCCCGGCAAACGTGCAGTATCGCCAGCTGGCCGATATCGTGGAAAAGATAGTGGGAGGACAGGAAAATGGATGAGGTTAGACTTTTACCCGCTGCTGCCATTGCATCTGGATTTCGACAGGCTGCCGAAAAAGAAAGAGAAGCTGCGGAAAATTTCAAAACCATGGGAGGTTATGAAAATTACCTCAAGTATCTCATGAAAGACGGAGCCGCGGATATGCTTTTGGGGATGGCGGACGATATCATGAAAATGGAGCCTGTCGATGTGGATGTTTTGCGCGCTGTGCTGATTCAGAAGATCGAGTCTAAAAACAAAGACAAGCCTGTTTTGTACTGGAGAGATGCAGGGGCTGACCAAGTTTGCCCGGTCTGTGGCTATGTGTGCGATGACAGCTACTACATCGAGAACTACTGCACAAAATGTGGAACGCGGCTAATTGACCCGTGGGCGGAGAAAGAGAGGACGAAATAATGAGCACAGTATTAAGCAGCTTGCTGAACGCCCAGAGCCAGACTCCCACCCCGGCGGGGCAGAAGATGCAGGTGGTGATGGTGCCGCGCGAGCTCATCATGGCAAACCCGGACAACAAAAAAATTTACATCGTGGGCGATGTGTCCGACCTGAAGGATGACATCCGAGAAAACGGCGTCCGCCAGCCGCTGGAGGTAATCCGCTGGGCCAATGGCTACAAGCTCATCGGCGGTGAGCGGCGGCTTACAGCTTGTAAGCAGCTGGCCGATGAGGGCGACAAGCGTTTTGAGTCTCTCCCCTGCCTGATTCTGGACAGCAAGGGCGAGCTGGACGACAAGATCGCGCTCATCACGGCCAACGCTACGGCCCGCGACCTGACCGACGGCGAGCGTGTGGCCCAGTACGAGGCCCTGAAGGACGCTCTGACCCGCAAAAAGAAAGCAGGCCAGCTGGAAGGCAAAGTCCGGGATGAGTGCTGCCGCATCCTTGGCCTGAGCGCAGGCGTGGCGGCCCGGCTGAATGTCATTGCAACCTGCGAAAACGAGACCATCAAGCTGCGGCTCATGGCTGGGGAAATCGGTCTGATGGAGGCTTACCGCTACGCACAAGATTATGCGCAGTATACCAAGCCAAAAGAAGCCCCGGAAGAGCCGGAAGAAGCACCGAAACCAGCATCGGTGGAAACGTTACCGAAAACCGCGCCCAGTGAGCTCGATATCCTCGAAAAAGATTTGGAGACCCTGAGGCGTGCTGCTGGAGCTGCTGCAAAACCCGTGGAACCCGCAAAGCCTGCTGCGGATTTGGCAGCGCAGGCCAGAGCAAAACCTTTCCCCAGGGATATCAGCAACCGGGGGCTCAACACACTCATCAAGCGGGCGAGGAAGACTCTGGATGACAAGGAAGCGTGGACGCTGTACCTGTGCGAGCCAGAATTTAGAGTCGAATATTATAAGCAGTCTCTGCCCGGCGGGGCCACGCTCTGGATGCGGCTGGACGAAATCGCAAAAGAGCGTCTAAGCACTGCGGGCTATGTAGATTATGCCATCATCCTGCAAGACAAAAGCTTTTATACCGACGGCTGGGTCGGCATGGGGTGCGTTGTAGACGATCTGGTGAAATGGTTTAATTTGACCGATAATTGATTTTTGAGGAGGGCCGAAAAATGAGCGTAAAAGGCTATAAGGTGTTCAAACCCGATTGGACGTGCATGAACAAGCAGTACGTCTGCCCCGGCACGTTTGAAGAGGATGTAAACCCGTCCGTCTGCAATGTGGGTATGCACTTCTGCAAAAATGCCGCTGACTGCTTCCGTTACTACGATTTTGACCCTAACAACCACGTTGCTGAAGTGATCGCCAACGGCACGGTTGCAGAGGGTGAGGATAAGTGTGCAACGAACAAGTTGGAAATCGTGCGAGAAATCCCTTGGGCTGAAGTCCTTGAGATTGTGAACACGGGAAAGGCTTGCACTGGACGTTGCAACTCCGGCGACCGCAACTCCGGCGACTGCAACTCCGGCGACCTCAACTCCGGCAACTGGAACTCCGGCGACC
>ERZ1034998.294-NODE-294-length-33610-cov-4.898048_pt1 | contig 33610 bp, 28 predicted proteins | sample MGYA00520621_ERZ1034998 | MGnify/ENA primary metagenome ERZ1034998 (study PRJEB33766, sample SAMN09781748) | gut metagenome | biome: gut microbiome | host: Homo sapiens | place: Madagascar | study: EMG produced TPA metagenomics assembly of the PRJNA485056 data set... | reverse complement strand
CCACCATAGCACTTAGCAAGTACGTCCTTGCGCATCGCCTTGACCGTCTCTCTTGCGATGACCTTGCCGCCGACTGCCGCCTGGATTGGGATCTCAAACAGGTGTCTCGGTATCTCCTCCTTCAATCGCTCACACATCCTGCGTCCGCGGTCATACGCGCTATCCTTAAACACGATAAAGGATAATGCATCCACCGTCTCGCGGTTGATCAGGATATCCAGTTTGACAAGCTCGGAACGGACATAGCCCTTCAGCTCATAGTCAAAGGAAGCATATCCTCTGGAACGCGATTTTAGCGCATCAAAGAAATCGTAAATGATCTCATTCAGCGGCAGATCATACTTGATGAGTGCGCGTGTCTCCTCCAGATATTCCATGCTGATATAGATTCCACGCCGCTCCTGACACAGGTTCATGATCGCGCCCACATACTCGCTGGTCACCATGATCTCTGCGCTCACAAACGGTTCTTCCATATAGTCGATCTCGGACGGGTCCGGAAGATTGGACGGATTGGTAAGGTCGATCACCTCGCCGTCCGTCTTATGCACCTTGTATACAACACCCGGAGCGGTTGTGACCAGATCCAGATCAAACTCTCGCTCCAAGCGCTCCTGAATGATCTCCAGATGAAGCAGTCCCAAAAATCCGCAGCGGAATCCAAAGCCGAGCGCCAGTGAAGTCTCCGGCTCGAAGAATAAGGATGCATCGTTGATCTGCAGCTTTTCCAGCGCATCGCGCAGATCCGGGTACTTGGCACTGTCTGCCGGGTACATGCCGCAATACACCATCGGATTGACCTTCTTGTAGCCCGGAAGTGCCTTATCACACGGGCGGGACGCTTCTGTCACCGTATCACCAACGCGCGTATCGCGCACGTTTTTGATGCTCGCCGCAATGTAGCCGACCATTCCTGCGGAAAGCTCATCGCATGGGATAAACTGTCCCGCGCCGAAATATCCGACCTCCGTTACAATATCCTGCGCTCCGGTAGCGATCATCTTGATCTCTGTGCCGACCTTTACGGTTCCCTCCATGATCCTGCAAAAAACGATAACGCCCTTGTACGGATCATACACTGCATCAAAGATCAAAGCCTTGAGCGGGCTTTTCGGATCCCCCTTCGGAGCCGGAATCTTAGTGACAATCTGTTCCAGAACTTCCTCGACATTCAATCCGGTCTTTGCGGAAATGCGCGGTGCATCCTGCGCCTCGATTCCGATCACGTCCTCGATCTCCTGAATGACCTCCTCCGGTCTTGCACTCGGAAGGTCAATCTTATTGATGACCGGAAATACATCCAGATCATGATCCAGCGCCAAGTATACATTGGCAAGCGTCTGTGCCTCCACACCCTGCGCTGCGTCCACGACAAGGATCGCGCCGTCACACGCAGCAAGGCTTCTGGAAACCTCATAGTTAAAGTCCACATGTCCCGGTGTGTCGATGAGGTTAAAGATATACTCCTCCCCATCCTTTGCCTTATAAATAATGCGCACCGCCTGCGATTTGATCGTAATGCCGCGTTCCCGCTCCAGATCCATATTGTCCAGAACCTGTGCCTGCATCTCGCGGCTTGTCAGTGTTCCGGTCTTTTCGATGATTCGGTCTGCCAGAGTTGATTTACCGTGATCGATATGCGCGATAATACAAAAATTACGAATCTTGCTCTGGTCTATTGCCATAATATTGTTACCTCTTTCTGTCACTTACTGTTCTGCGGCAGCACCGCCGCAGCTTTCATTTTACTGAAAATTTTCCAAAAGGGAAGTACCAATCGTATCTTTTGGCATCTCCACATCAAAATTATCCGCGATTGTTGCGCCGATCACGCCGAAGGTCTCCTGCTCCGGAAGCTCCTTTGACTGCTTCATGGACGGCGAATATGCCAGAAATGGCACCTTTTCTCGCGTGTGATCCGTTCCGGTGTAGGTTGGATCATTGCCGTGATCTGCGGTGATGACTAACAGATCATCCTCCTTTAAAAGTGGAAGCAACTCACCGAGCTTCACATCAAAACGCTCAAGCTCGTCGCGGTAGCCCTGCGGATTTCTGCGGTGTCCCCAGAGTGCATCGAAGTCAACGAGGTTTACAAAGCAAAGTCCCGTAAAGTCCTTCTGTGCAATCTCGATCGTCTGCTCCATTCCGTGTACACTGCTCTTAGAGCGGTAGCTCTCCGTGATTCCCTCCCCGACAAAAATATCGTTGATCTTTCCGACAGAGATCACATCATAGGAAGCATCCTTTAGTGCATTTAACGCGGTCCGTCCGGTTGGCTTTAATGCATAATCGTGACGGTTACTGGTTCGGACGAACTCCCCCTTCTTCCTGCCGACATACGGACGGGCGATGACACGACCGACGCGCCACTCATCCCGAAGCGTCAGCTCGCGCGCAGCTTCACAGTAGCGGTACAAGGTTTCAAGTCCCATCGTCTCCTCATTGCCGCAGATCTGGAGAACCGAATCCGCAGATGTATAGACGATCAGCTTGCCCTCGTTGATTTCCTGCTCGGCAAGCTCGTCAAGGATCTCTGTTCCGCTGGCAGATTTATTTCCGATGATCTCTCTTCCATCACAGCGCCTGGACAGCTCATCGATCAGCTCCTTCGGAAATCCGGTCTCGGTAAACGTGATAAACGGCTTTTTGGTGTTGATTCCCATCATCTCCCAGTGTCCGGTCATGGTATCCTTGCCATTGCTGGTCTCCCGTAACTTTGCACGGTATCCGATCGGCTCCGTTACCGGATCAACACCCTTTACCGGATGCAGATTGGATAATCCCAGCTTCTGCAGATTCGGGATCACAAAATGGTCAACCGATTCTGCGATATGTCCATAAGTATCTACCCCAACGTCACCGAACTTCTCACTGTCCGGCATTGCCCCAATGCCAAAGGAATCGATAACGATCGCAAATACTCTTTTATACTTTTTCACGCCGCGTCCTCTCCTTTCTTTTTCAAAAGCGCTCTTCTTAAGCGTTCTCCTCAGCCTTAACGATCTTTACGATACGGCTGGTTCCAAGACGGCTTGCGCCAAGCTCGATAAACCTCTCCGCATCTGCCATAGAAGTGATTCCGCCTGCTGCCTTGATCTTCTTATCCGGGTTCATGTGCTTTGCAAAAAGCTCCACATCTGCAAAGGTTGCTCCTGCGGTTGAAAATCCGGTAGAGGTCTTGATATAGTCCGCATTAGAAGCGTTTACGATCTCGCACATCTTTACCTTCTCCTCGTCTGTCAGGAGGCAGGTCTCGATGATGACCTTAAGGAGCTTTCCATCGCAGGCTTCCTTGATCTCGTTGATCTCGTTTAATACATAATCGTACTCTTTTGCCTTGAGCATACCGATATTGATGACCATATCGATCTCTTCCGCACCGTTTGCAACGGCATCCTTTGTCTCAAACACCTTTGTTGCGGTGGTCATGTTGCCGTTCGGGAATCCGATAACGGTACATACCTTGATCCTGCCCTGCATATAGTCTGCTGCCTGCTTTACATAGCAAGGCGGAATGCATACAGATGCGGTATGATATTTCATCGCATCATCACAGATGCCCTTGATCTCCTCCCATGTGCTTCCCTGTAACAATAACGTATGGTCACATACTGCCAGAATATCTTTCTTATCCATTTTAATTTACCTCTCTTTTCTATTGCTGTTTTTCTTATTATTCCTAATAAATATCTGCTGCTTTCCGTCTATTACTTTTTTCCAAGATCTGCCGGTCCAAAGCCGAGCGGCAGCATCTCTTCGAGTGTGTACTCCTTGTAATTCTCCGGGTTCTTTGCCACATAAACATGAAACGTCTTTGGATCACAGAACTCCATCATGACCTGTCTGCACACACCGCATGGTCCGCAGTAGGAAGACGGAAGCACGCCCGCCTTGCCCCCGACAATGGCGATCGCGGTAAACTCCCGCTCGCCCTCGCTGACTGCCTTGAAAAAAGCGGTACGCTCTGCACAGTTCGTCGGTGTGTAGGATGCATTTTCGATGTTGCAGCCCTGATATACTTTACCATCCGCCGTAAGAAGCGCGGCACCGACTGCCCACCCGGAATACGGGATGTAGGCGTTTTCTCTTGCTTTTAATGCCTGTTCGATCAATTCACTTATCTGCATAATATTTCCTCCGCAATCTATACTTATTCTCTGCCGCGGAACAAAAAGGCAGCATCCGTCTCGGTCATAAGTCAAAGGAGACTTGATACTGCCTTATCTGCCATTTTCTAACGGCTTCCCTTATCGTATGGAATACCCTCTGCCTTCGGTGCGCGTGACTGCTTGGATGTAAATGCAAGCACGATCAGCGAGATCACATACGGCAGCATGTTGTAAATACCGCTTGGGATATTTAAGTTCACAAGGAAATCAAATCCAAAGTATACGTTGGACAATGCGCGGAAGAATCCGAACAGCAGTGCTGCAAGTGCAATGTTCTGCGGCTTCCACTTACCAAAGATCATAACGGCAAGTGCAAGGAAGCCGAATCCTGCCACACCATACTCAAACTTCCACTCGGAAACACCTGTCGTAATATAGCAGATACCGCCGAGTCCTCCGAGCATGCCGGAGATCAGCACGCCCGCCCAGCGCATCTTGTATACGTTGATACCAACGGAGTCAGCTGCCTGCGGGTGCTCGCCACACGCCATAAGGCGGAGTCCGAATTTAGTCTTATACAATACGATGTAAGACACGATGATGACGATCACCGTGATCAGCATAAACCAGCTGAACTCAAATCCGTTGATATTGATGATAAACGCCTTCTTCTGCTCAATGTACTGCACGATGGAAGAATGGTCGTCCGGATTGCTGATGGTGTTGATAGACTTTACGATAACAGTTGCAAGTGCTGCACCAAGCATGTTAAGAGCGGTTCCAACGATCGTCTGATCCGCCTTAAAATGGATTGCCGCAACCGCAAGCAAAGCAGAATACGCAAGTCCCAGCAAAATACTTGCTAAGATTGTCACAACTACGATCACAAATGCAGGAGTTCCACTTGGGAGGTATTTCATTGTGAGCGCACCACCCATAGCGCCCATGACCATGATTCCTTCCAGTCCTAAGTTGATGACACCGGAGTGCTCGGAGAAGCATCCGCCAAGTGCTACCAAAGAAAGAATACAAGCAAATAAAAGTGTGTACTGAATCAATAATGCCATTACTTGTCTCCTCCTTTCTCTGCTGCCGCTTTGGCAGCCTTTTTCTCTTCTGACTTCGCAATGCCCGCATTCATCGCATACTTGATAAATGCCACAAAACCGCACAGATAAATGATCAGTGAAGAGATCAGGTCTGAGATCTGTGAGCAGTAAATGCTAAGATCTACATTGGAGCCGCCATCCGTAATATGCTGGATAAAGAAGGATGAGAAAATGGCACCGATCGGGTTTAAGCCTCCGAGGAAGGCTGCCGCGATACCATTAAAGCCCATGCCCGGAACGGAAGCGATCGTTACCTGCCACTGTTCCATATCCGTCTGATACATAAAGGAGCCTGCAAGTCCGGCAAGCACACCACTGATCACCAGGGAAAGGATCACATTGCGCTTTTCTGCCATTCCGCAGTATTTTGCCGCATTCTTGTTAAAGCCGGTCGCCTTTAACTCATAGCCGAGCTTCGTCTTTTCCAGAAGAACCCATACCAGGATTGCAAAAACAACCGCGAGCGGGATTGCGATTCCCACATACTTGTTATCGCCAAATGCGGAGGTCATTCCAAGCGACGGAAGGATTGCCTTCGGTCCCTTGTTCTGCAGCGGATATGTATATGCGCTGCTGGCATCCTTTGCCTGACTTAAAACCATGTTTGTAAAATAAAGTCCGATCCAGTTGAGCATGATACCGGAGATTACCTCGTTGACGTTAGCATACGCCTTGAGCAGCCCGGTGATCGCTCCGTATACGCCGCCTGCAACAGCAGCTAAGATCATGCATGGCAGCCAGCCCCATCCGAGCACGATCGCCGCATACAGGCACGCACATGCGCCCATAACATACTGTCCGGCTGCCCCGATGTTGAAAAGTCCTACCTTGTAAGAAAACAAAACAGAAAGGGAGCACATCAGAAGCGGTGCTGTCTTGACAAGTGTGCTTCCCAAATATTTAAGCTGCGTAGCCTTTCTGCTGTATGCAAAGAAGTTCTTCGCCACGGCAAGAATTGCCTCGCCTGCCCCGCTCGGCTCGATCGCGAGCAAGAACAGAAATCCGACAAACATACCGATAACGATACAGATCAAGGATGCAATAAATGACTGTACGCCACTATTTTTCAGTAATTTTTTCATGATACAGTCACCTCACTTTTCTTTGCTCCGGACATATACAGACCAAGCTCCTCCTGTGTGGTCTTTTTCGGATCAAACTCTCCGACGATCTCGCCCTCGTACATGACTAAGATACGATCCGGTACATCCATAACCTCATCCAGCTCTAAGGACACAAGCAAAACTGCCTTTCCTGCATCACGCTGTGCGATCAGCTGCTTGTGAATGTACTCGATGGCTCCGACATCCAGTCCTCTCGTCGGCTGTACCGCAACCAAAAGCTCCGGATTGCGGTCTACCTCACGCGCGATGATCGCCTTCTGCTGGTTACCACCGGACATGCTTCTTGCGATCGTGACCGGTCCCTGTCCGGAACGCACATCATACTGATCGATCAGCTTGGTTGCATACTGTCGGATGTTCTTTCTCTTTAAAAAACCTGCCTTGTTGGTAAATTCCGGTTCAAAATATCTCTGGAGCACCAGATTATCCTCAAGTGTATAGTCTAAAACAAGACCATGCTTGTGTCTGTCCTCCGGGATATGGCTCATTCCTAAGACACTTCTCTCACGGATGGAAGCCTTGGTAATATCCTTGCCGCACATCGTGATCTTGCCGCTTACGAGTGGTTCAAGTCCGGTAAGTCCGTGTACGAACTCCGTCTGACCGTTGCCGTCGATTCCGGCGATACATACGATCTCGCCCGCGCGGATCTTCAGGGAAACATCCTTGACTGCGTTGTTCTTGTGGACCTTGGAAGCGACCGTCATATTCTCGATGGAAAGCACCTCATCGCCGAGCTTCTCCTCGCCCTTTTCCACATGGAAGTTGACGTTACGCCCAACCATCATTGCGGACAGCTCTTCCATCGTTGTCCTTGCGGTCTCAACCGTTCCGATGTACCGGCCCTTCCGGATAACGCTGCACCGGTCAGCAACCTCCATGATCTCAGCGAGCTTGTGGGAGATAAAAAGGATACTCTTTCCCTCCGCTGCAAGGTTCTTCATGATCTGCATCAGCTCGGAGATCTCCTGCGGTGTGAGCACCGCGGTCGGCTCGTCAAAAATCAGAATTTCATTGTCGCGGTAGAGCATCTTTAAGATTTCGGTACGCTGCTGCATGCCTACCGTGATGTCCTCGATCAGCGCATCCGGATCAATGGAAAGTCCATACTTCTCGGACAACTCAAGCACCTTCTTACGCGCCTCGTTTTTCTTTAAAAATCCCGCTTTGTTTGGCTCTACGCCAAGAATAATGTTGTCGAGTACCGTAAAGCACTCAACCAGCTTAAAATGCTGGTGTACCATTCCGATTCCAAGGTCATTGGCATCATTTGGATTCTGGATCCTGACTTCCCTTCCATCCTTTTTGATAATCCCCTCTTCCGGCTGATACAATCCGAACAATACACTCATCAGTGTCGATTTACCCGCACCGTTCTCACCAAGAAGCGCATGAATCTCTCCCTTTTTCAGCTGGAGGGATATGTTATCGTTGGCAACTATACCCGGAAACCTTTTGGTAATGTTAAGCATTTCAATAGCATAAGGTTGTTCCACAGTCCTTCTCCTCTCTCCCAAACATGATTGATGTTAAACATACTTATTATTATACCATGGCATTTCCGAAAAAAAAAGGAAGAAATACAAAAGCTGCCACACCAGATCACTCACAATGAGTTTACCGGCGTGACAGCCTTTTATCATGCATATAATCTTATGCAGTTATCATTCGCTAACCAACACGGATTACTTTAAGTTGCCAAGATCGCTGACATTTACGTTCGTGGTAGCCGGCATAGCAGTAGTATCATTGGAAACAGTAATGTCTCCAGCACGCATAGCTGCTACAAGAGCCTTGTAATCATCCTGAGTAAAGGAATCGCTCCACTGGGTGGTATCCATTGGAAGCTGTACATAATTCTCGGTCGGTTCGTCAGATACAAGTCCAAGTGTGGTGATCTTGCCTGCGTAATTAGACCAGTTACCGTTTACGATAACATCGGTAAGTGTATCGTAGGTGGTTGGGTAAAGTCCCTTCATTGCAGAAGTAACGGTCATTCCCTCGCCGTATCCACCGTCGATGATCGGAGACTGGTCGCTGTCAACACCGATTACCTTGCCGCCAACCTTAGCTGCTGCCTCTGCTGCAGAGGTGTAGATTCCACCGCCACAAGCAAATACAACCTGTGTTCCGTCGCCATACCAGGTATCCATAGCTGCGGTGATATCGCCGTCACCATAGAACTGGTTGCCATATGCGTACTTTAAGTTGACAGTAATTCCAAGCTCTGCTGCTGCAGCGTCAGCGCCCTGTACAAATCCGAAACCAAAACGGATAACTGCTGGAACTGCCATTCCGCCTAAGAATCCAAGATCTGTGTAGCCAAGCTTAACTGCTGCATATCCTGCCATGTATCCGGAAAGCTCTTCCTGATAGATTGCGCAGTATACATTGTCCATGTAGCAGTAGTCATTTACATTCCAGTTTGCCGGATTGTAATCGTAAGTCTCGCCTGCCTTTGCAACGCCTGCCTCAAGGATATCTCCTGCTGCAACGTCAAGGGCAATGAACTTAACGTCCTTGTAAGACTCAGATACCTCAACTAATGTTCCACCGAATGCATACCCCGGCATAACGATTACATTGTATCCGTCATCGATGGCCTTCTCAACGGAAGCAACACGCTCAGCGGTTGAATCTCCGGATGGCTTGTAGTAGTTGAACTGGATACCCTGTGCCTCACAGAATGCCTTGCATGCTTCGTAAGTAGTCTGGTTGAATGACTGGTCGGTGATGTCACCGTAATCTGTAATCATTGCAACGCTGTACTCGGAAGTCTCAGCGCCTGATGTGGAGTTGTCTGCTGAATCATTGGAGCCAGTATCATTGCTTCCGCATCCTGCTAAACAACCGATCAGAAGTCCGGCTGTAAGCAACAAAGAAATAATCTTCTTCATTTGAATTCCTCCTCTTTTTCTTAATGAATGTTTTTATGAAGCATATACTATTTTATCATGGATATCCCGATTTTACAATCCTAAATCCTTCTGGTGGATCAATATGCGGATTGCTTCGATCGCGGTGCGGATCGCAAGCTCCGTATCATGTGCCTGCGGATTGTCAAGTCCGAGCTTTGCACGCTCCTGATTGGCAACTACCAAGAAGCAGGAACCGACGCGCACGCGCAGGAAGCTGCCCGCAATAAACAACGCTGCTGATTCCATCTCGGATGCCAGGCATCCCATGCGCTTCCATGCCTCCCATTTCTGTTCCAGCTCATAGCTGACCGGCATGATCTGCGGCTCGTGCTGACCAAAAAATGAATCCTTGCACTGTACAACACCTACATGATGGCGGATATTCTGCTTCTTTGCCGCATCGATCAGCGCATTCATGACATTGACATCCGGTACTGCCGGATACTCGATCGGTGCGAACTCACGGCTTGTCCCCTCCATGCGGATTGCGCCGTTGGCAATCACAATATCACCGCCCATGATTTCTTCCTGCATTCCTCCGCAGGTTCCGACACGGATAAAGGTATCTGCCCCGCACTTTGCCAGCTCATCGATTGCGATCGCCGCAGACGGTCCGCCGATACCGGTTGAGGTAACACTCACCTTCACACCATCGATCGTTCCGGTATATGTAACATATTCCCTGCTGTCTGCCACCAGTACCGGATCATCAAAATGAGCTGCGATCTTGGCGCAGCGCTTCGGATCTCCCGGAAGGATCACATACTCTCCGACATCCCCCCGTCCGACACCTGTATGATACTGCTTTCCTGAACCTTCTGTATAATCAATCATCGTCTTCCTCCTCCTCTTGCTTCCTGTTATATAGTTAGTATACCACGCCCCACATATCCGTGCCACCTAATTTTGCAGCACCTTAGAGAGCAGGCTTGCAAGCGGCTCCATCGCATTCATTGCTTCCTCAAGCGAATTGTTCTGTGCTCCCACCTCAACCAGAAGTGTTTTCGGGCAAAAATGCATGTTGTAGCGGTAGCCCTTCAGATAGATCCTCCTCGTAAAATCCGGGTACTGGTCAGCTGCGGCAAGCTGCATCTGTAAGGAAAATGCAAGATTATCCTGCAGATACGGATTTGGCATCTTGGTCAGGTCACCTCTTGCCGTTGTCCTGCACAAGCCGTTAAAAAACATGATCTTTGCACAGTCCTTTCCATTGATCTGCGTCACGAGATGATTTTTCTCCGGAACACTGTCTCTATGTAAATCTATGACCACCTCAATGGTCGGATTTTCTTCCAGAATTTCTTTTAGTGCCGGCGCTGCATTGGAATATGCATGATCCCGGTCATTCACATCGTACTCTCCGGTGTGATGCAGGACAGAGAATCCATACTGCTCTGTCAGCAGTCTGGTCAGATACTCCCCTACTGCCACGACAGAATTTTCATCATCCCCCTCCGGCGCACCGCCGTAAGTCTCCTGGGAATGGGTATGATAGATCAGGATCTGTGGACCATCCACATCCTCTGCGATCGTAAGATCCTTTGCCAGAAGCTCCGCCGCGCTGATGTCAGAACTTCGGATCGTCGTACTGCTGTCCACAATATAATAATTCTGGATAAGATAGTCGAAATCATTCAGCTTTTCCAGCAGCTTTGCATCCGTCGGCTTCGTATCCGCACGGTTCCCGCTCTCAGACACATTCTGCGGCCACAGGATCTGAAACGTCGCCGTGGACTCCTCTGTGCCTGCTTTTGTACCGTCACTGTCCGCGTCCTTCGCGGCACCGTCCTGCTCTGTTCCTTCTGCCGCGTCGTTCTGCTCCATTCCCTGCGGTGTGTTGTTTTGTTCTGTGTCATCCGGCGCAGCTGTATGGTTTTGTCCCGTGCCGTCCTGTTTTTCATTTCCCTGCTGCCCGTTTTGTCCATTCTCCGGCTGTTCAACGTTTGAGCTGGCTCCCGTCTGTCCGGGCAGATCGGTGATTCCGCCCTGCGGTTGTCCGGACTGCATCTGCCCGCTTTCAAGCCCGCTTTGTCCTAACGCCCGCCGGTTCTCGTACTCTGCCCCGGCTGCCAGCTGCTCTTTTTTTGTAATATCTTCTTCATTATATGCAAGAACCGGAACAACCGACGTTATAAGCTCCCGTGACAGAAAGGAAACGCCGTGTGTCCCGTTCGTTGATACCTGTGGCATAAAAAAACTCATTACGCATGCCATAAAAAGCGAAATCAGTCGTCTGATCAAACACTCACCACCTTTTGTAACACATTATATGTCAGCAGTGCTTCGCCTATTCCTGTGGTGAAAAAGCGATATTGATCCCCTCGGAGATTGTAAAGCTAAGCCGCTTGATCGACTCATCAATATCCTTCGGAGTCACAAACATCGCATTTAAGTTCGGAGAGAGCAGCTCCCGGATCAGTTCATACTTTTCTGCCTCGTCAAGGCTCTCCAAAGAATCCGTAAGTGTGCCAAGCGCCTTGCTCTGGTTCATTGCAGCGATCAGGTTATACATGGTGTCATTTACGATGGTCGCAGCATCCACCACCGTCGGGACACCGAGTGAGATTACCGGAATCCCGACACTCTCCTGATTGAGTGCGTGTCTGTGATTTCCGATTCCGCTTCCCGGCGTAATTCCCGTATCCGTAAGCTGGATGGTGCGGCAAAGGCGTTTTGCATTTCTTGCGGCGAGCGCATCCACGGTAATCACGAAGTCCGGATGTGTCTCCTTCACAACACCCCTTACGATCTCCAGGCACTCCATTCCTGTCTGCGCCATGACACCCGGAACAATCCCGCTGATCTTGTTTACACGCTCATCTCCAAACGCATATTTCCCGTATTCCTTGATAATATGCCGGGTGATGAACATGTTGTCAATCACGCGCGGGCCGAGTGCATCGGGCGTTACTTCCCGGTTCCCCAGCCCTACAACAAGCGCCGAAATTTCCTCCTCCGGTTCCCTTTTGATGTCAGGCAGCAGTTTGCGTATGATCTTTGCAAGCTCCACAGAGATTTCCCTGTGGTATCCCTCATCATTGTCGATCATATCCGGTGCTTCGATCGTAATGTAATACCCCCTTGGACGTCCCATGGTCTTTTCCGCATTGCGCGTCAAAATACGCACCGTGCTGATGGTAATTCCGTTTTCCAGTTTATTTTCCGAGAAATCCACTCCTTTGATTGCCCCATTTCCATGCCCGATACGTTCCTGTGTTTCAAGGGCAAGATCCGTCCGGATCGGATAGTTTTCCTCCAACATAAACAGCCGCCTCCTCACCTGCATTTTCTGCCTATTCTTCTTTATAATAAGCGTCTTTTTTCCTACCGTTCCGATATGCCGGTGTTTTTCTTCTATTTTTTCCAAAAAAACGAAATTTATGTATTGACAAACGCCCTGTGCTTGGAATATTATACTCTAGTATGTTTCCGTTGAAACGTCCGTGTCCGGCTTTGACGGAAGATAAAACATTGAATGAAATGAATTAAAATGGAGGTGTACCGGATTGGCTAACATTAAATCTGCTAAGAAAAGAATTTTAGTTACCGAGGTTAAGGCTGCTCGTAACAAAGCAATCAGATCTGAGGTTAAGACATCTATTAAGAAAGTAGAGGCTGCTGTTGTTGCAGGCGATAAGACTGCTGCAGAGGCTGAGCTTAAGAACGCTACTTCTGTTATCGAAGCTGCTTCTTCAAAGGGTGTTTACCACAAGAACAATGCCGCTAGAAAAGTTTCCCGTTTAGCTAAGCTCGTAAACGGAATTGCCTAATCGGCAAAATAATTAACCCTCGATTATAAATAAACCCCATCGATACCGTCATGTCGATGGGGCTTTTTTTACGTTAACAGGAAAAGAGTTTGCGTGCCACAGCCTCGCGCAAAGAATTACAAGGTGCCTCTTTCGTCCGCATTCTTCTTTGAGCTATACTGTATGATAAAAAGTTCTACTGCGAGCTGGTCATTCAGCTGTCCCGTCTTTACCGCTTCCTCAAGCTCGGTGCCGTCCTTGACTGCCTGCTTGATCTGGTCGAGCGAATATCCCTTGCACTGCGCCGCGTACTTTCGCACCGCCCACTCCGGGCATCCCGCCTTGGACGCGATATCCTTGTTGCCAAAGCCCTGATTGCTCATTGCCTTTACGATCGCAAGTATGTGAAACTGGCGTGTGATCAGATACAAAATACGCATGGATGGCTCCCGAAGCGAAAGCAGATCGTAATACAGATCCAATGCACGCTTCTGCTGATGCGAGGAAATCGCATCCACCATATCAAATATCTTGTTCTGTGTCTGCTCCGTTGTGATTGCTTCCACATCCTCCGGCTCAATGGTATCCTTCTCAAGCGTATAGCAGATCAGCTTCTCCATCTCCCGGTCGATATTCTCCATATCGGTTCCTGTTTTCTCGATGAAAAGATGATACGCCTGCTGAGTAATTCCCTTGCCTTCCTTTTTCAGCCGTCCGAGCACCCATCTCTGCAGCGTCTCCTCGTTCTGTGCGCCAATCTCCGCAATGTATCCGGTCTTGGCGACCGCTTTGTACAGCTTGGAGCGCTTGTCCACCTTTTCTTCTACGAAAACGAAAAACGTGCTCTCCGGCGCGGTCGGAAGATACGCGGCAATTTCCTCGCCCGCACCGTCAAACCAGCCGCTGCCCTCGATCAGGATCAGTCTGCGATCCGCAAAAAACGGCAGTGTCTCCGCAAGGTCGATGATCTCCGTCTGGCTGACCTCCCTGCCCTCATACGAGGAGAAATTCATTGTATCATCCTCCGACACAAGTGCGCGTTTTAGCTTATCACGATACTGGCGGATCAGATAGGTTTCCTGCCCGTAGATGAGATACGCATTTTTAAATTGTCCAGTCTTGATATCGTTGTCAATTTGCCTCATTTTTTTCCTCACAGGTAAGGCGGTTCAGATAGCGGATATACGAAACATAAGCATTGTTGTATTTGCTGATGCGGCAGCCAACAAGTGTCCTGCCGTCCCTGCCTACCCGTCTTGCCACCTGACAAAATAACTCCATTGCACCCAGGTTGCCATGTACGTCATCGCTAAAGCGGAGTGTCAGATTTGACTCTGAAAGAATCTGCCCCTCCTCCATCCAGAAGGACAAGCCCATCGATGAAACATCATTGATCTTTACCGCAAATTCCGTATCCCCGGAGCGCACAAGCCCCTGCACATCCACCGGATATCTTGTATCCGTCCGCCGTTCACTCGATACGCTCTCCTTGGCAAACGCATACGTCCGCAGATAATACACATCCCCGGCGCTTGCGGTGTGTATCATTTCGGTCTGCACATTCTTCCAGGAAATCCGGCGCTTTTCCTTGCCCACACAGGCATACACATGATATTTCCATGTAGAAAACGGTCGGACTCCTATATTAAGCACCGTCCCCTTGACATAGATCGGAGCGATCGCGATCCCATCCGAAAAATACTCAAGTACCTTAGAACGCACGCAAAATGAAGAATCCCCTCTATCAACTTCAAGAATAATGTCACTTTGCAGTGGCAGATCCTGTATTTGCATGTTGTATAAAAACCTCTCCCAAGCTGTTAATCTTCCCCAAAGATCATCTTTTTTGCTCCTTAAGCAGCAAAAAATACTCCTTCTACTTTATATACATCCGCGCTTCATATGGACGAAGGATCTCGTTTTCTTCCACGGTTCCATAATTGCAAAGAAGCAGCTCTTTTCCGTTGCACATATCCCAGATTGGCAGGGAAACGGTCTTGTCAAAGAAATTACATACCACGATCAGCTGCTGCTCTCCATTACTTCTCTCATACGCAAAGATGTTGTCATCTTCCTCCAGCAGCAGATGAAATTGTCCGTCCACAAACACCGGATACTCCTTGCGCAAAGTGATCAGCTTGCGGTAGCAGGCAAATACAGAGTCCGGATCATCCACCTGACTCTTTGCGTTGATTTCCTTGTAGTTGTCATTTACACGGATCCACGGCGTTCCATCGGAGAATCCGGCATTTTTTGTATCATCCCACTGCATCGGAGTTCTTGCGTTGTCACGGCTTTTTGCATATATGGCCTGCATGACTTTTGCCTCGTCATATCCGGCTTCCAGCCGTTCCCTATATACGTCAAGTGTCTCCAGATCCTTGTAATCTTCAATTGCATAGCGGACATTTGTCATTCCTAGTTCTTCGCCCTGATAAATGTATGGTGTTCCCTGCATGCCATGTAAAAGCATTGCAAGCATCTTGGCAGACTCTACGCGATATGCACCGTCATTGCCCCAGCGTGATACAATGCGCGGAAGGTCATGATTGTTCCAGAACAGACTGTTCCAGCCGCAGTTATACAGGCTTGTCTGCCAGCGGTTGAACACCTGCTTGAGCTTTAAGAACGGAAGCGGGGCAAGATCCCACTTCTCCCTGCCCTCCTGCTGGTCAAGCCCGATATGCTCAAACTGGAATACCATGGAAAATTCGCTGCCGTCCGGATTGCTGTACAGCTTTGCCAGCTCCGGGGTTGCGCCCCATGCCTCCCCGACCGTGATCAGGTTGCCCTTCTGGAAGGTTTCCCTGCTCATCTCCCGGATAAACTCATGAAGTCTTGGACCGTTCTGGGTGATCTTGCGATCCGGCTCTTTTGCGATCTGGTCGATCACATCCAGACGGAATCCGCCAACGCCCCGCTCCATCCACCACAGGATCATATCGTAAATAGCGCGTCTGACCTTCGGATTCTCCCAGTTTAAATCCGGCTGTTCCGGCGCAAACTGGTGAAAATAATACTGTCCGACCTCAGGCACCCACTTCCATGCGCTCCCGCCGAAAGCGGCACGCATATCGTTCGGTGGCACACCCTCTTTTCCGTCTCTCCAGACATAAAAATCATGGTACGGATTGTCCTTGCTCTTTCTTGCCTCCTCGAACCATTTATGCTTATCGGAAGAATGGTTTAAGACAAGATCCATGATAATATGAATGTTATATTTTTTTGCCTCATCGATCAGCCGCTGCATATCATCGATGGTTCCAAACATCGGATCAATATCCTGATAATCCGAAATATCATATCCGTTATCGACCTGCGGCGACCGGTAGACCGGCGAAAGCCAGATTGCATCAATTCCAAGCCTGCCAAGATACGGCAGCCTCTCTATAATTCCCTGTAAGTCCCCGATGCCATCCCCGTTGCTGTCCTGATAGCTTCTCGGATAAATCTGATAGATTACGGCATTCTGCCACCATTTTCGTTCCATTGTATTACCTCCTTTTATCTGTTTTATTGATTTACTTCGATATTTCTTAGTTTTCTGCCGCACTTCTTTTCTGCCGGCATACTTATCTTTCAATTAAATAAGTATCGTATTTGTGTACCGGCATCTCTTTTTCAAGAATTTTTCCGGTCAAAAGATCGGTGCAGCCGTCAAATACAGCCGGAAGCTTCTTGTCCTCCTGCTCAAAGTTCATAATAAAGTAAAGCTCTTTTCCATTCTTTGTGCGCTTTACGATCTCAAGTCCTTCCGCACCCTCTACAAGGCTTACAACATCAGCCTCCTTACATGCTCTTGTAAGAATATCGTCTTTTCCTTCACGGTCAAGCTGTGTTCCGATATAGTATACCGTTCCGTTTCCGAAGCTGTTCCTGGTGACTGCCGGCTCTCCTGCATAAAAATCTTCCGTATAGCTTGCAAGCGCCGTAGCGCCCTCCAGGTGGATGCGCTCGCACACAAGATTGCAGCGATACTTGTTTCCTTCACCGGTCAGAACCTCGTTATACTGCTCCGGCGCAAGTGCATCAATCTCCTCTACCCAGACTCCTGCCAATGCGCGAAGCGGTCCAGGGTACCCGCCAAGATAAACGTTGTCTGACTCCCCTGCAATGCCGCTCATGTAGGTTGTGATGAGGATTCCCCCATTTTTGACGAACTGCTCCAACGCCTCTTTCATTCCGTCTTTTACCATGTAAAGAACCGGCGCGACCACCACCTTATAACGGCTCAGATCGGCATCAGCCGGGATCATATTCACCGGGATGTTGTGATGATAGAAGTATTCATAATAGGAATGGATCTGGTCGACATACTTTAAATCGATGGACGGACCGCTGGTGTATTCAAGTCCCCAGTAGTTGTCCCAGTCAAACAGGATTCCAACCTGTGCCTCATTTCTACTCTTGAGCACAGTGTCACCCAGCTTTTCCAGCTCCGCTCCAAGCTGCGTCACCTCGCGAAAGACTCTGGTGTCCTCGGTTCCCGCATGGCTGATGACCGCTCCGTGGAACTTTTCGCAGCCTCCCACGCTTCTTCTAAGCTGGAAAAATTGTATCGTATCTGCACCATGTGCGATCGTCTGATAGCTCTGCGCACGCATCTGTCCCGGACGCTTTAACGAATTGTATGACTGCCAGTTCTGCTGGCTCGGAGTCTGTTCCATCAGCATAAACGGCTGATCCTTCAAGCCTCGCATCAGATCATGTGTCATTGCAGTAAGGCTCCACGGGGTATTATAGGAAGGATAATTATCCCATGAGACCACATCCATCTCCTTCGCCCACTTAAAATAGTCAAGCTCCTTATAGGTTCCCATAAGATTGGTTGTGATAACGGCATCCTTATCATACTCGCGGATCGCATCGCGCTCATCCTTATAGTTCTGAAGCAGGCTGTCGGAATTGAAACGTCTGTAATCGAGCGCGATTCCCGCAAACGCACTTCTTCCGTCCCACATGCCTTCTCCCAAAGCATTCGGTGCAACGATCTCATCCCAGTCATAGAATGTATGTCCCCAAAATTCTGTATTCCATGCCTTATTTACCGCTTCGATCGTGCCGTACTTTTTCTGCAGCCATACCCGGAATGCCTTCTCGCAATTCTCACAGTAGCAGGTTCCGCCATACTCATTGCTGATATGCCAGCACTTCACATGCAGATTATCTCCGTAACGCTCCGCAAGCTTTGCCGCAAGCGCTTTAGAATATTTGCGGAATACCGGTGAATTTGGGCAGGCATTGTGGCGGTGTCCGTACTTGTGATGCATACCATCATAGTCTGTGCGTTCTACCTCCGGATATCTGTGCGCCATCCATGCCGGGAGCGCTCCGGTCGACGTTGCAAGCACGATATCGTAATCTTCCTTGCTAAGCATCTCGACGATCTCATCCAGCTCCGAAAAATCGTACCGATCCTCCGCCGGCTGGATCTTTGCCCATGAAAAGACATTGATCGTAGCGCTGTTAATGTGCGCATCCTTAAAAAAGCGCATATCCTCATCCCAGATTTCTCTCGGCCACTGATTTGGATTATAATCTCCACCGTAAAGCATTCTTGTTATCTCTTTTGCTGACATTTTCTTCCTCCATGCTGGTATATATTATTATTCGTTCTATGCTATGTGGTTCACTGTACTATGATGTATCGAGTCTTGATCTTCCTACGCTCTCATGCTGTTTGCAATTCTAACTGTTCAGGCGACTTTTCAGCTTCATGCCCACTTCCCCTATCTGTGTTTCCATTAAGTTCACATCTGCCGACTCCCGGCTGACACTTTCTTATTATTGTACCATACCAGCCATCAATTCTCTAGTTCCTTTTCTCAGTTCTTGTCGACTTTTCACCACTTTTCACAGTTTTAATCAGACTTATCCTTTAACACTCAACACCTTTTCATCTGCCTCAACTGCCTGTTCCACACGTTCAAACCGGATTGTTGTAGCGCTCACTTCATTGCAGAAAAAATTCCTTTATGACATTTTCTATACACTCCACCCCCAAGGGATGATCCTTCGTCTCATACGTTGTAATCAAATTGATTGACGGATAAATTCCGCCATCACAATATAGTTTCAATTTTTTGCACACCTTATTGACATACTCTAAGCTATCCATCATTCCAAAATGCTCCCAATAAAAATATTCTCCCGTCCTTGGATGGCGAATTGTAAAATCCGGATATAACGCAATTCCACCTAATACTATTTTTTCTTCATAATGAAATGGGATTCCGTGCTGAAACAACAATTTATCAATAAATGCCTCCGCCTTTGACCTTAAGTATTTTCCGCCAACTCCCTTTACCACCAAGTTTTCCGGGTATTTGCCATTCCTCTCATAGTCGGACTCCGCCCACTCTTTCAATTCCTGCCCCATCGGAATAATCTGATTTCCGATAAGCCGCATATACTCATCATTACTAAAAAATTTTTCAAGAGAATTACCTTTGTTTTTACATCCTTGTATATATTTTCTACAAGCCAAAAGTTCATCGCCCAATTCGCTTTCATATAATTGATAATACTTTTTTATTGCCAATTTCTGTGCTAGTTTCTGTTCTTTCTTTGGCAGATAAGCGATACTCTTTTTATTTCTTAAATACCACTTATATCTCTCGTTGTTTCTGCTACATATCAGATTCCCCTCCGGGAATTTTTTCTGCAACTCCTGTACCCTTTTTATTTCGTTCTCCAAAAATTCAATTCGTTCTCTTATTCCTTCATAATTAGCAAACATATCTTCTCTATTTTTCTCGCTGGGGCACAATGGCTTATTTTCCTCTCGCTATGCCCCCATTTTTTCTCGCACCGGGGCATGGTGGCTTATTTTTCCTCGCTATGCCCCGATTTTTTCGAACACCGGGGCATAATGGCCTATTTTTCCTCGCTATGCCCCAATTTTTTCGAACACCGGGGCATAGTGGCTTATTTTTCATCGCTATGCCCCCATTTTTTCTCATGCCGGGGCATGGTGGCTTATTTTTCCTCGCTATGCCCTCATTTTTTCTCGCATAGGGGCATGGTGCTCCTTTTTCGTCTATCATGCCCCAATTCTCTTGCGCGGCAGGGCATAGCAGCCTGTACTTTCCAACTATACCCCCATCACTCTAAATATCCTTTAACCTTCAACTCCTTTTCGTCTGCCTCAACTGCCTGCCCCACACGTTCAAGCCGGATTGTTATAGCGCCCACTTCATCGGTTCTATATACGATAGTTTCCACCTCCTGCAAGCGTTCTAGCGTCTCCCCATGCGGATGCCCATAGCAGTTCTTCCGGCTACACGATATTGTTGCAACCTTGGGTGATAATGCAGCAAGCCATTCCTCACAGCTTGAATATTTTGATCCATGATGATTTACCTTGTAAAAATCCACATCAAGCAAATTTTCCCCTGCACCTTGGGCCATCTGTCCCCAGAGATCCTCTCTTCCGACAGCATCATTATCGTACTCCATATAGGTTTTGAGCAGCGCTTTCTCCGTTTCAGATGAAATATCCCCTGCAAAAAGTCCCCGAAAGTCCTCATCCTCATAGAGAAACACAAGACTATTATCATTGGTGTCTGACGATCCTCCACTCTCCCTTTGCGGCCACAGAAAAGAAATCCTAGTTTCCTCCATCCAAAGCAAATCCCCCGCCGCTACCGTAAGGACAGGGGTATCCGTCTGTTCCGCAAGTGCAAGCAGCTTTTGCATATTTTCCGTTTCTGCCTCATTCAAAAACGCCCATTCCGACACAACAAGATGTTTGACCGGATATCCGCTCTCCAACACCTCCAGCAGCCCGCTGATGTGGTCAAAATCCCCATGCGACACCAGCCAATAGTCGATTTGCCGCACGCCCTTTGCCTTCAGGAAAGGTAACATCCGATACGTTCCGACACTTTTTACATTAGAACTTCCTCCATCCACAAAAACAGCAGCATTCTCCTTTGTCCGTAGAAAGGTTCCGTCGCCCTGTCCCACATCCAGTACAACAATCTCCTGCGGCTGCTTTTGTGGCAATACCAAAAGTAGGAAAAGTGCCACCATACCGATTATCCGAAGTCCATGTGAAGAACGTTTCTTCTTCCAGAGCGCTGCAATTATCAGAAAAGATCCATAAAAGAGAAATATCCGGAAAGCTTCCGGTTTTCCCACAATCAGATTGGACTGTGGAAAATGTAAGAATGTCCCTGCCAGCTTCTCATAAATTTGTAAAATTACCATACAAGGGATCAACAGGATTTTAGCAATAGGAAGATTCACGCACCCGACAAGTCCACCCGTCAGTCCGCAGAGGAAAAGGATTGGCATGAGTGGCAGCACAAGCATATTTAAAAGTGCCGCATATGTTGGTATCTCATAATAGTAGAGTGCAACAAGCGGCAATGTTCCAAGCCACACCGCGGATGCACCATACAATTTATTCATACATTGAAGCACTCTTATGCCTCCCGAATTTCCAGCCTTCTCTACCGAAGCGCCCTCTTTCCCATCCACCTTTCTTTCAGTACCTCTACCTGCCTTCTTATATTCATCCCCCTTTTCCGCTTCTACCGGAATGCAAGCTCCGGCAGTTCCGATAACAAGGATTGCCGTCACCGAAAATTGAAAGCCGGAGTAACCGATCAAAAATGGATTCTCCCACAAAAGCAGGAGCACGACGCCGCCTAACGCATTCAGAAGGTCGTACCCGCGCCCCAGCACATCTGCCAGCATACACAAAAGCATCATCCCGACTGCCCGCTGCGTTGATACGCCGTTGCCGCTCATAAATGCATAGGACAGGATCACGGCGAAGGCTGCACCAAACGCTGTTCCATATTTTAGTCCCCTTCTCCTGAAAAAGCGGTAAAGCCCCATGCCTACCAGCGAGACATGCAGCCCGGAAATTGCCAGAATATGAGATATTCCCGCTTTCTGATAAAGGCTTTTCGTTTCCGTGTCGATCCGGCTCTTATCTCCTACCAGCATGACCGACAAGACTCCGGCAAGCGTTTGATCCATTGCATTCCGGTAAACCTCTGAAATTCTCTGTCGAAGCCGCCACAATCGTTCCGACGTCGGAACGCGCAGCCCGGCTTGTCCATTATTTTCTGTTGCAGCACGTTCGGTTCTTGGATCTTTTACTGCAAAGTCAATTTTCTGGCTGAAATAAAAATTTCTTTCATCAAAGCCGCCTTCGTTTGTTGCCGAAGAAAATGTATGAACTTTTCCATTTACGAATAGGAGTTCTCCGATAAGATAATCATCGGTTGGCAGATCGAGCATCACCTGATTGCAGGCAACGCTCGTCTGATCAGATACTGCATAGCAGTTTTTCAGATAAATTCGCAGCTGTTCCTTGCGATATTCCTTTTTGTAAATCTCTCCGCAGAGGGAGATGTCCGCTCCCTCGCGTATTTGTTCCAGTTCCCGCTCCCGGAACCGGATCTGGGACTGCATGTGCAGGATGCCGCAGATCAATATCAGCGCCAAGCCGCAGATGCGAAGCCAAAAACGCTTATACTTATGCTGCACCAGATATGGAAGTGCTGCATAGCAGGCAAGTGCCGCTGCAGTAGCCACTATCATAATTACATAAGTGGATGCCGGAAGCTCTCCCGCCATCAGCCAGCCGATAAGCAATCCCAGTACAAAGACGCACGCCCATAAAAGCAATGGTCTTTTTTTCAATCCGTTGTCTCCGTTTCTGTTGATTCCTGTGTCTGTGTTTCGGTCTCCGTCTCTGCTTTCTCCTCTGTCCCGGTTTCCGCAACAATGCTGTAATCCGCCTCGTACATGGCAGACAGATCGTAATTATAACGGCACTTTCCGGAGGTATCTCCGTTGACGGATATCTGAACCTTGTCTACACTTTCAAGCTCCGACAAGGAATTGACGATCGAATACAATACCACCTGTTCGCTGATCTCTTCGTTCTGGTTGCGGAAGGTCTCATCGAGATTGACATAGCACACTCCATCCATCACCGTAAGCGTGATCAGCTTGGTTCCGGCAGGTATCGTAGCCTGAAGTCCTGCTGTCTTTGGACCGCCCGTCAGCTTTTCGATCACAAGCTTTTCCAAAGAAATATTGGAACTGTAATAAACGTTACGCTTCTCCGGAACCAGCTTCGTTCCGTCCTCGTTTGCAAAATACAGGGTGAGTGTCGTCTCCACGCTGGAATTGATCTGCTCGCCCGGATTTTCCACAAAGCTGTCCGCATTCATGCTTCCGACCAGATTGCCGTTGCGATCCTTGTAGGGTTCTCCCTCCACCGTAAAATTGACGTAAGATACGCCCTTGATCTGAACCAGCGTCTTTACCACCGCAGCGCGAAGCAGCACCTCGCTTGCAGGCTCTAACGCATAGAGTCCCTGGTCAAAATCGACCGCCAGCGAATATCCGGTAAAAACGACCGACTCGATATTCACGTTGTCCGGGATCGTCCTACGCAGGTCGGATTGCTCCGGATCCTGTTTTAAACGTGCCAAAAGATCCTCGGCGATCTGGTTTGTCTCCGTTCCCGCAGGATCACAATAAGTCGTCTCCAGCTTTGTCCCGTCAATATTCAGATAAAATAATTGATAACTGCCCTGATTCTTCTCATCCTTGCATGCCCCAAGCATGAGAACCATAAATAACGTCAGCACAGTCAAAATAACTTTCTTTCTCATAGTGCTCCTAAACAATATATTTCAATGGAATACGTACATCAAACGTCGTTCCCTCTCCGACCACGCTATACGCCTTGATCGCGCCTCTGTGCATCAGAATACTGCTTCGCGTGATGGCAAGTCCGAGTCCGGTTCCGCCAATCTCCCTTGAATGGGATTTATCCACCCGGTAGAATCGCTCATAGATCAGATCCAGGGACTCCTCCGGAATTCCCATTCCGGAATCTTCCACCTTCAGATAGAAATACTGATGATCCGCGTTCAAAGACACATGTACCCAGCCTTCACCGTCATCCCGGTTATACTTGATTCCATTCTCCACAAGATTTGTGATTGCAAGTGTCAGCTTAACCTCGTCAACGTCAGCCGTAATCGGGCGGAAGCTCTCAAGCACCAGTTCCACCTTCTGCTTGTCCGCGATTGGCTGAAGCCGCTTTAGAATCTGCTCCAGCAGTTCATTGATATTTACGGTCGTAATGTTCATATCCGCTGCGGACTTATCCATCTTGACCAGGGACAGCAGATCATTGATGATCTTGGTCTCGCGGTCGATCTCGTTGGTAATGTCACCCATGAATTCCTGATACATCTCAAGCGGCGCATCCGGCATACTGTTGATGGAATCCGCTAGCACCTTCATGGAGGTAAGCGGTGTCTTAAGCTCGTGAGAGACATTCGATACGAACTCCTGCCGGGACTCGTCCATTACCCGCATGCTCGAAAGCATCTCGTTGAACTTCGTGCAGATTTGTATTGTCTCAGTGTAATCTGTCACTTCCAGTTTGTCCGCACCATACCCCTTTTGAATCTCATCAATTCCCTGAGATACCTTATGCAGTGGGCGTACCAGATAGATGACATAGAGGATTCCAAAGAAAATAAACAGCGATACAAGCACCATCAAAAGCGTCATTGCATTCTGCCGCAGATAGCTCTCATTCAAAATGATATTGTCCGTTGACACGCTGACAAGCATAACACCTAAAACCCTGCCCTCCGCATCGTCCGGATTGATGATCGGAGTCGTCATCTCAATGTAATGGTTGACAGAATCATAATTGACAATCGATTCACCGGAAAAGCTCTTGATGACCTCTTCCGAAATGATCGTCCGGCTGCGGTCAAGATTGTAAGTATCATAAACGATCTTAAATGTGTCATTCACAATGATCGCACGACCGTCATAGATGGTCGTAAGCATATCAATCTGTGCCTGTATATTCGCCATGCCGTCTGCCGAATCCGTCAGGAACTGGCTTGTCGCCACCTGGTTTGCAAGGATCGTTGTCTGCCTCAGCACCTCACTTTCACGGATAGACACAGCGCGGGCTTCATAAGAATTTAGGACACCGGTACACAAAATAACGCTCGGCAGCACCGTCAGAATGAGGATCAGAAGGATCAGACGAAACTTCATACTTTTTATAAACGCCCATAAGCGCGACTTCTTCTTCATGCTTCTCTCCATCCGCTACTTCTGGTAATAATAGTATCCCACACCCCACTTGGTATGAATATACTTTGGCTCGCTCGGATTGCTCTCCACCTTCTCACGCAGACGTCTGACATGCACATCCACGGTTCTCTCATCCCCCGGAAAATCATTGCCCCAGACCATCGTAAGAAGTGCCTCCCTGCTGTACACCTTATTCTCATTCCGGATAAAAAGCTCCATCAGATCGAACTCCTTTGCCGTAAGATTGACCTCCCTGCCAAGGATAAACAGCCGGCGGCTGTCCGTGTCAAGGCGCAAATCGCCTTTTTCGATGATAGACGGATTTTCTTCTTTCTTCGGTGTTGCCGAGGTACGGCGCATGATCGCTTTGATTCTTGCCTTGACCTCAAGAATGTTAAACGGCTTGGTGATATAGTCATCTGCACCATACTCCAGCCCTAAGATTTTATCCATGTCATCCCCTTTTGCTGTGAGCATGACGATCGGCATGTCAGAAAACTCGCGAATTGCCTGACATACCTCAAAGCCATCCATCTTCGGCAGCATGATATCCAGCAGAATCATGTCATAATGATTTTCCTTTGCCATAGATAGAGCTTCTTCCCCGTCATACGCGCAGTCCACTTCCATCCCGTCCTGCTCCAAGCTAAAACGGATACCTTTAACAATTAACTTTTCATCGTCAACAACAAGAACTTTTTTTGCCATTTTGCACCTCAATTAACAGTAATATAGTCTTTTATTTTTGAAAAAACAGCTTCCTTGATCCCCGGTATCTCCATGATCTCCTCGATGGAAGAAAAACGCCCATGCTCTGTCCGGTACGCGATAATACTCCTGGCTTTCGCCTCGCCGATCCCCGGGAGCCCGGTAAGTGCCGTCTGATCCGCTGTGTTGATATTAACGCGTTGGCTGTTCCCATTTCCCGCCGCCTGCTCCGGATTTAGTGGATTCCAGCCATTCTCCGCAAGCGGATCAACCTCCCCGGCGGTCGGAACGTACACCTTCTGACCATCACAGATCATGCCCGCAAGGTTCAGATAATTCGTATCAGCATCCTCGGAAAAGCCGCCTGCGGCATCAATGGCATCCCATACCCGGCATTCTTCCGCAAGTGTATACACACCCGGAGCATTTACTGCACCGCACACATGCACCACGATCGACTTATCCGCAGTATCAAAAGCCGCCGCATTTTCTTCGCCCATGACGGAAGCATCCACCTCCTGCGTCTGCGAGGTTTCCTCCGTCCCGTTTTCCCGGACTGCTTCGATCAGGATTGCTTCGTTTCGTCTGCCACATCCGCACAAAAAACAGATTGCAGCAGCAATCAAGGTTATTTTTATTCTGTTTGTCATATCGTCTCCTTCCAATCGGAAGAAGGATTAGTGTCTTTGCTTATTTTAACGACTTTTTACAGCTATTACAAGTGTGTTTCATTATTATTTCAATTTTTTCAATGTTATCCGGCCGGATAATAGGCACAGACGAATCTCCAAAACCACCCTCCATCCATATATATCACCCGAAAAAAACGCCCGGACTTTGTTGCCCGGGCGATTCCATAGTCAGATATTCATTTTACCAAAAGTCTCTATTGCAGTTCATCGAGCGTCCTGGCAAGCTTCTCGACCATCTCGTCCACATGCTCTTTTTCGATAACAAGCGGTGGCACAAAGCGCAGCACATCACTGCCTGCGGTGATCACGATCAGGCCATTTTCAAGTGCCTTGGCAGACACCTTTCCGACCGGAAGCGTACATACCAGCCCACGCATCAGTCCCATGCCACGTTGTGCGGTCAGGCAGTCGTACTTCTCCACCAGCTCATCCAGACGCTTTGCCAGATACGGTGCAACCTCGTTGACGTGATCCACGATTGAAAGCTCCTTAAACTGGTCAAACACCGCTGACACTGCCGCCCCGACAAACGGATTGCCACCGTAGGTCGTTCCGTGATCTCCCGGCGCAAGCGATTTATCAGCCACCTTCTGCGTCATCAGAAATGCTCCGACCGGAACACCACAGCCAAGTGCCTTGGCAACCGTCATAATGTCCGGCTTGACATCGTAGTTCTGCCATGCAAACATCCTTCCGGTACGTCCCATTCCGCACTGGATCTCATCGAGGATCAATAAGATATCGTACTCGTCGCAAAGTGCGCGGACACCGGATAAAAATGCCGCATCCGCCGGGTAGATACCGCCCTCTCCCTGCACGGTCTCCATGATGATCGCACAGGTCTTGTCGGTAACAAGCGCTTTTACGCTGTCTAAATTGTTAAATTCCGCAAACTTAACGCCCGGAAGCAACGGTTCAAACGGCTCCTGATAATGTGCATTTCCGGTTACAGACAGTGCGCCGATGCTGCGTCCGTGGAAGGAATGCTGCATTGCGATAATCTCATGTCCCGCATGTCCGTCCCTTGTGTATGCATATTTCTTGGCAGCCTTGATTGCGCCCTCAATCGCCTCGGTACCGCTGTTTGTAAAAAATACACGATCCATACCGCTTGCTGCAAGCACCTTCTGCGCAGCAGTAATCGTCGGTTCGTTGTAGTAGAGGTTGGAGGTATGCAGCAGCGCATCCACCTGGTTTTTCAAAGCCGCCTTATGTGCCTCATTGCTGTATCCGAGCGCACACACCGCGATCCCTGCGGCAAAATCAAGATATTTCTTTCCGTCCGTGTCATACAGATACACGCCCTCGCCGTGGTCAAGTACCAGCGGGAAACGGTTGTAGGTATGCAGCAGGCTGCCCTCTGCAGCATTTATGTAATCACTTTTATTCATTGTAGAATTTATCCTCCTGATCTCCTAAGATAGCAGTTCCGATTCCCCGGTTGGTAAAGATCTCAAGAAGCAGGCAGTGTGCAATTCTTCCGTCAAGGATATGCACCCTTGAAACACCGTTCTCGATCGCATCAATACAGTTATTAAGCTTCGGCAGCATACCACCGCCGATAAAGCCGTCCCCGATCAACTCCTTTGCGTCGGAAACCGTAAGCTCAGAGATAAGGGTACTCTTGTCATCCGGATCCTTGTAAACGCCCTCAATATCGGTCAGGAACGCGAGCTTTTCTGCCTCGACTGCCCTTGCGATCGCGCAGGCGGCATCATCTGCGTTGATGTTGTAGGTCTGGTAGTTCTCATCCATACCGATCGGACAGACAATCGGAAGGAAATCCTTCTCCAGAAGGTCGTGCAGAATCTTCGGATCGACCTCTGTGATCTCACCGACGAAACCGATATCCTGTCCGCCGGAAAGCTTTTTCCTGACCTTGAGCAGTCCGCCGTCCTTGCCGCTGATACCAACAGAGCGCACTCCAAGCTCCTCCACCAGCTTGACCAGCGATTTGTTGACCTTGTTAAGCACCATCTCCGCGATTTCCATCGTCGCTTCGTCTGTCTTTCTCAGTCCGTTTACGAACTCCGGTTCCATTCCGACCTTCTCCACCCAGCGGCTGATCTCCTTGCCACCGCCGTGAACGATGATCGGCTTAAATCCAACCAGCTTTAACAGGGTGACATCCTGAATGACCTGTTTTTTTAACTTCTCATCCACCATCGCAGATCCACCGTACTTGACAACGATGATCTTGCGGTTGAACCGCTGGATATACGGAAGTGCCTCGATCAGCACCTGCGCCTTTGCCAAAAGTTCGTCCATATTCTGCTCTGCCATTTTGTTATCCTCTTTTCTATCGGTTAAACTTTGTTATGTTCTGTTCATTTAGTGTGAAATCGTAATAGTTCAGGTCGTCGCGGAATGTCCATTCCTCGCCCTTCCAGAACTGGTTTCCGATTTCGTTGGACTTAAACGCAATCAGATTGACCTTGTTGATATGTTCTGCCTGAAGCGCCCGCATACAGGCGACTGCCATCGCTTTCCCGATGCCGTGCTTGCGGTAATTCTCATGCACGCACACATGGTACAGACAGCCTCTGCGCCCGTCATGCCCGCACAAAATAGCGCCTACCACCTTACCGTCCGCGATTGCGACCACGCTTGTGAAAGGGTTTCTCGCAAGAAAACGTGCCACACCTTCCCTTGAATCATCGATGGAGCGGATACCAAACCCATGAATGCTCATCCAAAGCTCATATACCGCATCATAGTCCTCTATGGTCATCGTCCGAATCTCATACAAAAAATCCGCCATGCTCTGCACCTCTTTCTATGGGAACATCGGAACCATCCGAAGTCCTTCCTCCTCTGCGAATCCAAACAGAAGGTTCATGTTCTGAACCGCCTGTCCTGCAGCACCCTTGACAAGATTGTCCAGCGCGCCCATCAGGATGATTCTTCCGGTACGCTCGTCAATCACGAAATTGACATCCACATAATTGCTGCCTTCCACCCATTTTGTCTCCGGGCATACACCCTTTTTCAACACGCGGACAAAACGCTCGTTGGCATAGTATTTGTCATATACCGCTTTGATCTCCTCGTAGGTCGGGTAAGTTCCGTCCGGCTTCTTATTAAGCGTTGCATACTCGGTTGCAAGAATGCCGCGGTTCATCGGAACAAGATGTGGGGTAAAGCTGATGGTGATCTCTTTTCCGGCAGCATAGCCAAGCTGCTCTTCAATCTCCGGTGTATGGCGGTGTGTTGCCACGCCGTATGCCTTCATGCTCTCATTGACCTCACAGAAGAGATTGGCAACCTTTGCGCCGCGTCCTGCACCGGATGTACCGGACTTTGCATCGATGATAAGCGTATCCGGATCGATCAGCCCTTCCTTGACTAACGGATATGCAGTCAGAATGGAGCAGGTCGTATAACAGCCCGGATTTGCTACCAGTCTGGTGTCCTTTGTGATCCTGCCGCGGTTGATCTCGCAGAGACCGTATACCGCCTCGTCGATAAACTGTGGACTCTTGTGCTCGATCTTATACCATTTCTCATATACCGCAACGTCCTTGATACGGAAATCCGCACTCAGATCAATGATCTTTACCTTATTTAAAATGTCCTCGGTAAGCACACCCGCCAGAAAGCCCTGCGGTGTCGCGGTGAAGATGACATCCACCTGCTCTGCCAGTTCTTCCATATTGTCATCCATGCATTTTGCATCTACGATCTGAAACAGATTGCCATACACATCCGCATAGTCCTGATCCACATAGCTTCTTGAACCGTACCACGCGATCTCTACTTCCTTATGGTTCATCAAAATGCGCACCAGCTCTGCACCCGCATATCCGGTTGCGCCTATTATTCCTGCTTTTATCATACTCGAAATCCCCTTTATCCTGTTCCTCTATCCGGCTCCCTCCATCAAAGAAAAGGGCCGATAATTACTCTGCTTAATAATATAGTATACCTTCCTTGTCTCGTAAAGAGAAAAAATGCACAAACTTTTGTATATTTATACATTGTTTTGTATATTTTTTCACTTGCGTTCCGATATGATTTGATGTATAGTTATCGTGACTTTTAAAAAAGAAGATACTTGATTAAGAATTATACAAAAAGAAAGGGTGTTACTATGAAGGAAAAAGTTGTTTTGGCTTACTCCGGTGGTCTTGACACCACCGCAATCATTCCCTGGCTGAAAGAACAGTACGATTACGAGGTAATCTGCTGCTGCATCAACTGTGGACAGGGAGAGGAACTGGATGGTCTTGAGGAGCGTGCAAAGCTCTCCGGCGCTTCCAAGTTATATATTGAAGACATCACCGATGAGTTCTGCGATGATTATATCGTTCCTTGCGTTCAGGCGGGTGCTGTATATGAGCACAAATATCTGCTCGGAACCTCAATGGCTCGTCCGGGCATCGCAAAGAAGTTAGTTGAGATTGCAAGAAAAGAAAATGCGGTTGCGATCTGCCACGGCGCTACCGGCAAGGGAAATGACCAGATCCGTTTTGAACTGGGTATCAAGGCTTTAGCTCCGGATATCAAGGTCATCGCACCTTGGAGACAGGACAACTGGCAGATGGATTCAAGAGAGGCAGAGATCGAATACTGCAAGGCACATGGCATCGATCTTCCGTTCTCAACCGACAGCAGTTACAGCCGTGACCGTAACTTATGGCACATCAGCCATGAAGGTCTTGAGCTTGAAGATCCTTCCCTTGAGCCAAACTATGAGCATCTGCTCGTTCTTACCTGCCCGCCGGAAAAAGCTCCGGATGAGGCTGAATATGTTACCATGACCTTTGAAAAGGGTGTTCCGACTTCCGTAAACGGCAAGGAAATGAAGGTTTCCGACATCATCCGTGAATTGAACCGTCTTGGTGGCAAGCATGGCATCGGTATCGTAGATATTGTTGAGAACCGTGTTGTTGGAATGAAGTCCCGTGGCGTATACGAGACACCGGGCGGAACGATCCTCATGGAAGCCCACGACCAGCTTGAGGAGCTGTGCCTTGACCGTGCTACAATGGAAGTGAAAAAGGATATGGGCAACAAGCTCGCCCAGGTCGTTTACGAGGGCAAGTGGTTCACCCCACTTCGTGAAGCAATCCAGGCATTTGTAGAGTCCACGCAGGAATATGTAACCGGTGAGGTTAAGTTCAAGCTCTACAAGGGTAACATCATCAAAGCCGGAACCACTTCTCCGTACTCACTTTACAGCGAGTCACTTGCAAGCTTCACCACCGGCGATCTCTATGATCACCACGATGCAGACGGTTTCATCACCTTATTCGGTCTGCCGCTTAAGGTTCGTGCAATGAAGCTTCAGGAAGTAAAGAATAACCAGAAATAGTCATTTCTGACATACAAAAAACGGATGCCACAAGGCATCCGTTTTTGTATCCAAAGGATCATTTTTTATATTATCTATCGGCTTCTTATATGCAGTCTACTGCTTGCTTCTTAGCTTTGCAACGATCTCCTCCTTTAAGTCAAGCCCGCGGTTCTTAATATTGCTTCCCGCACTTCTTGAAGTAAGAAGTCTTGAGAGGAACCGGTAGGACTCCTCGTATTTGCCGAGTGCGAATGCCATCTCCGCAAGAAGCAGATCCATCGTATTCTGATCCATTCCACAGATTGGGAACGTCTCGCTGGCAATCGCCCTGATCAGACCGTCATACGCCTGTGCATAGTAGGTCATCTCATCCGCCTTGCACTTCTTCATGGTTTCCGAATCAGCAGGCTCTCCCTTCTTTGCAAGCTCCTCCGCCCTTCCTCTGCAAAGCCATGCGATCTTTAAGCAGGTGTATGCTTTCTCACTGATAGAGCCCTTTTTAACGATAGAGTTAAAAAGAGACAGCTTGTGACGCTCGATCGCATACGCATAATCGAAGGTCTCCGGCAGGTCAACAGTTGTCGCGTTGAACTTGGAGGCAACACCCTCCCGGATAAGCTTGATCTGTAATGAGGACAGATGCTCAAAATAGCGGCTCATTGCAGTATAACCGCAGTATGGGCAGGATATTACGTCATATTTTAATGTATCGATATACATAAAGCGTGGGCGAAGATCCTTATCCGGCTCAAGTCTGCGCAGCTTGGAGGATTTTACGGAACGTGTCTTGAAGTTACGGTCACAGACCGTACAGCAGATATTGCGTTCCAGCAAAAAATCCCTCTCGTCCGGCTCTGCCTCCTTTGGCGCATTTCCCGCATCGGAAGCCTTTGCATCCTTCTTGTCGTCGCCATACAAATCAAACTGATCCGACACATCCAGCCCGAACTTCTCTAACCCATCAAAAATATTCATGTTATCTCCTATCTTATAGCTTAAATGAACTCTTCAAGGACACGATACGGTTAAATACCGGCTGTCCCGGTGCAGAATCCTTTGCATCTGCACAGAAAAATCCCTGACGGACAAACTGGAAGCTCTCATAAGGCTTTGCCTCTGCAAGTGCAGGCTCTACCATACAGTGATCCAGAACGGTCAGTGAATTTGGATTGAGATTTAAGCTGCCATCCTCATTGTATACGCCAAGCTCCTCGTTGACGATATTCTCATAAAGACGAACGGTAACCTGCTTTGCATGTGCCGCAGATACCCAGTGGATCGTCCCCTTTACCTTTCTGCCATCCGGACTGTTGCCACCCTTGGATGCCGGATCATAGGTGCAGTGGATCAGGGTGATATTACCGTTTTCGTCCTTCTCAAAACTTACACATTTTACGAAGTACGCGTTCATCAGGCGCACTTCATTGCCCGGAAACATACGGAAATATTTCTTTGGCGGCTCCTCCATAAAGTCATCACGCTCAATATAAAGCTCGCGTGTAAACGGAATCTGACGACTGCCAAGCTCCGGATTTTCCAGATTGTTCTCCACGGCAAGGTACTCCGTCTCCCCCTCCGGATAGTTATCGATCACAACCTTGATTGGATCAAGGACAGCCATCATACGGGAGCGCTTCATCTTTAAATCCTCGCGGATGCAATACTCAAGCATCGCATAATCCACGGAGCTGTTTGCCTTGGAGATACCACAGAGGTCTACGAATCTCTGGATGGATTCCGGTGTGTAGCCGCGGCGGCGGAGCGCTGCAATGCTGACAAGACGCGGATCATCCCATCCGTCAACGA
>ERZ1034998.293-NODE-293-length-33613-cov-5.379403_pt1 | contig 33613 bp, 31 predicted proteins | sample MGYA00520621_ERZ1034998 | MGnify/ENA primary metagenome ERZ1034998 (study PRJEB33766, sample SAMN09781748) | gut metagenome | biome: gut microbiome | host: Homo sapiens | place: Madagascar | study: EMG produced TPA metagenomics assembly of the PRJNA485056 data set... | reverse complement strand
AATTTGCATAAATAAATGCAGATTTCCTCTTTCTTTTTTTGTGTTTCTGCATTAAAATAGAAAAAGGGATTTATGCAAATTTTTATGGGGCGAAGGAGAACAAGGTATGATATCTAATCAGATACTTCAAAATACGATCGATGGTTTGAAGAACATAACCAGAACAGATCTTTGCGTCATTGATGTGGAGGGAAAGATTCTTGCGGCTACATTTCCGGATGCGGAACAGTTTGTTGCTCCGGCACAGTCGTTTGTGGGATCTCCGGCAGACAGCCAGGTAGTGAATGGCTGCCAGTTTTTCAAGGTGTTTGACGATCACCAGCTGGAGTACATTCTGCTCGCTCGTGGGGACAGCGAGGATGTCTATATGATCGGCAAGATTGCCAGCTTCCAGATCCAGAATCTTCTGGTTGCTTACAAGGAACGCTTCGACAAGGACAACTTTATCAAGAACCTCCTTCTTGACAATCTCCTTCTGGTAGATATTTACAACCGTGCCAAGAAGCTCCATATTGAAACGGAGAGCCGCCGTGTGGTATTTATTGTTGAGACGAACCGCGAGAAGGACGGCAACGAGCTTGAGAGAGTCAGAAGCATATTCGGCGGCAAGTCAAAGGATTTTGTCACAGCGGTTGATGAGAAGAACATCATCGTTGTCAAGGAGCTTGGGGAGCATGAGAGCTATGCGGAGCTGAATAAGACTGCGGAGGTGATCATCAACCTGTTTAAGCCGGACAGCGATTGCAATGCGCATGTGGCTTATGGAACGATCGTGGGCGAGCTAAAGGAAGTATCACGCTCCTACAAGGAGGCGCGCATGGCGCTCGATGTCGGCAAGATCTTCTTTGAGGACCGTGATGTTATTGCGTATTCACAGCTTGGAATCGGACGTCTGATCTATCAGTTGCCGATCCCGCTCTGCAAGATGTTCATCAAGGAGATTTTTGATGGCAAGTCGCCGGATGAATTTGACGAGGAGCTTCTTACTACGATCAATAAGTTTTTCGAGAACAGCCTGAATGTGTCCGAGACCTCCAGACAGCTTTATATCCACCGCAACACGCTGGTATACCGGCTGGATAAGCTGCAGAAGAGCACGGGGCTGGATCTTCGTGTGTTCGAGGACGCGATCACATTCAAGATCGCACTTATGGTCGTTAAATACATGAAGTATATGGAATCCTTGGATTATTAGAGTTAAGGGAACTGTTTAAGGAGAACAAGATGGTAACACTAGAGCATGTCAGCAAGTCATATTCGGCAGGAATCCCTGCGTTAAATGACGTAAGCCTGAACATTGACGAAGGAGAATTTGTTTTTATAGTCGGTGACAGTGGATCGGGCAAATCCACGCTCATCAAGCTGCTCCTGAAGGAGCTTGAACCGACGGAAGGCACAATCACGATAAACGGCAAGAACCTTAGCAGGATCCGCAGACGGCAGATCCCGAAGTTCCGCCGCAACATAGGCGTTGTATTTCAGGATTTCCGGTTGTTGAAGGACCGGAATGTTTATGACAATGTTGCTTTTGCACAGAAGGTTATCGGAGAGACCAACCGCAATATCAGAAGGCGCGTGCCACAGATGTTGTCTATGGTGGGACTTGCACCGAAGTACCGCTCGTTCCCGAAACAGTTGTCCGGTGGAGAGCAGCAGCGTGTGGCGATCGCAAGAGCACTTATCAATGAACCAAAGATACTGCTTGCGGATGAGCCGACGGGTAATCTTGACAACAACAATGCGTGGGAGATCATGAAGCTCCTTGAAGAAATCAACGGAAGAGGAACGACGGTGGTTGTTGTTACACATAACATGGAAATCGTTAAAGTAATGAAAAAACGTGTCATTACGGTAAAGAAGGGCGTTATCGTAAGCGACAGTAAGGCAGGTGAATACGATGAAGATTAACTCATTTTTTTATTCGATTCACCAGGGTATCCGCAATATCGGGCGGAACAAGATGTTCTCGTTGGCGTCCATGGCGACCATGGCGGCATGTATTTTCATGTTTGGGTTGTTTTACATTATCGTGACGAACTTTACCAGCATGGTAAAAGAAGCGGAAGCGGGCGTTGCGGTAACGGTATTTTTTGAGCCGGGACTGTCACAGGAACGTATTGATGAGATCGGAACAGAAATCAACAAGCGCGTGGAGGTATCCGAGACGGTATTTATCTCGGCGGAGGATGCGTGGGAAGAGGTTAAACAGGACTATTTTGAGGGGAATGAGGATATTGCAGCTTCCTTCCAGGGAGACAATCCGGTTGCCAACTCTGCGCATTATGAGATCTATTTGAGTGATGTGTCCATGCAGAATTCGCTGGTCACTTATCTGGAAAGTCTCGATGGCGTGCGAAGCGTCAAGCAGTCGGAGATGGTTGCGGAGACACTTTCGGATTTTAACCGCCTCATCGGATATATATCGGTTGGAATTATCGTGATCCTGCTGTGCGTTGCGGTCTTTTTGATCAGCAATACGGTAACAGTCGGCATCTCGGTGCGCCGTGAGGAAATCGCAATCATGAAGCTGATTGGTGCGAGTGACTTTCTGGTGCGTGCTCCGTTTGTCGTGGAAGGCGTTGTGATCGGTCTGATCGGTGCATTTATCCCGCTGACACTGCTTTATGTGCTATATGGCAGAATTGTTATATATATCAGTGATAAATTCGGGTTTATCGGATCAATGTTCCATTTCCTGCCGATTTCCACAATCTTTGAGATGCTGGTTCCGGTTGCAATACTGCTTGGAATCGGTATCGGATTTGTCGGAAGTACGCTCACGATCCGGAAACACTTAAAAGTATAAAAGTGCGCGGCGGTCTCGGTTGTTCAATCGGAATCGCCGCCTTTTTGGAAAGAAGGCAATTATGAGTAAAAAGTTTTTAGGTGGATTGTTTTGCGGTCTGTTTGCGGGACTTGTCGCAACCGGTGCAGTCGGTGCAGGCGTGTATTCTTACTGTACACAGAAGTCACAGAACGAGCAGCAGGCACTTTCAGAGGTGCTTGATGAAAAAACAATCAGCAAGCTTTCGGAGCTGACCTCCTACATCAATGCTTACTATATGGATGATTATAATATCAGTGAGGTGCAGGAGTCGCTTCTTGCGGGCTATGTCTCAGGGCTTGGTGACAAATACACGGTATATTATACGCCGGAGGAGTACGAGGATCTGCAGATTTCAACTACCGGCACTTATTACGGCATCGGTGCAGGCTTACAGCAGAATGCAGATACGATGCAGGTCACAGTCTCCAAGGTCTATTCCGGAACTCCGTCGGAGGAGGCTGGATTAAAGGAGAATGACGTTATACTTTATGTAGATGATATTGATGCAACCACCATGGAGCTTACACTTCTGGTTCAGAAGATCCGCGGAGAGGAAGGAACAACGGTCCATCTTCAGGTATACCGCCCTTCCACCGGCAAGACGCTTGACTTTGACGTGCCGCGGAAAAATGTCAGCCTTCCGAGTGTGGAGGGACAGATGCTCGACAATCATATTGGCTACATTGCGATCGCAGAGTGGCAGAAGGGAACGGCAGACCAGTTTAAGACAATTGTGGAAGAACTCGCCGGAGAAGGCATGGAGTCCATGATCATTGATGTGCGTAGCAATCCGGGCGGACTGCTGAGCTCGGTTGTGGATGTGCTCGACTACATTCTGCCGAAGGGAACGGTCGTGTATACGGAGGATAAATACGGCAACCGCCAGAATTATACCTCAGATAAGGAATGCCTGAACTATCCGATGGCAGTCCTGATCAACGGGAACAGTGCCAGCGCATCCGAGATCTTTGCAGGCGCGATCCGAGACTATAACTATGGAACGCTGATCGGAACGACCACCTACGGAAAGGGCATTGTGCAGTCAATCTTCAATCTGTCCGGCGGGGATGCATTAAAAGTAACAACGGCAAAATACTTTACCCCGAACGGCAGCTATATACATGGCGTGGGAATTGATCCGGATATCGAACTGGAGTATGAGTACAGCGGTCCGACAGACGAAGCATACCAGATGCAGTATGACAATCAGCTGCAGAAAGCAATCGAGCTTTTAAGCGGAGAATAGAATGGGTAACAGGGAAAAAGGCAACAATGGGAAACGAAAGCTCCGGCGGACAATATGGAAGCTCCTTTCGGTCATTGCGGTTATCCTCTGGGCAGCTGTGATCTTTCGGTTTTCTTCCCAGCAGGGAACAAAGTCCTCCGGTGTCAGTGGGAAGATCTGCTATGCCATCGCAACGGAATATAGCAATCTGTCCCACCAGGATCTCTCTGAGGCACAGATCAGGACCATTGCGGAAGGAATCCAGTTCCCGGTGCGAAAGGCGGCGCACATGAGCGAATATGCGCTGCTTGCACTGCTTGTGTTCAATGCGTTATGCGCGCTTGGCATGGCAGGCGGAAAGAAGCGGTATGCGCTCTCACTCCTGCTTGTCGCAGCCTACGCGGCATCGGACGAGATACACCAGCTTTTTATTCCGGGGCGCTCCGGGCAGCTTTGGGATGTTCTGATCGACACAGCGGGGGGACTGATCATGCTGTGTCTCATCCAGCTGATCCGCCGGGCATGGCTGCATGGCAAAAGGAAGCCTACGAAAGAGAAGAGGGTTGCATAGAACTAAAAAATTGTGTACATTTATTACAAACCACCATGCCGGGAAGCAAAAAGCCGGTATGATGATAAAGAAAGAGGTGATTCTGTGGTTGAACTTGATAACTTTAAAAGTACGCTTTTGACGTACAAAGCCCCACTGCAGGAAGTGAGGGATTCACTTTGACCTGGTGAGCAAAGAGCAAAAGATCCAGGAACTAGAACGTGAGATGGAGTCCGGAGACTTTTGGAATGATCCGGTCGTATCCCAAAACAAGATGAAAGAGCTTAAGAGCATGAAGGATGATGTTGCAACCTATGCGTCTCTTGAGCAGCAGTATGAAGATATTGAGACCTTGATCGAGATGGGCTATGAGGAGAATGATGCCTCCCTGATCCCGGAGATTCAGGAGCTGTTGGATGAATTTATCAATACTTACGACGGAATCCGGATGAAGACACTCTTATCGGGAGAGTACGATTCGGATAATGCGATCGTCTCACTCCATGCGGGAGCGGGCGGAACCGAATCCTGCGACTGGGCGGCGATGCTTTTCCGTATGTATTCCAGATGGGCGGACAAGAAGGGCTTTACCCTGGAGGTGCTGGATTCTCTGGATGGCGACGAAGCCGGGATCAAATCCATTACATTTCAGGTGAATGGCGAGAATGCCTACGGATATCTGAAATCGGAGAAGGGCGTTCACCGTCTGGTGCGCATTTCCCCGTTCAACGCGAACGGCAAGCGTCAGACCTCCTTTGTATCCTGTGATGTTATGCCGGATATCGAGGAGGACGTTGATGTAGAGATCAAGGACGAGGATATCCGTATCGATACTTACCGTTCGAGCGGAGCCGGCGGACAGCACATCAACAAGACTTCCTCCGCGATCCGGATCACGCATTTCCCGACCGGAATTGTCGTGCAGTGTCAGAATGAGCGCTCACAGCACATGAACAAGGACAAGGCGATGCAGATGTTAAAGGCAAAGCTGTATCTGCGCAAGCAGGAGGAAAATGCCGCAAAGGCAGCGGGAATCCGCGGCGAAGTGACCGAGATCGGATGGGGCAACCAGATTCGTTCTTACGTTATGCAGCCGTATACGCTGGTCAAGGATCACCGCGATGGTGTGGAATCCGGCAATGTGGATGCGGTCATGGATGGCGGGATTGATCCGTTCATCAATGGATATCTGAAATGGGTATCACTCGGATGTCCGAAAAATATGGGGGATGATGAGGAGTAGATATACAGATGGCGGGAGCTATATTGGGCAGTGTTTCAATCGGAAGCTGGATCTTTCTGATCCTTTTTGCGGCGTGTATCTGTGCAGCCGCAGCCGGCGTGGTCTATGTGCGCAACAAGGTACGCGGTTTTTCCAGAAGTATTTTCGGTACGGACAGCTTTATGGAAGGCTGGAACCGTCAGGCGGATATCCTGTCTGAAACGCCGAAATCCGTGACGGGCATGACGAAGCTCATGGAGCCGCAGATCATGCGGGATTTTCCGGATTTCTCATGGCCGCAGTTTGAGGCAAAAGCGGAAAATATGCTAAAGTCGGCTTTGCTTGCAATCTCAAACGGTGACGCGGGAATGCTTGTAAGTGATGCCTCGGATGAGGTAAAGCAGCAGATCGTAAGCCGGATCGAGCAGAACAAGGCAGAGGGAATAAAAGAAACTTACAGCGAAATTACGATCCATCAGACCGAGATTGCCAATTACAAGCACGAAAAAGGAAAATGTGTGATTGTCATTCAGGCAGCAGTCGGTTATTATCATTATAAGAAGCAGAATGAGACGGTCGTGGAAGGACAGACAGAGCGCAAGGAGCAGACCAGATACAATATCGAGCTGGTATATATCCAGGATGCATCGGTGTCTGACTTCGACAATGCTTATGGTACACGCTGCCCGCATTGCGGTGCTCCGATCAGGAATCTTGGCAATATGATCTGTGAATATTGCGGAAGCGGTGTAACTCCGATCAATATTAAGGTTTGGTCTCTTCACAAATTTTACGAAGTGGATTATAATCATATCTGATAGGGTTTTTGGAACATTCATTAGGAGGATAATTATATGGGAATCATTAAAGCAGTTTCTCAGGCAATCAGGGGCAATCTGGGAGATCAGTACAAAGAGGTCTTTGAGCCGGCCAACATGGGGGATCAGACAGTTTTTACAAGCGGACAGCTGATTCGCAGAGGCAACAACCAGAAGGGAACGGACGATACCGTAAGCAACGGATCAGTGATCCATGTATACGACAATCAGTTCATGATGCTGGTTGACGGTGGAAAGATCGTAGATTACACGGCGGAGCCGGGATACTACACCGTTGACAATTCATCCCTCCCATCGTTGTTTAACGGTCAGTTTGGAGACTCCCTCAAGGATGCATGGAACCGTATCGGCTTTGGTGGAGCGACTCCGACCAAGCAGAAGGTCTTTTACTTGAACCTTCAGGAGATCAAGGGTATCAAGTTCGGAACGACCAACCCGGTAAACTACTTTGATACATTTTACAATGCGGAGCTTTTTATCCGCGCGCATGGTACATATTCCATCAAGATCGTGAATCCGCTCCAGTTCTATGCGGAGGCTATTCCGAAGAATAAGGATCACGTTGAGATCACAGAGATCAACGAGCAGTATCTATCAGAGTTCATGGAGGCATTTCAGGCTGCAATCAACCAGATGTCTGCGGATGGCACACGAATCTCCTTCGTGACCAGCAAGGCAAGAGAACTTGGCAAATATATGGCGAACGTTCTTGATGAGGACTGGAACCAGCTTCGCGGTATGGAGATCCAGGCAGTCGGCATCAAGAGCATCTCTTACGATGAGAAGTCACAGGAGCTTATCAATACAAGAAACGAGGGCGCAATGCTCTCAGACCCTACGATCGCGCAGGGATACATGGCAAAGAACCTTTCCGAGGGCGTAAAGGCAGCAGGTTCCAACTCTGCCGGAGCAATGACCGGATTTATGGGTGTCGGTATGGGAATCAACGCCATGGGCAATATGATGAACAGCTTTGCACCGAATCCGCAGGCAGCGGCACAGCAGCCGGCAGCGGGCACACAGGCTACCGCCGGTGCGGTGGCAGCCGGAGCAATGGCGGCAGGTGCGGCAAAAGCCGGTGAGTGGACGTGTGAGTGCGGACAGAGCAATACCGGCAAGTTCTGCAGCAACTGCGGAAAGGCAGCTCCGGTAAAGAATGAATGGACTTGCGAGTGCGGAACGGTCAACACCGGCAGGTTCTGCAGCGAGTGCGGAAAGCCTGCACCGATACCGGAATGGACGTGCGAATGCGGAACGGTCAACTCCGGCAAATTCTGCAGCAACTGCGGAAAGGCAAGACCATAAAGACAGATTTTGGAGGTAAGGAATGGCAGACAAAACATCCTACTTCGTTTTGAAGGAAAGGGCTGTGCCAGAGGTCTTACTAAAGGTCGTGGAGGCGAAGCGGCTGATTGATTCCGGAAAGGCGTTGTCCGTGCAGGAAGCGACCGATGCAGTCGGTATCAGCCGCAGCTCGTTCTACAAATACAAGGATGATATTTTCCCGTTTCACGAGAATGAGAAGGGACGGACGATCACTTTAGTCATCCGGCTCGAGGATGAACCGGGGCTATTGTCAGCAGTCCTTAAGACGATTGCGGACTTCCACGCCAATATTTTGACCATCCATCAGAGCATACCGGTAAACGGCATCGCATCGCTTACACTCAGCGTGGATGTCTTTCCGGAAACAGGAGATGTGGAACAGATGGTGAGCACCATCGAGACGATCTCCGGAATAGATTATGTGAAAATTTTAGCCAAGGAGTAATTAAAATGAAAATCGCGGTAATGGGATACGGCACAATAGGATCAGGTGTTGTAGAAGTTTTGAACATCAACCAGGAGAAAATTGCAAAGAGAGCGGGAGAGCCTGTCGAGGTAAAGTATGTACTCGATCTTAGAGATTTTCCGGGCAGTCCGATCGAGGATCGGCTGATCAAGGACTACATGACGATCGTAAATGATCCGGAAGTCGGCGTGGTTGTAGAGACAATGGGAGGCGTAGAGCCTGCATACACGTTTGTAAAGGCAATGCTTGAGGCTGGTAAACAGGTCGCTACATCCAACAAGAACCTTGTGGCAACGAAGGGCGCGGAGCTTATCCGCATTGCGAGAGAGCATAATGTGAACTTCCTGTTTGAAGCAAGTGTAGGCGGAGGTATTCCGATCATCCGTCCGTTAAATAAGTGCCTTACCGCGGATGAGATCGAGCAGATTACGGGAATCCTAAACGGAACAACAAACTATATGCTTACCAAGATGAGCGAGGAGGGAACAGAGTTCTCAGAGGCACTTCGCGATGCACAGGCAAAGGGCTACGCGGAAAAAGATCCGACTGCGGATGTAGAGGGCTATGATCCGTGCAGAAAGATCGCAATCCTTACCTCTATGGTATGTGGAAAGCAGGTTGATTTCGAGGACATTCACTGCGAGGGTATCACAAAGATCACTCCGATCGACATCAAGTATGCAAAAGCAATGGGATGCTCCATCAAACTTCTTGCGACCAGCAAGAAGGTAGGGGACAGCTATTCCTGCATCGTGGCACCGTTCATGCTTCCGAAGGATCATGCGCTCTGCGGCGTCGGGGATGTGTTTAACGGCATTTTTGTTCACGGCAATGTGCTCGGTGATGCAATGTTCTATGGCAGCGGAGCCGGCAAGCTTCCGACAGCGAGTGCGGTTGTAGCTGATGTTGTTGATATGGTGAAGCATCAGCATACCAATATTTACATTGACTGGAGTGAGGAGAAGATGGAACTGGTTGACTACAAGGACCGCCAGACAAAGTTCTTCGTCCGCACCAGCTCTTATCCGGCAGCAGTGCTCGACGCATTCGGACATGTGAACTATGTCGATGCGGATGTGGAAGGCGAGACCGCGTTCACAACGGAGCTTATGTCAGAGGGCGAGTTTGAGAGCCGTGTAGCTAAGATCAATCTGATTAACCGGATTCGTCTGGCATAGCAGTTATGTTTTTATTCCCTTTGGAAAACCGATTATGCTATTTGTTTTCCAAAGGGTTTTTGTTTATCTGGGGATATGGGGATATCGACAGTAAAAGAGAACAGGGGAGGTATAAAAATGGCAAAGTATATGATGGCACTGGATGCGGGGACGACAAGCAACCGCTGTATTTTGTTTGACAAGGAGGGGAATATCTGCTCGGTGGCACAGAAGGAGTTCCGGCAGTTTTTTCCGAATCCGGGATGGGTGGAGCACGACGCGAATGAGATCTGGTCCACACAGCTTGGCGTGGCGGTCGAGGCGATGAGCATGATCAATGCGAAGGCATCTGACATCGCAGGGATCGGTATCACGAATCAGCGCGAGACGGCGATCGTGTGGAATAAGGAGACGGGGGAGCCGGTCTACAACGCGATCGTCTGGCAGTGCCGCCGTACCTCTGACATTGCGGATGAGCTTAAGAAAAAGGGTTTGCAGGAGAGCTTTCGCAGCAAGACAGGACTGATCATCGATGCGTATTTCTCTGCGACGAAGATCAAGTGGATACTTGACAATGTGGAAGGCGCGCGGGCGCTTGCAGAGGAAGGCAAGCTGCTGTTTGGAACAGTCGAGACATGGCTTATCTGGAAGTTTACGAAGGGCAGGGTGCATGTCACGGACTATTCTAACGCGAGCCGGACGATGCTGTTTAATATCAATACGTTACAGTGGGATAAGGACATTCTGGAGGAGCTTGACATTCCGGAGAGCATGCTTCCGGCACCGATGCCGTCGAGCTGCGTATATGGTTATACCGATCCGGCATTCTTCGGTGACGAGATCCCGATCGCAGGGGCGGCGGGAGACCAGCAGGCGGCTTTGTTCGGACAGACCTGTTTTAATGAGGGCGAAGCGAAAAATACATATGGAACCGGATGCTTCCTTTTGATGAACACCGGGGAAAAGCCGGTCTTTTCCAAGAACGGACTGGTCACTACGATCGCGTGGGGCTTAGACGGAAAGGTCAACTATGCGCTGGAGGGATCGATCTTCGTGGCTGGCGCTGCGATCCAGTGGCTGCGGGACGGCATGCGACTGATCGATTCGGCATCGGATTCCGAGTATATGGCAACAAAGGTTAAGGGGACGCATGGGTGCTATGTTGTCCCGGCGTTTACTGGACTTGGAGCACCACACTGGGATCAGTATGCGAGAGGCACGATCGTAGGTATCACCCGCGGAACGAACAAGAATCACATTATCCGGGCTACACTTGAATCCATCGCACTTCAGGTATGCGATGTCATTGATGCGATGAAGGCGGATGCAGGAGTGGATATCCGGGCTTTGAAGGTGGATGGCGGCGCAAGTGCCAACAACTTTTTGATGCAGTTTCAGGCGGATATGCTAAATGCCCCGGTCAACCGGCCGGCATGTATCGAATCTACCGCAATGGGAGCCGCATACCTTGCAGGTCTTGCGGTTGGATACTGGCAGAGCAAAGAAGATGTTATCAAGAACCAGCAGCTGGATCATGTGTTTGTGCCGAATATCGATCCGGTGGAGCGTGAGGCAAAGCGCAAGGGCTGGAACAAGGCTGTAAAATATGCGTATGGCTGGGCGAAGAACGAAGAAGAGGAAGAAGAATAGTTGAACAGACAGATACAGAAGAGTATACATCATATAGCGGACGCGGTGGGAAGAGTGATCTTCCCACCGCGTTGCGTGCTTTGCGACGAACTGTTGGAGCCAGGACAGACATGGCTGCACCCGGCTTGCGGGAAGGAGATTTTCCGGGTGCAGGAGCCGGTGTGTATGCACTGCGGACGACCTGTGCTTACAGAGTACGAGGAGTTCTGTCCGGACTGCGCAAGAAAAAAGCAGCCGTTTGTTTTTACAAAGGGAAAGGCACTCTTTTTGTACAAGGGAGGCATCAAAAAGAGCATATATCGCTTTAAGTATGCGAACCGGAGGGAGTACGCCAAATATTTTGCAATGTATGCCAGGGAAAAGTACGGGGAGTGGATCAGACAGGAAGCACCGGAAGTCATTGTTCCGGTTCCGATGTATATGAATAAACAGAAAATGCGTGGATATAATCAGGCAGAGGTATTTGCACAGGCACTTGCAAAGGAAACCGGGGTGCCGATGCGTGCGGATCTGATCCGCCGCACCAAAAATACAATACCGATGAAGCTGTTAAACGATGTGGAACGCAAAAATAATCTCAAAAATGCTTTTCAGACAACGCAAAGTATTGTAAAATATAAGAAAGTATTATTGGTGGATGATATTTACACAACGGGAAGCACGGCAGATGCGGTGGCAGATTGCATAAGAAGTGCCGGTGTGGACGACGTTTTTTACATGAGTATATGCATTGGTAAAGGGTACTAGGAGGAATCGGGATGAATGTATTAAATTGCAAGGGGTGCGGCAGATTGTTCAATGCAGTGGCATCAGAACGTCTGTGCCCGGAGTGCCGGAAGAAGCTTGACGAGAAGTTTCAGGAGGTAAGGGACTATCTGGAGGAACATCCGAATGCCGGAATGAGCGAGATCTCCGGCGCGTGCGATGTGAGTGTAACTCAGATCAAACGCTGGATTCGGGAGGAACGCCTGACGTTTTCGGAGAATTCCGTTGAGGGAATCGAATGCGAGAACTGCGGCAAAATAATCAAGACCGGTCGTTTCTGTGATGCATGCAAGGCTAAGATCTCCAACAATCTGATGAGTGCAATCAATAAGAAACCGCAAAGAAAGCCAGACGAGAATCATAACCGTGATACCACAAACCGTATGCGCTATTTATAAATTTACGATATCATCCCTCCGAATAGTATTCGGGGGGATTTTTACGTTGCTGTTGGCAGGCAGATGCGCAAATCTTCTTTAAAAATAGAAAATACTATGATATAATAAGAATAATGTGTATCGACGAGGTGTGGAAATGGTTAATGAAGACAGAGTAAAAGAATTTTTCCAGATGGCTGTTTTTGATCAGCAGGAAGAACCACGCTACCGCCAGATGGGGGAATACTATAAGAGTGATTACATTGGCAAGGAACTTATTAAGAGCTTCTTTACCGGGACTTTTGCGTTTCTGCTGATTGTGCTGTTTCAGATTCTAGGCTCCATGGAGGAGTTTTTAGAAAAGCTAAATGACATAAGCTGGATGGGATATCTGATGCGGGGAGGCTTTGCATACGCTGGATTTATGGTGGCGTATCTGCTGATCACCTCACTTGTGTACCGTGTGCGCTATCGCTACGGAAGAAGAAAGCTGAGAAACTATTACGGACATCTGAAGAATGTCAACCGTGAATACGAGCGGGAAACGAAACTGAAATCATAGGGGGTCTGTATGACACAACTATTAGAGATGAAAGATAAACTGATACGCTTTTACGGCAGATTTGAGACATATATTATCATTGCGGTCAAATTCTGCATTGCGTTTTACATGCTTTTGACAATCAATGCCAATATCGGTTATATGACCAGGATCAGTTCCACTCCGGTTGCACTGATTCTGGCACTGGTGTGCAGTCTGCTTCCAATCAATGCGACAATCCTGATCGGTGGGCTGTTCGTGGTACTGAACATGTATGCACTTGCGATGGAGGCAGCACTGGTTTCACTGCTTTTGCTTTTGCTCCTATATCTGCTTTATTTCCGGTTTTCGCCGAAGGATGGCATATCAGTGGTGCTTACGCCGGTACTGTTCCGCTATAATGTACAGTATGTGATGCCGATTGCATCCGGACTGCTGCGCTCGGCACAGTCGGTTCTGGCAGTCGTATGTGGAACAATCCTCTACTATTTTGTCGACGGTGTCCGGTTGAATGCTTCGATACTTACAAGCACGAACGGGGAGGAGAGCGATACACTCTCCAAGCTGAACATCATCATCGGGCAGCTAAAGGACAACAAAGAAATGATTCTTGTCATTTTAATCTTTGTTGTCACAAGCCTTGTTGTCTATTTCGTCCGTTCCATGCCGATCGAGCATTCCTGGACGATCGCGATCCTTGCGGGCGGTATCATCCAGATTATCGGATTATTGGTAGGCTTTACACTGATCGGTATTCAGGGAAGGGCACTCGGCGTTATCATCGGCGGTGTAGTGTCGGTTCTGCTTTGCTTTGTCATCCAGTTCTTTATGATGAATCTGGATTATGCGAGAACCGAGCGCGTACAATTTGAGGATGATGACTATTACTACTATGTGGTTGCGATCCCGAAGAAGATGATCGCCTCCAGAGAGAAAAAGGTTCAGCGTTTCGGCAATACCACGACCATGGGGAAGCGGGTAAAGGCAGTCAGTGCGTTGGACAAAGAGACGGAGAAGAACCGCAAGGCAATCGCGGAAGAACTTGACATTGATGAGGATCTTTTGAAATAAAATACCTAAGATAAAAAAAGCGGCATGGAACCCGCAGAAAGGAGTATGACGTGGAAAAACTGTCAAATATGTTCAATTTGTTTATGGATAGGATTGATTCCGGTTTTAATCTTTCAGATATAACACTTACAGCCGTTGATTACGTACAGATATTGATCATTGCTTTTCTGATATACCACGTTTTGCTCTGGATCAAGAATACGCGCGCATGGAATCTGTTAAAGGGTATCATTGTTATTCTGGTATTTGTACTGATCGCATCTCTTTTTGAGATGACTACGATTTTGTGGCTGGCAGAAAACTTATTCAGTGTCGGTGTAATCGCGATCGTTATCGTTTTTCAGCCTGAGCTTCGCAAGGCACTTGAGAATCTTGGCGGAAAGAATTTCTTCGGAAGATTTTTTACGCTTGGCAGGACAGATACGGCGAAGTTTTCCGATAAGACGGTTGATGAGCTGGTAAAGGCTTGCTATGCGATGGGGCGCGTCAAGACGGGCGCACTGATTGTAATTGAGGATCAGATTCTGCTTACGGAGTTCATCCGTACAGGAATCGATGTGGATGGTATTCTGACGAGCCAGCTGCTCATCAATATTTTTGAAAAAAATACACCGCTTCACGACGGCGCAGTGATCGTCCGTGGAGACAGAGTGGTATCTGCAACCTGCTATCTGCCGCTTTCCGACAGCCTTGCACTTAGCAAGGATTTAGGAACCCGGCACCGTGCAGCAGTCGGCATCAGTGAGGTCAGTGATTCCCTTACTATTGTCGTATCTGAGGAGACCGGTGGCGTCTCAATCGCGATGCGCGGAAAAATTTACAGGGATGTCGACGCGGATTTCCTGCGTGAGAAGCTGCAGTATGTGCAGAACCGCACGCATGAGATGTCACGGCTTGAACTTCTGAAAGGGAGGTTTTTAAATGCAAAAAAGAATTCTAAAAACCTTGACAAATAATTTCTGGTACAAAGTTCTTGCTCTGTTGTTTGCGGTTATTTTGTGGCTGGTTGTGTACAATGTAGACGATCCGGTCATCACGCGCACCTACATGGCAACGGTTGCGCTCCAGAATGAAGATACGATCCAGGATAAATACTATGAGATTCTTGAGAACAGCCATAATGTTACGTTTACGGTATCCGGCAAGCGGAGCGTGCTCGACAAGGTAGACGATAACGATTTTACAGCTACCGCGGATTTTAATGAGATGGTAGTGAGTGAGGGTGGCGCAAGAGGCAACATAAAGATCAATATTGTAGCGAAGAAATCCGCAAGCCTCTTAAAGATCAACGGCGCCGGAAAGACACTGATTGTTTTCCTTGAGGATGCAAAGACCAAACCGTTTGTGGTCAACCCGACGACGGAGGGAAATGTTGCGGAAGGCTATGCACTTGGAGATGTCTCCATCTCAAGCTCGAACGTGATAAAGGTTTCCGGACCGGCAAGTGTTGTCAGTCAGATTTCGAAGGCAGTTGCCGCGATTAATGTAGAAGGAATGTCGCAGACCGTTTCGGATAGCGTTGTTCCGGTATTCTACGATGCGAATGGCAATGAGGTCGATACGACGAAGCTTACGCTTTCGAGAACAACGGTGACGGTTTCAGCAGTAATCCTTGGAACGAAGAAGGTTTCGCTTGCGCTTTCCACCAAGGGAACTCCGGCAGACGGCTATGCGCTTGCCGGAATCGAGGCAAGTGCTGCGACTGTATGGATCAAGGGCTCTACATCCGTACTCAATCCGATCAGTGCGGTGGAGATACCGGCGGGAGTGCTTGATATCACAAATGCATCCGAGAGCTTTGAAACAACAATCAACATTACAGATTATCTTCCGTCAGGGGTATCGCTTTTGAATACGGCAGATGCCACGATCACCGTGACGGTTGATATAGAGGCATACGAGACAAGAACCTTTGAGATACCGGTAGACAATATCACCATCGAGGGACTTTCTGTTGAGAATGTGCTGACCTATCCATTAGATGCGGTCTATGTAAATATTACCGGTCTTGCGGGGGACTTAAATACACTTGATGCGCAGACACTGCGAGGAACGATCGATGTTACCGGCATGACGATGGGAAGCCATGTGGTAAATGTAGATATGGATGTGGATTTGACCAAGTTTGTTGTGGCATCCTCCCGCACACAGGTATATATTGAAGAGAAGCCGGCGGCTGCTGATAACGCGAACGGTGCAAATCCGGATGCAGCAGATGATCCGAATGCGGCAGACGATGCAGAAGCCGGAACGGATGATACAATAACAGATACCAATGATGGCACTTCGGGCACGGAGCCTTCGGACGGGGGAGCGGATGATACAGCTGCCGACAGCGCAGAGAGTACATCCTACACCGGACGAAGCGGCTGGTAAAAAAGTGATTAAAGGAGAATAAATAAATGGCTAGAATGTTTGGAACAGATGGTGTGCGTGGTGTTGCCGGCACAGAGCTTACAATCGATCTTGCAATGAAGCTGGGGCAGGCGGGCGCTTATGTTCTTACTAAGACAAAATCCCATCAGCCGACGATCATTGTAGGCTGCGATACCAGAATCTCAGGAGGAATGCTTGCAAATGCGCTCATGTCAGGAATCTGTTCAGTTGGTGCAAATGCAATCTATGTGGGTGTCTTACCGACACCGGCAATCGCCTATCTGACCCGCAAGCATAAGGTTGATGCGGGAGTTGTGATCTCGGCATCCCATAACCCGATGGAGTTTAACGGCATCAAGTTCTTTAACGGAGAGGGATATAAGCTTTCCGATGAATTGGAGGATGAGATCGAATCACTCATCAAGAATAACATGGAGGATATCGATTTCCCAATCGGACCGGGAATCGGAAAAGTGGAATATAGATTTGACATCCGTGACGAATATGTGGAATTTCAGAAGAAAACAGTTCCGGTTGATCTGTCATCCTTAAAGATCGTGATCGATTGCGCGGAGGGTGCAAGCTACTATACCTCGGTCAAGACCTTGAAGGATCTCGGAGCGAACCTGATCGCAATTCACACGAAGCCGGATGGAACAAACATCAATGCCAACTGCGGCTCTACACACATGGATGAACTTCGTGCGAGAGTTGTATTGGAAAAGGCAGATGTGGGAATTGCATTCGATGGTGATGCAGACCGTATGCTTGCAGTAGATGAAAACGGCAAGGTAGTCGACGGTGATGAGATCATGGCGATCTGCGGCAATTACATGAAGCAGAAGGGCACGCTTGCAAAGAATACGGTTGTTGTGACGGTGATGACGAATCTGGGCTTCTCCCTGATGGGAAAAGAGCAGGGAATCCACATTGAGAAGACGAAGGTTGGTGATAGGTACGTTCTTGAGAATATGCGCGAGAACGGATATAATCTCGGCGGCGAGCAGTCCGGTCATGTAATCTTCTTAGATGACAATACGACCGGTGATGGTTTGCTATCCGCACTGCACTTGTTACAGGTCATGGTCGAGACCGGAAAGCCATTATCGGAGCTTGCCAAGATCATGCAGGTACTTCCACAGGCGCTTGTCAATGCGAAAGTACCGAATCATAAAAAGGAAAGCTATATGGAGTATGCGGAGATTGCAGAAGCAATCGAAGAACTCGAAAGCAAATTTGCCGGTGAGGGACGTGTACTGATCCGTCCATCCGGCACAGAACCACTTGTCCGCGTTATGATCGAGGGGAAAGATCAGGACGCAATTGAAGAAGAAGCAACAAAACTTGCAGAATTGATCGAAAAGGTCATGTTATAAGGGGGGATTTACATTGGTATCACAGAAAATCACAATTAAGAATCCGACAGGACTTCATTTACGCCCGGCGGGAAATTTATGCAGAGAGGCAATGAAGTATAAGTGCCGTATCACATTTGACTATGACGGAAACACCGCAAATGCGAAGAGTGTCCTTAGTGTGCTTGGAGCATGCATTAAGTGCGGAACCGAGATCACACTTGTCTGTGACGGCGAGGATGAAAGCCAGGCTCTTACAAATCTGATCGAATATATCAGAAGCGGCTTGGGCGAATAGACGTTAACGTTAAGGAGAGTAAGGGAATGTTAAACTATCAGAGATATAAGCGCAATCCGGTGCTGAATTACCCAGAGCGCGAGTGGCCGAATAAGGAAATTGAAAAAGCTCCGATCTGGTGCTCCGTTGACCTAAGAGACGGCAATCAGGCGTTGATCGAGCCGATGAACGTCGATGAGAAGATGGAGATGTTCGAGCTTTTGTTAAAGCTGGGATTTAAGGAGATTGAGATCGGATTTCCGGCGGCGTCTCAGATTGAATTTGACTTCCTGCGCAAGCTGGTGGAAGAACATAAGATTCCGGATGATGTCAAAGTACAGGTGCTTACGCAGTGCCGCAAGGAGCTGATCGACCGTACCTTTGAGGCAATCCGGGGAATCAAGAATGTTATATTCCATATTTACAATTCAACTTCAACCTTACAGAGAGAGGTTGTTTTCCACAAGGAGCGCCCGGAGATCATTCAGATTGCCGTAGAGGGAACGAAGATGGTGCGTGAACGCATGGCTTCGTTTGATGGCAATATCCAGTTGGAGTACTCACCGGAGAGCTTTACCGGAACAGAGATGGACTTTGCTCTTGAAATCTGCACGGCAGTTCAGGAGGCGTGGGATCATGCCAATGGCAATCCGATCATTTTCAATCTGCCTGCAACGGTGGAGATGAATACACCGAACGTATACGCAGACCAGATTGAATGGATGAGCAGACACTTTAAAGAGCGTGAGAATGTTATCCTAAGCGTACATCCGCACAACGACCGCGGAACCGGCGTGGCAATCACCGAGCTGGCACTTTTAGCTGGCGCAGACCGTGTGGAGGGTACCTTACTTGGAAATGGCGAGCGCACAGGTAATGTTGATGTGCTTACCGTTGCATATAATATGTTTTCACAGGGAATCAACCCGAACCTGAATATTGAGAACATCAACGAGATCATTGATGTCTATGAGCGCTGCTGCAAAATGCATGTGGATATGCGGCATCCGTATGCCGGCAAGCTGGTATTTACCGCGTTTTCCGGTTCCCATCAGGATGCGATTAACAAGGGTGAGCAGGCACTTAAGGAGAGCGGATCCCCGTATTGGCAGGTGCCGTATCTGCCTATTGATCCGTCGGATATCGGGCGTGAGTACGAGCCGGTCGTCCGCATCAACAGCCAGTCCGGCAAGGGTGGCGTTGCGTTTGTCATGAATACCGTTTATGGCTACAAGCTTCCAAAGGCAATGCAGCGTGAGTTTGCGGATGTCATCCAGAAGATTTCAGAGACAGAGGGCGGCGAGGTAGCACCGAGCCGTATCATGGAGGCTTTTCAGCAGCAGTATCTCAAGGTCAAGAATCCGTTTGAACTGAAATATGTCAATTTCAGGGATGAAGCGGATGATGATGAGACGTTTGTATCTTTGGATTTTATATACAGAGGAGAAGAAATCCATTCCGAGGCACAGGGCAACGGACCGATCGATGCGGTTAAGCTTGCGATCCGCCAGTGTGTCAACAATGTGGATATCACGGTGCTCGATTATGATGAGCACGCGCTATCCGAAGGAAGCGGCGCGAAGGCTGCCGCATACATCCAGATGCGGGATAACCGTAACGGCAACACCACATTTGGTGTCGGTGTAAGCTCTAATATCACTCGTGCATCCATCCGGGGAATGTTCTCGGCACTCAACCGGCTGTCACAGATGAACCGGTAGGTAAAAGATGATGCGAATGAGAAGAAGATTTTGTCTGACAGCAGTGCTGCTTCTTATGGCAGTCTGTGCTGTTTTTCCACAAAAAGCATCAGCCGAGGTGATATCAGATGGAGACGGAGTTGTTATCTATCTGGATGCAGGACATGATACAACCCACAGCGGCTGCTATACAAGGGGCTTACATGAGGAAACCTTAAACCTCAAGATAGCGGAGTATTGTAAGGAAAAGCTTGAGGAATACGAGGGTGTTACCGTCTATATGTCGCGCGAGGCGGGGGTGTGTCCGAATCCGGGGACAAGCTCGAACGATGATAATATCATGCGTGTGGAGGAGGCAGTCAGCAAGAACGCTGATCTGTACGTTGCTTTGCACAACAACTCAAGCACTTCGTCCTCTGCAAGAGGGGCGACGGTGTACTACCCGAACAACAATTACAATAAGACGGTCAGTGAGATGGGAAAGGCTGCTGCCACAGATATTTTGAAGAACCTTTCCAAAATAGGCCTGAAGGATCGGGGGCTTAACATCCGCAATTCGGAGGATGGAACAAAATATCCCGATAATAGTATGGCGGACTATTACATGATCATCAAGACGGCAAAGCTTATGAACATGCCTGCGATCATTGTGGAACATGCCTTTATGACGAATAAGGGGGACGTAAATTCCTTTTTGGGATCAGACGAAGCATTAAGAAAGCTTGGGGAGGCAGATGCCAAGGGAATTGCCGATTACTACGGCTTAAAAAAGAAAAAAACCACGCGCGTAAACTTAAAAAAAGTTGCGCAGGTAAAAGAAGATAAGGTAAAAATTACATGGAGCGCGTTTGACGGGGCAGACTATTATATCGTCTGCCGCAGCAGGCTGCTTGAACCGGCAGGCGAGGATGGGGCTGCGGTGTATTCAAAGTGGGAGAGGATTGGTAAGACCAGGAAGGAATATTACTGTGACAAGGACTTTGAAGCAGACACCACATATTATTATACCGTAAAGGCACACATAGCAGAGACAGACAGCTTTAGCAAAAAGCATACGTTGGGGTTTGGTGTAACCACAAAATAAAACAGTACCGATAGCAATGGGAAGAGAGTATGAAGGAAAGCTATAAACATTTATTGAATTACACGGCAAATTTAATAACTCTGCTGGTAGAAGGTGTCCTGTTCGGATTGATCTGGTATAAGTATTATTCCAAGATCACGATCATGGAGACCGACATTATTGCCAATTACCATCAGCGTGGTAACTGGGCAGTCATCGGAATGTATATTCTGATTCTTTTTTTCTTTACCAAGGTATTCGGAGGCTATAAGATCGGATACTTAAGAGTAGGGGATATCATTTTATCAAATATTCTTGCACTGTTTCTGGGTAACATTGTTGCGTACTTAGAGCTGGTGCTCATTACGCGTACCTACGCCAATCCGGGACCGCTGTTTTGCATATTTCTGTTAGAAATAATTATGATAACCTTGTGGACGTTTCTGGTGCGTGCCATGTACAAGCACCTGTATCCGCCGAGAGATATGCTGGTAGTGTACGGAAGATATGCGCCGGACGATCTGATCGAGAAGATAAATTCCCGCAAGGATAAATATAATATCTGTGAGACGGTAAGCTGTACGATCGGCTACCGCAGATTGTTTGAGCTGATGGAAAAATACCCGACGGTCGTGCTGTGCGACCTGCCGGCGGAGACCAGAAACGATCTGATGAAGTTCTGCTATCAGAAATCGATCCGTGCGTACTGTACACCGAAGCTGACCGATATTATGTTCCGCGGTGCAGATGACATTCATCTGTTTGATACCCCTCTGTATGTGTTCCGCAATCAGGGACTTACCATCGACCAGCGCTTCTTTAAGCGCTTTTTCGACATCGTACTGTCTGTGATCATGCTTGTAATCACTTCTCCGTTTATGGTGCTGATCGCACTCGCGATCAAGCTGTATGATGGTGGCCCGGTTTTTTATACACAGGAGCGCTATACAAGGGACGAGCGTATTTTTAAGATCATCAAATTCCGCAGCATGCGCGTTGACTCCGACAAGGAGGAGCAGCGTATAACCGGAAAGGAGGATGACCGTGTGACACCGGTCGGCAGGCTGATCCGTGCGATCCATTTTGATGAGCTGCCACAGTTGTTCAATATCTTAAAGGGTGATATGTCAATCGTGGGACCACGACCGGAGTGGAGAGTGACCACAGAGCAATACTGCGAGCAGATACCGGAGTTCCCGTTCCGGCTTAAGGTAAAGGCAGGACTGACCGGATATGCGCAGGTATGGGGAAAGTACAATACCACCCCGTATGATAAGCTAAAGCTTGACATGACTTACATTGAACAATATTCTTTATGGCTGGATCTGAAGATCCTGATGCTTACGTTTAAAGTGCTTTTTATGAAGGAGAACACCGAAGGAGTGGATGAATCCCAGACGACAGCACTTAAGAAATAAAAGGAGCAATTATGGACGACATTAAAATCAGTGTAATTATGCCGGTCTACAAAGTGGAGAAATATGTGGCGAAAGCCATTGAAAGTATTTTGCATCAGACGCTTACGGAGTTTGAATTCTGGATCGTGGATGATGGAAGCCCGGACAAGAGTGGAGAGATCTGTGACGCTTATGCGGCGAAGGATGCGCGTATCCATGTAATCCACAAGGAGAACGGAGGCGCGCCGAGTGCGCGCAATGCCGCGATGCGGCTTGCCAATGGAAAGTATTGGTTTTTCCTTGATGCGGACGACTGGGCAGAGCCGGATATGCTTAAAAGCCTATACGATAAGGCGGAGGCACATCAGGCACAAATCGTGATCTGCGGATTTTATATTGATACCTATTATGGTAAGAACCAGAAACACCATATTTCCGAAAAGTATTGTGTGGATGATGCGGTTTACGAGAATGCGCAGTCTTTCCGGGAAAATTCCTACCGCTATTTCGACCGTAATCTGCTGTACACACCGTGGAATAAGCTGGTGCTTGCCTCCTATCTTAGGGAACATGATATTTTTTTCCCGGAGACCTTCCGTGATGATTTCCCATTTAATATCGCGATCGTGCGGGATGTGGAGCGCGTGGTCGTGTGCACGGATGCATACTATCATTTCCTGCGTGCGAGGGAGGAGTCCGAGACGACCAAATTCTATCGCAATCTCTATGAGAAGCGGGAGGAAGAGCATGGCTGGATGGTTGATTTGTATAAGGAGTGGGGGATTGACAGTCCACAGGTGCGCGAGATGATCGCAAGGCGGTACGTTGAACGCATTATCGAATGTGTGACCAATCTTACCTGTTCGACCTGTACCTTAAGCCGCAGGGAGCGTATGCAGGAGATCCGCAGGATACTTAAGAATCCAAGAATCGATGAATGCCTGCGCTACGCAAAGATCCGTTCACTTTATACCAAGCTTGCGCTGCTGCCAATCCGTTGGAAGGCGGTCTGGCTGGTCTGGCTGGAGGCTGCGGTGATCACATTTGTAAAAGAGCATAACGGCAAGCTGTTTGCGCTGCTCCGCTCACACAGATAGGCAGGGACAGGCGTATGGCAATTTTACAGACAAACGAGATGTTTAAGCGTGAGCTGTCCCATAAGCAGCACCGGCTTACGGACGAGGAGCTGGCAGGCGTCAAGGCAGTCGTATATGAGATCTTATGCGATGTGACCGCTGTCTGTGATGATCTTGGTATCCCGTATATGCTGGGAGGGGGAACTGCACTTGGTGCGGTAAGGCACAAGGGCTTTATCCCGTGGGATGATGACATCGATCTGAATATTGAACGAAAATATATTGACCGGCTGCTCGATGAGATAGAGGCGCGCTACAAAGACAAATATTACATTGAGGCACCGCTTCGGACACCGGGATACTTAAGCTCCTGGGTTATGATCCACAAGAACGGGACGGTTTTTCAGGAGTATCTTGTCAAGTCGGGGCGCGAGAATGGGATCAAGATCGATATATTTGTGATTGAGAATACCTTTGATGATCCAATCCGCAGGTTGTGGCATGGAATCTGCTCGGAGGCGGGACTGTTTCTTCTGTCCTGCTACCGGATGTATCTGTGGCGGGACGAGTTTCATGCACTGGCAGAGGGCAACAAAAAGGCGGAGCTTGTCATCCGCATCAAAGAGAAAATCGGTAAGCTGTTTGCAAAAAAAGGCGGCTACTGGTATGAGCGTGTGCAGCGCTGTTTGATGCGATGCGGGCAGGAAAATTCCAAATATGTGACCATTCCGTCGGGGCGTGGGCATTTTTGGGGAGAATTGTACAAAAGAGAGGCTTTTTTGCAGACGATTCCCATGCAATTTGAAGATAAAATCCTGCCGGTCACGGCAGATTATGAACATTATCTTCAAAATTTATACGGAGAATATATGAAATTGCCGCCGGAATCTGCAAGAGAACACCACATTATTTATGACGTTCAGGTATAAAAGTTGCTCAAAAGATTGAAATGTGGTAAAATGCTTCCAAATAATGCTTGGAGATTTATATGAAGAAATATTTTGATAATTTTTGGAAATATCACTATCTGCTATACGAATTGGTAAAGAAAGGAATCAAGCTGAAATACCGGCGTTCCTATCTTGGAATTATATGGTCATTGCTGGAGCCTATTCTGACAACAACGGTCCTTACCATCATATTCGGTACGCTGTTTGGCAATGATTCCAGGACATTCCCGATGTATATCCTGACCGGACGACTGTTGTATTCTTACTTCTCATCCAGTACCAAGGGAGCGTTAAAGTCTATCCGTGCACATTCCGGTATGATCAAGAAGGTGTATGTGCCGAAGTATCTGTATCCGTTGTCGAGCATTCTTTATAACTATGTGATCTTCTTTATTTCACTGATTGTTTTGGTGCTGCTTGGATTCTACTGCGGTGTATTCCCGACCTGGAGATGGTTTGCAATCCTGCTGCCGCTGCTGATTCTTTTGGTACTGTCCTTCGGTGTGGGAATGATTCTTGCGACCATAGGCGTATTTTTCCGGGATATGGAGTACCTGTGGGATGTCGCATTGATGCTTATCATGTATTCCAGCGCGATCTTCTATTATCCGAAGAAGCTGTTAAAGAGTGGATATAGCTGGGTGCTCAGAGTCAATCCGCTGTATTCGATCATCGAGAATGCGCGCGCGATCCTTTTCGGAGATCCGATCAACTGGACGGGTATACTGTATGCCAGCGCGTTCAGTCTGGTTTGTCTGATTATCGGTCTGATTGTGTTCCAGCGCAATCAGGATAAGTTTATACTAAAAATATAATTTTGTTTTAATTTTTGAAAGAGTGACAGGAGCAATAACATGGCAAAAGACGCGTTAAATGTAAACCACGTCAGCATTCGATTTAATCTGAGCAGGGAGAAGGTAGACAGTCTTAAGGATTATGTACTCAAATCCATTACCCGGCAGATGCAGTTTGATGAGTTTTGGGCGCTTACCGATGTGAGTTTTAAACTGAAAAAGGGTGACCGTCTTGGAATCCTCGGAATGAACGGAGCCGGAAAAAGTACGTTGCTTAAGGTCATTGCAGGCGTATTCAAGCCAACGGAGGGAAAGGTAACCCACAAGGGCAAGATCGTTCCGCTTTTGGAGCTTGGAGCCGGTTTCGATAAGGAATATACGGGACGTGAGAATATCTATCTGTACGGTGCGATGCTCGGATACAGCAAGAGCTTCATCGACAGCAAGTTCGACGAGATCGTTGCATTCTCCGAGCTTGAGAAGTTCATTGATGTACCGCTTAAGAATTATTCCTCCGGTATGAAGAGCCGTCTTGGCTTTTCGGTTGCCACGGTCGTTGAGCCGGACATCCTGATCCTGGATGAGGTACTTTCGGTCGGAGATGCGAAGTTCCGCAAGAAGAGTGAGCAGAAGGTTCTGTCCATGATGGAGGACGGGGTAACGGTTCTGTTCGTATCACATAGCTTAAAGCAGGTGCGCAGGCTGTGTACCAAGGCAATGATCCTGGATAAGGGCCACATGTTAGCTTTCGGGGATATCGAAACGGTTGCCCAGCAGTATGAGGCAATGGTCGGACCGGAAGATGACGACGATACAAAGAATAAAAATAAATGAAAAGGATGATAAAGAGATGAATATTGCGATTATTTTTGCAGGTGGAAGCGGAGTCCGCATGGGCGCCGGAGTACCAAAACAGTTTTTGGAGATTAACGGAAAGCCGATCATTGTGCATACACTTCAGCTTTTTCAGTATCATGACAAGATCGATAAGATCTATGTATCCATCCTGAAGGATTATGTATCTTATATGGAAGAGCTGGTGGACGAGTACCACTTAAAGAAGGTTGTTTCCGTCATTCCGGGAGGAGAGACGGCGCAGGATTCTATCTATAATGCACTGAAAAAGGCGGAATCTGAAAATCCGGGAGACTCTATTGTGCTTCTCCATGACGGGGTACGTCCGTTTGTATCCTACGATGTGATCGCAGAGAATATCAAGAGCGTTGAGGAATATGGCAATGCAATCACTACGACAGCATGCTACGAGACCATTTTGCTCAGCAAGGACGGAAACTATGTAGATTCTGTTCCGTTCCGCAAGGAGACATTTGCTGCACAGGCACCGCAGAGCTTCCGGTTAAAGGATATCATTGCTGCACATGATGTGGTACGCAACCGTCCGGAGCGCTACGAGAATATGGTTGACGCATGTACGATCTGCAAGAGCCAGGGAATTGATGTGCACATGGTTCCGGGAAACCGTGGCAACATCAAGGTTACGACTCCGGAGGATGTATATATGTACCGAGCTCTTTTGCAGTATAAGGAGAATGAGCAGGCATTTGGCCTGGGACTTACGAACCGTATGGATGCAAAGAGACATCAGGATTCATAGGATCAAAGGAGCAGAATATGAGTTTAGAGATAATGGAGAGTCCTCTTGATAGAGTATTGCAGGAGGATCTTGATACAATCGCATCATCGAATTTACCTTGGGAGCAGTTAAACGGCTCCCATATTCTGATTACAGGAGCAACCGGACTTGTTGGCTCAATGGCGGTAAAGGCACTTGCCTGCTGCAACCGCAAGCGGGGGCTTCAGATGACGATCCATCCGATGATCCGCAATATGGAAAAGGCAAAAAGAGTGTTTGGTGAGCTTGCAGAGCGTGAGGATATCTCATTTGTCGAGGGCGACATCTTAAACCCGATCCATACGGATGCACCGATCGATTATATTATTCACGGAGCAAGCGTTACCGCTTCAAAGACGTTTGTCACCCAGCCGGTGGAGACGATTTCCACTGCGATACAGGGAACAGAGCGGCTGCTACAGCTGGCAGGCGAAAAGCATATCCGCAGCATGGTATACATCTCATCCATGGAGGCGTTCGGTATCACCGATCCTGCACTCTCAAGCGTTAAGGAAGAAAATTTGGGCTACATCGATGTGATGAATGTAAGAAGCTGCTACTCTGAGAGCAAGCGCATGTGTGAGGTTATGTGCGCATGCTACGCACATGAGTATCAGGTTCCGGTCAAGGTGGCAAGACTTGCGCAGACATTTGGCGCGGGGGTGTCTAAGGAGGAAGGACGTGTATTTGCGCAGTTCGCAAAGAGCGCAATCTTTGGCGATGACATTGTGCTGCATACAAAGGGAGAGTCTACCGGTAATTATTGCTATACGATGGATGCCGTGCTCGGACTTCTTACAATCCTTTTAAAGGGCAATACCGGAGAGGTGTATACAGTTGCAAATCCTGCAACAACCATCCAGATCAAGGATATGGCGCAGATGGTGTGTGATACACTCGGCAACGGCAGGATAAAAGTAGTATTTGATATTCCACAGGATGCACTTACATACGGATATGCTCCGGATGTCGCAATGCATCTCAATTCAGATAAGCTGCAGGCACTTGGCTGGAAGCCGGTATATGATCTGCCGCAGATGTATGAGCGTCTGGTGGCAAGCTTTAAGGAGCAGGGAATTTAGGAATGGAACGGCGGTTAGAGCGGCAGGAGGTGCAGAAGCTACTTTTAGAGATGCTGGATGCATTTGCTGCGTATTGCAGGAAGCATGAACTGAGATATTATCTGGTCGGCGGCACACTTTTGGGTGCAGTCCGGCATCAGGGCTTTATTCCATGGGACGATGACATTGATGTCGGGATGCCGAGACCGGATTATGAGCGTCTGCTTGCGCTGGCGAAGGAAGAACCGGTCGCTCCGCAGTACCGGATTATTTCGGCGGAGGATGATACGCTTTCTCTCCCGTTTGCAGAGATGATACATCTGGATACAAGGCTGGAACGCCCGACTTCAAAGTATATTGACGGAGATTTCAGGCAGTTATATCTGTTCCTGGATATTTTTCCACAGGATGGGTGGCCTGAATCCGAGCAGGCGGCAAGATGTCTGGTGAGAAGAACGAACTTTCTTCGCAAGCTAAGCACCGAGTCGAGGGCAACGCTCGGAGTGGGAACAAACGTTGCCAGGATCATTGCCAAGACACCGGCAATACTGATCGGGCGTGCAATCGGGACAAGCCGGATCAACCGGCATCTGGACAAGATTGCGAAAAAATATAATTATGATTTAAGTAAGTATGTAGGAGCTGTCACTTACGGAATATACGGCATCGGGGAACGGTGCGAGCGGGAAACAGTTTTTCCGTTAAAGGAAGTGAACTTCGAGAACAGAGCGTTTTTGGCACCGGGGTGTACGGATTCCTACCTGACAGGGATATTCGGGGACTATATGACTCCGCCGCCGAAGGAAAAGCAGGTCAGCCACGGACTTACGGTGTGGTTAGATGATAACAAGCAATAAAACAATAGTCGAGGAGATAAGAGAATGGATTTATCAATTATCTGGCTCTTGAGTGACAAAGAGCAGGACAATCGTGCAACGTTACAAAGCCTGAAGGCAGGACTTTTGGGAGATGAGCAGATAATCCTCTGCGGAACAAGTGATCAGAAAGAGCAGATTTCGAAAGAGCTTCCAGCGGGTGTGACAGTGGATTGGATAGACTGCGCGAAAATTGAAAACGCATACGAGCCAATGAAACTGGCAGCCGAAAAAGTAAATCGTGATTATACGACTGCAATTAACGGTGGCGATACTTTCTCAGAGGGCTGGATGGATGAGCTGCGTGAGGCGGTTGCAGCATATCCGAACGAATCCATCTTTATGATGAAAAAGATCATGCCGGATGGCAAGTCCGGTGCATTTAGTACCCCGAAGCCTTCCCAGAAGCAGGTGCTTGTTTCCTTAAAGGATAAATATCACATCGTACCGTTTTATTTTGGAGGTACGGTGATAAAGAGCCATTTCTTCGAGAAGCTTCATCTTCATCCGAAGAAAGGTCTGGAGATGGAACGCGAGTTCATGCTCCGCATCTGCTACCGCAAGATGTCGCTTGTGTATCTGCCGGGGCTTCTGTATAACAGCATTGAGACAAGAGAAGGCGATATGACCTTCTACAAGGGAATTTATGAGCCGGCATGGTATGACAGATCCTTCACGGAGTTCTGGATTCCACTGTTTCAGAAAATCAGGGACGCCGGAAAAGAGATTCCTCTATTCTTACAGTATCAGGCGATGTTTACGGTGATCAGCCGTATCGACAGCAACCTGAATAACCGTAATAAGCATGTGATCGAGGAAGGTCATGAGGAGGATTGTATCCGCCTGTTTGGCGAACTGTTCCAGTACATTGACGATCCGGTTCTGTTTAATGCGCATAAATTGAAGGAATGCTCCTCCGCAGACTCACTGAAATGGCTGTTTGGCGTATTGAAAAACGGAGAGGGTTATCAGTTTGTCAAGGGCTATCTGAGCGGTGGCATCTATTATGCCGGCGGGCAGACACTTTTTAATAAGGTAAATACACTCGCTACGAATATATTGTTTATGGATTACCGGGACGGGAAGCTGGAAGTGGATGCCACGATCCATCCAATCCTGTATGCAATGGCAGACTCTATTTATGCCTTATTTGATGATAAGAAGTATGAGCTGGAATATACCGGACGCTATTCCATGACGAAGATTTATGGAATCAGTGTTTACAAGACGCACCCGTTCCACCTTTCCATTCCACTTGAGTGCGTTGCAAACAAAGACTTTGTCAGTCTGAATTTCTGCGCGCAGATCGGAGAGGAATTTATCCGGACGAAGCTTTCGTATGAATCGCATTTCAGTCGTATCAGCAACCGGTTCGGTGCATGCTACTGGTGCTTTGGCGAAAACAGCCAGTACATGATGACAAAGGAAGAATTCGGACTTCGAATCCGGCTTATGAGCAATCCGAAGAAGGAACAGAAGCAGCAGGAAAGAAAGCTGCAGAGGGCAATGCTGCGGCATCACAGCAAGCGTGACCTTATGTTCCTTGCGGTGCGCAAGGCATATTTCTTTGCCAAGCCGTTCATGAAGAAACGGCCGATATGGATGTATCTGGACAAGATCTACAAGGGCGGAGACTCCTCTGAGTATCTGTATCGCTATGCGGTGGCAAAGAACGACAATATTTCACATTACTATCTGATCGATAAGCATACGACCGATTATAAGAGATTAAAGGCTGCCGGCTATAAGCCGCTCAAGCGTGGAAGCATCAAGCACCGGCTGGTATTTTTGATGGCGGATATGATGGTGATTTCCAATTCCACGGTATTCGCATTCAACAATTACGGACTTCCAAATTCCAGCTATATCCGTGATCTGGTAAATTTTCATGTCTGCTGTGTACAGCATGGTCTGTCCGTACAGAAGATCGCAGTGGCACAGAACCGTCTGCGTGATAATACAAGACTTTACTTCTGCGCATCCGAGTATGAGATCAGGAACCTTTCCAAGCCAGTCTACGATTATGTGGGCTATGATGCGTTAAAGCTGACAGGTGTGCCGCGTTATGATGGTTTGAAGAATGATGACAAGAAGCAGATCATGATCAGTCCGACCTGGCGTATGCAGGCCGCGGTTCCGGTTCGTACCAGCGAGGGAGAGCAGCGCGATTACAACCCACTGTTCAAGGAGAGCACCTATTTTAAGGTATTTAATTCGTTGATTAACGATCCGCGTCTGATCGAAGCAGCCAAGAAGTACGGCTACCGCATCAAATATGTGCTTCACCCGATCGTAAGCTCGCAGGTGGAGGACTTTGACAAGAATGATTATGTGGACATCATTCCGGCGGTCGGAGATATGAGCTATGAAAAGATGTTCTGCGAGTCAAGCCTTATGGTAACAGACTTCTCCGGCATCCAGTTTGACTTTGCCTATATGAGAAAGCCGCTTGTATACCTACACCACAAGGATATTCCGCAGCATTACGAGGAGGGAACCTTTTTCTACGACACAATGGCATTCGGCGAGATCTGCCATGACAATGACGAGCTGATCGATACCCTCTGTGAGTACATGGCAACGGGCTGCAGGATGAAGGATGAGTATGTAAGACGTGCGGATGATTTCTTCTACTATAACGATCACAATAACTGCGAACGTATCTACAATATTATGATCGATTATCAGAAGAAACTGCTTAACAAGGGAAAAGGAGAGAGCGTATGAAAAAAACAGTAAAAAATGTGTTGTATCTGGTACTTGCGCTTGTGTTTTTCGGAACATTTGCTGCAACAAAGGTGCCGGTTAAGGCGGAAGGCAATGTATTTGTGCTTAACGTGTCAGAGGGCATGGACATCTATAAGGAAATGAAAAATGTCATGGCACAGGCTGCGGGAGTGGCTACCGATGACAATCCCTCCACGGTTGTGATCCCGGCTGGAAATTACACACTCAGCACGGTGCTTCGGCTGTACAGCAATGTGACGGTAGATGCGACGGGAGCAACGATCACATACAGCAATGCAAACGGTGAGAACCACAACATGCTGATCTCCGGCTACATCGAATACAACAAGTCCGATGCCTGCAAGGGATACGGCGGTCATAAGAATATCGGAATTAAGGGCGGTACATGGGTATCTCCGAGCAGTAACAAGGCGAGTATGCTAAAGATCATGCACGCCAAGAACGTTGTGATCGACGGAGCAACCTTCGTCGGCGGCGGAAGCGCGCATCAGGTTGAGGTTGCCGCGATAGATGGATTAAAGGTAACCAACTGTGTATTTAAGGATTTTACAGGGAAAAAGGGAGACAAATCGGAAGCACTCCAGTTTGATATCCCTTGCTCCGAAAAGGTCTACGGGGATACCTATCAGGACGGAACTCCGATGAAGAACGTTACCGTTTCCGGCTGCACATTTTCAAATGTGCCAAGAGGACTTGGAACACATACATTACTTGTCGGCACATGGCATGAGAACATTGTCATTAAGGACAACAAGTTTGAGAATGTAGCGGAAGAATGTATTTCCACAGTAAATTATTATAATTGTGAAATCTATGACAATACGATGAAGAACTGTGGCGCCGGCGTGTTAGTACAGACCTATAAGAAAAATCCGGTTTCCGTATATTCAAGCGTAGAAAAGAGCGGAAGCTATAAGGCAGTATCGGTGGATGATATGAAGATATCCATCCATGACAATACGATGAATATCAGTTATTCCTCCTCCTGCGATGAGATTCAGGGAATCAACCTGATCGGCGGTATCGTATCCAAGGCAAACTTAAAGGGCGGCGACAAGAAGACGATTGCAAAGGGAGATTACCGCGTGAAGGGTGTCACGATCGAGAACAATAAGATTACCACCGCGGGCTTTGGAATCCACATGCAGGGGGCTTGTGATGTCACGATCAAGGGAAATACAATCACGGGCTCCGGTTACAGCTCCAAGGATAAGAACAAGGATAAGTACGATGGCTGCTTTATCCAGACAGACAGCGAGAATGTCAGCGTGCTTAAAAACAGTATCACAGGCGTATCACGCTGCGGCATTTTCGTGATGGAAAATGCGTCTGTTGCAGACATCAAGAATAATACGATCACGGACTGCCCGAAGTATGGCATCGGATATTACGACAATGCAGGACTTGCCGGAACCATGAGCGGAAATACGATCTCCGGCAAGGTGGAGACCGGAATCTCCGTATCAACGGGCTGCAGCTTAAATATTGTAAGTGAAAATACCGTTACAAAGACCAAGAACAATGCGATGAACATTTATCTCGACTCAAAGGTTGAGGAAATCAGCAGCAACACGTTTGACACTCCAAAGAACAACGGTATTATCATCTCCACCAACAGCAGTGTTGGCACGATCAGGGACAATACGATCACAAAGGCGGCAAGCAACGCGGTCAACGTATATTCCAAATCCAGTGTAGACAGCATCAGCGGCAATACATTTACCAATCCAACGAAAAACGGAGTGATCGTTTCGACAAACAGCTCGGTTGGCACGATCGAAAAGAACACGATCACATCCCCGAAGGAGGATGGCATCCAGCTGTATTCCAAGAGCAAGGTAACTACGATCTCGGACAATAAGATCAGCAAGTCTGCAAAGGATGGTATTTTCCTGACAACCGGATGCAGCGCGGGAAGCATTAAGGGAAATACGATCAGCAACGCAAAGCGTGAGGGCATCCAGATCTACTCCAGTTGTAAGGTTACGTCCGGAATAACCGGAAATAAGATCAAGAGTTCTGCCAATAATGCGATCAAGGTAACGACCAAGTGCACGATCGGTAAGATCGAGAGCAATACCATAACGACAGCTGGTTCTAACGGTATTCTGTTGTGCAACGATGCAGTCGTAACAAAGGACGTGAAGAAGAACAAGATCAGCAAGGTCAAGGGAAACGCAATCAGCGTAACCAGCGGCGCAAAGATCAAAGGAAAACAGCAGTAATTGTGCGATATGGCAAAAGAAAGGGTTCGGCAAATGCCGAACCCTTTTTGTATAGAAAAATAATTAT
>ERZ1034998.291-NODE-291-length-33816-cov-13.131957_pt1 | contig 33816 bp, 31 predicted proteins | sample MGYA00520621_ERZ1034998 | MGnify/ENA primary metagenome ERZ1034998 (study PRJEB33766, sample SAMN09781748) | gut metagenome | biome: gut microbiome | host: Homo sapiens | place: Madagascar | study: EMG produced TPA metagenomics assembly of the PRJNA485056 data... | reverse complement strand
TACAACGGAAATGATTCACCGTCTCCACGATGTCATCAACATTGACAGATTCATCGGAAATGCCGATGGTGTTCGTCTCATAGATGTATCTGGTCTGCTCATGAGACAAGCGACTTCCCTCGATATGATTGGAATTATATGTAAGATCAATCTGCGTACGATGGTAAATACCGCCTTTCAGACGGCTCGACTTTTCCTCCCTGAGTCTAGACAAAAGCGGAAACTCTTTTCGGGCCTTGGCATTCTTCCTGCCCGGCAAAGAAGCATCCTCCGGAACATTCCATGTCTTTCCTGTCAGAAAAGCCCCCTCCATCTTTCCTGAAGCACACCAATTCCTGACCGTTCTTTCGGAAACGCCATGCTTTCCTGCAAACTCCGCTATAGAAATATAATCCATGTTATCGGCAAATATTTTCAGTCAATGTCAAGCACAAATATAGCAAATCTTGCCGATATCGGCAAGATTTGCAAGCGTAATTCATTTACCGCCGCTAATTTCAGTTTTTCACCCAGGTAAGACGCTCCCAGATGCAGCGCGGGACAAGGCGCCAGAAGAATACGAGGATGCGGAATTTCCAGTCGAATGTGTAGATGCGTCTTTTCCGGCGGATGGCTTTCATCACCTCGTCGGCCGCCTTTTGCAATGTCAGCAGCATCGGATATTTCTTGTCGGGATTGAGGATGTCAGTTGCCACGAAACCTGGGCGGATATCCGTAAACATGACCGGTATCTTCTCCATTCTGACCAATTGCGCCAACGCGGAAATATATGTCTGCTGCATTCTTTTGGTAGCGGAATATGCTGGTGCAGTTCCTAAGCCGGCTGTTCCGGCCACAGATGTAACAACCGCTACATGTGCCTCATGTCCAGCCGGATACGCGTCCGGATGTTTTCTGACATAGTCGATAAAATGTGCCAGAATACGCACCATGCCTTCGCAATTGGTCCGCACAGTACGGATTTCCTTATCAATATCCAGTTCCCTGTTCTGATACCCCACACCGGAGACATACAATAACAGGTCCGGTGCTCCCATTTCTTCAACCAGAGCATCAAGCCTGGCCGTCGCATCTTCCTGAGTCACATCCATTTGCTTGATATGGACTCTCTCACCATACTCCTCCCGAAAAGCCTCAAGGGCTTCTATCCGCCTGCCGGAAACGCCCACTTCCCAGCCTTCATCCACCAGACGCACCGCCGTCTCCCGCCCGATTCCGGAAGTAGCACCAATGACAATCGCTTTCTTCATGATACTTAATGCTCTATTCATTGATATACCTATCCAGTTTTCCCTCATCAAGATCCACCAGAATCTTCTCTGCAGTTTTGATCCTGTCTTTCGCACTACACATATATCAAATCTTTCTTAATATTGTCCATAAACTCCTGACGGCTTCTCGATTTTTCAGATACAAGATCCACTTTACGCTTAAGTACCGACTCCAGCAGTACAGATATCTCAGACAGCACAAATAAAGAAGGTTTCTTGATAGAGATTAATATATCCACGTCGCTATCAACGGTTTGCTCTCCCCGCGCACAACTCCCGAAGAGAGCTATTCTCTCTATTCCGTATTTGTCACCTTGACTATTCATAAAAGATCTCAAGACACCCAATATCCGCTCGCGTTCCGATCTTTCGCCTGGATATTTGTCCACAACTTTCAGCTCCAGTTCATACCCCAAAGCATCGAGCAAACGCAAAACAGTTTCTTCACTGCCCAAAGTGCCATTTTCCATTTTTGAAATCTGAGACTTCGACATACCGGAAAGAATGCCCAACTGTTCTTGCGTCAAGTTTCGAGACTTACGCAGTGACTTGATCATATTTGATGTAACCATTCTCATAGTGCAGCAAATATAGAAAAAGTTTCATATTTATGCAACTTTATACTCAAACTGTTGTTTCGGTCTTTATTTCATCATAAAAATCATACAGGGCGGCTGCTTCATGCAACTTATCCCTCATATAACTTACGGCTTGCCTTGGATAGATAATCTTGACACCCGGGCCGTAACTCATGAACACCGAGTACATTTCAACATTGATCACGACCTCAATCTGGAAGATACAACTGCCGTCCTCTTCATTAATCTCCAGAAGTTTCTGCGACGGATGGACAGGCTTCGTGCTGATATATCGGCTCTGCTCGCGTGTCGCAAGGAACCTTACCTTCCGCGGGGAATCCTTCATATTCTTGCTCACCCCAATCACATCGTCAAAGAAATGCTCGGAATCGAAATCCGGATTCTCCCGGAAAGGGATGTCTGCAGGTTCAATGCTTACTATTCTGTCAAGAGCGAGATTGAACAGGACAAGATCGGCCGCACGACTGCCGAAAAGGAACCAGCGGTTACGGAATTCCTTCAGTAGATATGGGCACAATATGTATTCCTGGGGCTCTCGCGCAGAAAAAGACTGATACGATATCCGGAGCGTCTGCTTATGGGCAATGTAGTTGTACAACGGATTAAGCAGTTTCAGCCCTTTCAAGTCAGGCACATTGTCAAAATGCACGATGGGTCTGCGGTTGTTCTTCGTAACGGCCAACTTGTCCTGGAGACGGCTTATGACATCGCTCATTTCTGAGAATTGGTCAAAATCCTGCAACTGGCGAAGCATGTCGACCGCTTCCTGCATAACCTCATAGTCATTCTGGGACAACGGCATGTCCGTTATGCTGTAATCCGGATCTGTATACCGGTAATACTTGTGGTCATAAACCTCAATAGGGGCATTGTAGCCCAATTTATCTGAGCGCATCATCTGGATATCAGCCTGAACCGTACGCACAGAGACACCTTTGCTGATGCCCTCCATATCATAGAGGGCATCGCTGCAGGCATCCACCAGATTCTCAAGCGTCCAGCGTCTGTACCTGTTTCGAAGACAATTGTCAATGGTCTTGTATCGGATCAACGCATTCTTATTTGCCGGCATATCAATGATAATTTATGTTGCAAATATACGCAAGTTCTACGCAATCAATTTGCGCAGAACTAAAATAACACAATTTTCTACAAAAAAAATTTTCACTACGCAGAAAGATCGCGGAGTGCCAATATAACTTTGCACCAGTTGATTCGGACATGTACCGGATCACAGAAAGACTGCGGTAGTTCAGTTGGCAGAACATTAGTTTTTTTTGTGAGGACATTTCCTTTCAAGGACTAATCTCCACATACTCCCTAATCATGCTCAAAACTAATGACGCAGGTTCGAGCCCTGCCCGCAGTCCTAAAATAATTATTATGGAAAAAACATTGACAAAAGTAGCTCTGCGCTACGGGGCATTGTTCCTCGGCATTGACCGCGAGGACATTGACATAACTTCCGAAGTCACCGTACCGGCGTCGGCATTCGTAGCCCGACTGAACGAGAACGGCTTCTGCGTGAGCGAGGAACTGCTCCACGCCCTCAACGCGGTCTCGGCGGACACACTCGCAGAGCTCACGGAGTGTGTCAATGACGTGATGGGCGTCAATCTTAACTGGGCTTCTCTTGTCAAGGGATGGGACGTCCCTACAGGGGAATCATGCGCAGACCATATAATTACTTGGATTGCAAATATTTGCGGCGGTGAAAAGTCGGGATACAAGGGCACGACACTTCCGTGCGGGCACTTTATTCCTGACGGTTCATTCCCTCTGGAGCGCTACAACGGCTGTCCGTTCTGCGGAAGGCCGTTCAAGACTGCCGACTTTGTTTATAAAGGCCAGGGCAGCAAACTGAAAGAGCTCAGACTTTTTACCGAGGATGACATCCGTAACGTCTTCGTTTCGCTCTTGACTTCTGCAACACCATTGGAGGCTACCCAGAAAGATTCCCTCATGTTGCTTCTAGGCCACTACCCTCTCCCGACCGACATTGTAATTCCTATGAAGGAAACTTCAATGCTTGTTGTCACGGCTTTGGTCAAACAGGGAAAAGCAGATGAGGCTTGCGCGCTTCTCAAAACCCCGGTTGACATCCTACGCTATCTCTGGTATGAAAAGACTGGCCACGTTCAGATCATTGAGCCGATAACCCTTATAATTCATGCCCAGCATATGTATTATCATATGTGGGGACCTCTTGACAAAGGCTTGGATGCTGCAAAAGAAATGACGCAGAATCTGAAGCTCAAATATGACCGCAAAGTTTGTTTTCGTGTCGCCAAATGGCTGAATGCCATACCGATGACGGCAGCACAGGCAGCTGAGAACATGAATCCGAAACGCGGCATGTGGGTACGTATGATTCGTGCTCTCCGTTTAGGTGAGTATTCACGCAAGCCGGGCATGGCGCATCTGGCCGAGATTCTTGATGTCTTCTACAAACAGGACTATTCTACCTGGCAAGGCCGTGTGGACAAGGCCCGTTCCGAAAATGATGCAGACAAGACCCTTGCACTGCTCAAGGAACGGCCCGGGACGTTTGCACGTTGCCTGTTCGCCACAATGCTTCGTTTCGGCAGCGACAAGACATTGGCTGCTTTCGATGAAATCGCCGACAGGCTTCCTGCGCGGCTGTTGTTGTCATTAGGCAATGCAGCCGAGACCTATTTTGATGAAAAGGAGCCACGAGTTGCGCGCCCGATCACAGGGGTAACACGCAGGATCAATGCGAACAAGTTGCTCGGCCTGTACAATGACGAGGCCAGGAAAGAGATGGTCAAGAGTGTCAATGAAATCTACAAGTCTTCTATGGAACGCCGTTTCGCTTCCATGAAGACTGAAGCCAAGACCATATACATTGATCCGGCTCTTTACAATATTCCTGTAAGTGTGGGCGACCGCACATCGACTGTTCAAGACGCATCCTGCGCCTTGATGGGTACCCGTTTTCCTGTAGACGGGGAAACTGTACGGCTGTTCCTCCAGTGGGGAAAAGGATTGCACGCCCAGCCTCTCGACATGGATTTGAGTTGCCGGATAGCATTGCCGGAGGGAAAAACGGATTATTGCTATTTCGGGAATCTTACTTGTCATGGAGCAAAGCACTCCGGAGACATTCGGGAGATTCCGGAAATGGTCGGCACTGCTGAATACATTGACCTTTCTCTTCCTGAACTGGAGGCGGAAGGCGCCAATTATGTGACTTTCACATGCAATGCATACTCTTACGGTGCACTCTCCCCTAACCTCGTTGTCGGCTGGATGGATTCAGCATGTCCAATGAAAATCTCTAAAAGAACAGGCGTAGCATACGACCCGTCATGTGTCCGGCACATGGTGCGGATCAGCGAGGCGAACTTGTCCAAGGGATTGGTATTCGGGGTCTTGGATATCGCGAAGCGTGAGATCATCTGGCTTGAGATGCCTTTCACTTCTCAGATTATCCACGATGCCGACAGCAAATCAATCGAGGCAATCCTGCGCCGCTTGGAAGAAAAGATTTCAATCGGCGAACTCCTCGAATTGAAGGCCAAAGGACAAAATCTGAAACCTGTAGAGTCTGCAGACGGGGCCGACGAGGCCTACACCTACGACTGGGCATTGAATCCGGCAGAAGTAAGCCGCCTGCTGAGTGATTGATGCCGCTTGCGGTACCGCTCGGAAACGCTTGCCCTCTCGTTGGCGGGACGCGGACACGGTCAAATTTATAACTCATTGATAATCAGATATCATTTAACCCCAAGCGTGGAATCGCAGCCGTTTTTTGGCCACAATTCCACGCTCCATTTCATAAAAAACTGAAAATCAACGCATTGAAAAACAAAACGTGGCCGCGTCCCGCCAATTGAATTTTCACTATATTCGCAGAAGCAAAAAACTAAAATTACAATGAGTACACCTCCTATTAAAATCAATGATAGCCTTTTCTGCCTTACCAATGATTGGAAGAAAGGTGAACACCGTTATTCTCTTGAGTTATCCAAGACAGAGGATCCCAAGAACACGATTCTGGTAGTAGGGGTCAATCCTGGCGGAAAAACTGACCCGGAGGAGAAATATATTGGCCGAACCATCCGCCGTGTGTGCGATTTGGTAATTGACAATGGAGAAGGAGACACCAAATATGATAGCGCACTTTTTGTAAACCTCACACCGAAAATTGCGTTAACCCCATCTGGTTTAAAGGATTCCGATAAACTACAAGCCCTCCAGAAAAAGAATATCAAGAAAATCAAAGCCCTTATACAAGGACGAAAAAGACGCATAAGTAATGTTCTTTTCTGCTTTGGCAATTCATTCAAATACGGCAAGGACAATGGTTTATTTACAAAAGTCATCGATGCCATAAAAGAGGAATCACCTCTACCAGAATCAAGGTATTGGTGTCTGGGGATAAGCAACAAGGGATATCCGATTCATCCGCTTGCACGTATAAAAGATAAGAGGCTGACAGAATGTTCAATCAATCAAGATTTTACGTTTTCCATAAAAGATTAAAGCATTATTCAAGGAGTTAAATCAGATTGCCATCGTTTATCCAGTTCTGGTAGGCTAAAAGTTCCTCTTTTGTTACACCTACATCTTCAGCATAAACATCAAGATTACTCAACCGTCTATTCTGATGCGGATATCTGTATTTAGACAAAACATTGAATAATTCAATCTTCTGGCCATCCTCAACCCTGTTATAAGGGTTGTCAAGGATGGACTTTGCAAAATCATTGTTCATATCCCGCATTTTCAATCATTTCCAATGCCTTCTCGTGCTTGGCGTTTATGCGTTTTAGCTCTTTGATTTTGGCCGCGTCATTTGATGCGACGGCTGCTTCATAAGACACTTTGCCCCGCTGCAGATTGTGGTGGAGGTCATTGAGTTTGACATTAATAGCCAAGCGATTACCTGAGTGTATTATTTTATTGACGTACTCATCATACGAGTCCTCATCTTTCCGATGTGTTAAAATATCCACAGCTTCCACCACTTCATCAAGAAAGCCCTCAGTCTGAAGGTCTTCTATGCTCCAGTCACAGTCTTCAATCAAATCGTGCAGGAATCCGACTGTTTTCTCATTGTCATTTGCTCCCATCAGACCGACAGTGAGGGGATGCAATATGGCAGGATTTCCGTCAATATCCTTTTGACCACGAAACTCATAGGTGATGATTTCGAGTGCCTCGTCAATCCTGGCCGTCGCATCTTCCTGAGTCACATCCATTTGCTTAATATGAACTCTCTCACCATACTCCTCCCGAAAAGCCTCAAGGGCCTCAATTCGCCTGCCGGAAACGCCCACTTCCCAGCCTTCATCCACCAGACGCACCGCCGTCTCCCGCCCGATTCCGGAAGTAGCACCAATGACAATCGCTTTCTTCATAACTAAATTCAAAAATTACCTATTATCCTACCGTCGAAATGATCAGCCAGAGTGACACGGCTATCATGATGCCGGCAACAATCTTCTGATATAGCTTTTTATTGACATTCCTGATGCAGCGCATCGCGATGAAATTGCCGATCATCATTGCGCAGCTGATACCGATACCACTCAGAAAGATATTGACATGCATGAGGTTGAGCTTGCCATAGACAAGTGCCTTGACGATATGCATTGCTGCTGCGGCTGTCGCCTCGGAGGCAATGTAGCTGACCGGGGCCAATTCAATGCTGAGGAACACGGCACTGCTCAGCGGACCTGAAATTCCCAACAGTCCGTTCACGAATCCCGTCACTCCCCCGCCGACAATCATCGTCGAAGGCCTGTGGGGCAATTTCATTTTGCCCATCAGCTTCATGATAGCGAAAACTATCAGGAAAAAGCACAACACTACCGTCATCGGAGCTTTAGGAACCTTGGCGAAACCGAAGGCGCCCAACGCCGTGAATGGCAACGCAAGAAGCAGAAACCATCCCACTGCCTTCCAACTGATTTCTTTCCAGCCGATCACCACCCTTGAAAGATTACTAAGAAGCTGAGCTACAGTCGATACCGGCACTGCTACCTCAACGCCATAAAAATAAGTAATCACCGGCAGCAGTATCATTCCGCCGCCAAAACCGACTGAACCAGAAAGCAATCCTGCGACCAGGCCGACAATCATTAGAATAACACTCATCATAACGTAAAGTTAGAGGAAATATTCGAATATTCTCATTAACTTAGAAGAGACATATTTGAAAATTTCACTGATAACAGGAGCAGACATCTCAGATGAGGGCGGCGAAGCTTGAAGACGTCTGGCCGCATTGTCCGAAATCCACCAGAGAGGAAATTATCCGACAGATTGAAGATTGGCTGAAATAGCACGTCACCTTTTCCTCATTTGTCCTGTTATATATGTGAACATGTTCGAAAAGAAACAAAGTATAATTACATAAACAAACATTTATCATGGAAGAAGTTTTAGGTGTTTTTTGGCTCATCGGATGTTCTACAGTTTTACCGATTATCATCATCTGGCTGGTCACCCGCAAACAGATCAACGAAACAAACAAGCGCACCGAAATCATAATGAGCGCCCTGGAGAAAAATCCGGACGTCAATGTAGCCGAGTGGCTGGACAAGCTGGCACCCGATAATAAAGGCAAGCTCATGAAAGAGAAGCTCATGACCAAACTGACATGGGGCATAATCTGCCTGATTCTCGGTATCGGCACCATCATCTACCGCGCTTGTTTCTCATTAGTATCTCCAATGCCTACATTTCTAGGTGGCGGTGCATTGCTCGCAGTAGGTATCGCACTTCTGGTCAGCTTCTTCTTCGGCAAGAAGTTCCTCGCCAAAGAAATTGAGGCCGAGAGCAAGAAGAACCAGCAATAACGATGGACAGAGATCAGTTCATAGCACAAGTAAAAACCCAGCAGAATGCCCTCAGAAGCTTCCTGCTGGCCTTGTGCGGTGGCAATCTCGCTGATGCTGACGACATTGCGCAAGAATCCCTGGTCAAGGCCTACCTGGCAATCGACCGCTATACCGACAGCGGCAAGTTCAAGTCCTGGCTCTTCAAAATCGCCCACAACACGTTTCTCAACCATACGGCGGCGCTGAAACAATACGATTCCATCGAAGCCGCAGAAACCGTTGCGACCCAGGAATCCGCCGACCACAATTTCGCGCATCAGCAACTCTATCTCGCGCTCTCCACCCTACCCCCGAAAGAGCGCGCCGCCATCACGCTCTACTACCTCAGCGGCTACACCATCAAGGAAATCGCGGCCATAACCGAGGTCAATGCCGATGCCGTCAAAAAGCAATTATCCCGAGGACGGGACAGACTCAAACAACTCATCAAGCCATGACAAAAGATAAAGAACTGGAAAATTTATTCGCTACCGCAATACAGGAGTTCAATGACAATGACCTTTTCACCGCCGACCTCTCGTCCAAGCTTGACAAGGTGGAAATCCTCAAACATATCCAGCAGGAACAGAAACGCCGTTCCAATACCCGCCTTCTGGTAGCTTTCTTCGCCGGCGCCCTTAGCGTCATCGTCGCCCTGCTTCTCCTGCCGATGCTTCCGACAGACATGGAAATCATCCGCAACCTCACCAGTCTCAGCGACATAGCTTTTTTCTCCCACAAAGTAAAAGTGCTTTCCTCCCTTATCCTGTTCGTCCTGACATACAGCGTAGTCTTCAGCGCCTACTCCATCTACTCCACCCTGTCCGCCGACAAAACAGGAAAGCCGTCGAAGTATCTGTAACACCCACAAATAAAACCGCCGACGAGGCCTATACCTACGACTGGGCATTGAACCCGGCAGAAGTAAGCCGCCTGCTGAGTGATTGATGCCGCTCGCCCTATTTTCACCCAGGCAAGACGTTCCCGGACACGCCGAGGACCTGGAGGATTTTGGGAATCAGCATGGAATGGAGGTACTCCTCTTCCATGTAGTGGGTTCCTTTGTAGGTCTGGTAACTGTCAGCGCCGAAATGCTTGGCCCATTTGGCAATATTGACGACACCGAAAGGCATATAGCGGTCCTCAGTTCCGAAGAATGCGAAGAAATAGTCCTTGCTACCGGCAGACGGGGCACAGGACATTATGCGCTTATACATCCCACGGTAATGTGAAAGGACTTTATGCGAAAAATCCAACGGCTGGCGGTTACCGGGAAGCGGCTTGAAAATAAGATGCATCAGCCACGACGCGCCCGGAATCCAGCTCGCAGCAGCCATCCACGACGCCGCACCGACTGCCGGCGACACGAAAATATGAGGCACGCCGCGCTGCAGAATCGCATGAAGCGACCCCAAGGACTCCCCTATGACCAGATCAGGATGCAGTTCCTCGCGCCAGGAAGCAATCTGCTTTTCTGCAACCTCCGGGTCAATGTCATAAGTCCTTACGATTATGTCAATGTGAATGTCCGGCGACTTCACATATTCATTGATATGTTCCGACAGTATGGATGGTATGCGGCTGTCCTCACCACCTCCCATACCATGAAGATACATTACCGTGTATGTCATGCTGTCTTACTTCGTGATGGTAATCGACGTGTTGGTCTTGCCGCTGATAGTGATATTGATTTTCCCATCGGCAATTTTCACAAGCGCGACACTGTTGTTGTCATTGACAAGATTCGGGAAATTCATCCCCTCACACGGTTCCAGATACATATATTTGTGAGTATGACCTGACAGCAGCAGATCCACTCCGGCGTTGTTCAGGACAGGCATCAATGTCTTTCTCAGATGAAGGTCTCCGTGCCATGAAGTGGTCATCGGCGGTATATGCAACGCGGCAATGCGCATCTTGCATGGAGCGCTGCCCGCCAGCTTCTTCTCGAGCCAGCGAGCCTCGCTCTCACGGTACCTGTCATAATCAGCGATTCCGCTATACTCGAAGTCCGTATCAGGCTTGTCCTCACCGCAGTCAAGAATCAGGAAATTGACTCCTCCCACATTGAAATCGAAATAGAAATGTCCCGTCGATGTAGGGAAATACCTATGAAGCTGATCCGCATAAGCCCCTCTGGTCTCGTGATTTCCGCGAGTATAGACCATCGGCACTGATTTCGCGAAAGCCTCGCAGCAGGCATCCAGATAACTCGAGAAAATCTGCGCGTCACTCTCCACCGTAGAAAGCATATCACCGTTCAGAAGCACAAAGTCGATCTTTGACATATCCACACCTTCACAATACTTCTTGATCAGTTCGGGACGCTCGTGCACATCATTCATCATGATGAACCTAACGCTCTCGGCATCAGGATCAAATGTACGGAAATGCGTAGGCCCGTTATAATTCGCACTTGATGCTGTAGTCCTGCCGAAAACCATCTTGCCATACTCTCCGAATGAGACCGTCTCCTTGGAATATATGCGATAGAAATACTCAGTTCCAGGCTTAAGTCCCTCAAGTCTGACACAATGCAGAGTGTCCAGTGTCCGTCTTCTGCCGTCCTGAGTGTCATATACCTTCGGATGTGACTCGCTATAGAAAGTATCACCGGTCTTCTCGTCATATTCCACCCAAGCCATAGCAGGCTTGTCGGTTTTCCACATGATGGTCACGCCCGTATCGGACATATCAGTCAGCCATGGACCATGGGTAACCTTGATTTGAGCCGTCAATGTCATAGGCAGCGCCAGCATCACGGCAAGCACAACTGCACATCTTCCAAAAAAATTCATAAGATTATAGTTCATTTTGTCATTAATGAGAGCATTAGCCTAACAAAGTTAGGATGAATAATTGAATGTACAAACAATATATTTTTGCATTGCTCGCAATAATTTGCGATTTTTGTCAGGTTATAGCCATAATGTCGGCTATGATATTGATGATTATAGTATATGATTAGAAAACTCAGTGCGGACACCTTCTATATAGGTGCAGACGACAAGAACTTGGATTTGTTTGAAAGTCAGTACATTGTACCGGACGGAATATCCTATAACTCTTACGTTGTCATTGACGACAAGGTCGCAATCCTCGATACCATAGACGAAAGGAAGGCGGACGAATGGGAGCAGAATCTTTCTGAAGCACTTGGGGAAAGAGTTCCGGACTACCTGGTGGTTCACCATCTGGAGCCAGACCATTCAGCATTGATTGCCCGCGTGATGGAAAAATTCCCGTCCGTCACCATCGTGGCGAGCGCCAGGGCAATCCAGATGATACCGCAGTTTTTCGAAGGCATTGACCTGACAGGCAGGACATTGACAGTCAAGGAAGGAGATATCCTGGACCTCGGCCATCACAAACTCAGATTCTTCGGGGCGCCTATGGTGCATTGGCCGGAAGTGATGGTGTCATTGGACGAAAGCGAAGGCGCTCTGTACAGTGCAGATGCGTTCGGCAAGTTCGGGACACTGGACAAATGCGGATTCTACGGCAGAGACGACGCCGACTGGTCGTGCGAAGCGAGAAGATATTACTTCAACATTGTCGGAAAATATGGCGGGCCGGTGCAGACCCTGCTCGGCAAACTGAAAGGACAGGACATCCGTGCCATCAGACCTTTACATGGCCCGATTCTCGAAGACAACTTGGGTGAATACCTGAGCCTTTACGACACATGGAGCAAATACGAACCGGAAACAGAGGGCGTATTCATCGCGGCAGCTTCCATTCACGGCGGGACTCTCAAGGCCGCCGAAAAGCTCGCGGAAATGCTGCGCGGAAAGGGTGTCGGAGAAGTTGTGGTGAGTGACCTGTGCCGCAGCGACATCGCTGAAAATGTGGAAGATGCGTTCAGATACTCGTCAATGATAGTGGCAGCAAGCTCCTACGACGGAGGCCTGTTCACGCCTATGTACGATTTCCTTCACAGACTTCAGATAAAAGGATATACTAAAAGGAATGTCGGAATCCTCGAAAACGGTTCGTGGGCACCTTGCGCCGGCAGAATCATGAAAGAGATGCTTTCACAGATGAAGGAAATCAACATTGTCGAGCCTACGGTCACCATCAGAAGCCGCATGAAATCATCCGACCTTCCAGCATTGGAAACCCTGGCAACAGAAATCAAATTATTAAACAAATAACAGAAATGAAAAGAAACCTGACTACTTTCATCATCGCACTGTGCATACCGGCTCTTATGGTCGCACAGTCTTCAAATGGGCAGAAGCCTGTTGAATATCAGTTCACGACAGTGAAGGCCAACCCTGTCACACCGATCAAGAACCAGTATCGTTCAGGCACTTGCTGGTGCTTCTCCACACTCAGTTTCCTCGAGTCAGAAGCCATCAGAATCAACAATATCAAGGACAGCACGCTTTTCCCGGATTTCTCTGAAATGTTCGTGGTGAGCCACTCCTATCAGGACCGCGCAGAGAAATATGTCAGACTGGACGGCAAACTTAACTTCGGTGCAGGTAGCGAGGCAGGCGATGTCCTTCACATAGTTAGAGACTACGGTCTGGTTCCGCAGGAAGTACAGCAGGGAACCAACTACGGCACAGAACTTCCGGTTCACGGCGAGCTTGATGCAGCCGCAGCCGCTTATGTGGATGCCATTGCAAAGAATCCTAACAGAGTACTTTCCACAGCGTGGAAGAAAGGCTTCAAAGGCATCATGGACGCATATCTCGGAGAGTGCCCTACAGAGTTCACATACAATGGAAAGAGCTACACACCGGCGTCTTACCGCGATTCATATAAGATCAATGCAGACGATTATGTATCGCTTACATCATTCACCCACCATCCGTTCTACCAGAAATTCGCGCTTGAAATCAGCGACAACTGGCGTTGGGACCAGGACTGGAACGTTCCTGTCGATGAGCTGATCGAGGCGCTCGACTATGCTCTTGAACATGGCTATACGGCATTCTGGGGCACAGACGTAAGCGAAAAGGGCTTCACCCGTGACGGACTCGGAATTCTCTATAAAGAGCAGACCAAGAAGACTTCAGGTTCCGACCAGGAGCGCTGGGTAGGCAAGAGTGCAGAGAAAAACGATGAGCCACAGGCCCCGGAAGAGGTGGAAGTGACACAGGAATACCGCCAGAACGGTTATGACAACAAGACATTGACCGACGACCACGGAATGCACATCTACGGTATCGCCAAAGACCAGTTCGGCAAGAAATACTACATAGTGAAGAACTCTTGGGGTTCTGCCGGCAAGTACAATGGAATCTGGTACGTGACCGAGGCTTATGTCAAAGGCAAGACAATGGACATCGTCCTGCACAAGGACGCGCTTCCTAAGTCATTGGCCAAGAAACTCGGCATTAAATAATCCAACATGCGGATAGTCAAGCACATACCGAATACTATCACCTCAATGAACCTGATTTCAGGCACTCTTGGGGTGATTTTCACCTTGCAGGGGCATATTGAAATAGCGTTTCCGCTTATGCTGCTGGCCGCCGTCTTCGACTTCTTCGACGGATTTGCGGCAAGACTGCTCAAGGCATATTCTGAAATAGGAAAGGAACTGGATTCGCTGGCTGACATGGTAAGCTTCGGAGTCCTCCCTTCCATAATGATGTATGAGACAATGTCCGACACATGCGAGGTGGGCACACTGTATTTCGCACGATACATTCCATTGGTCATGGCAGCGTTCTCAGCCCTGAGACTCGCCAAGTTCAATCTGGATGAACGCCAGCACGGCAGTTTCATCGGTCTGCCTACGCCTGCAGCAGCTATGATTTGCGGCTCATTGGCCTATTTCGTGGCACTTACGCCGGATTCATGGCTGGGCAGCATCTGCGGAACATGGTATTTCATCCCGGCATTGTCCATCCTGCTTGCGGCATTGCTGATAAGCGAAATTCCGATGTTCGCAATGAAATTCGGCAAAGGTCTGGAGGCTGACTGCAAAACGAAAATCCTGAGAATCGGTTTCCTGTCCGGCGCTGTCTGCATAGTTGTTGCAGTAGCGACAGCAGGTGCAAACTGGTCACTCATCGTACTGCTGACATTCCTTTATTATATAGCGCTTAATCTGGTTACATCATTGGCAGGAAAATGCAGACAATGCAAATAACACATTGACCTGCGAACATATAGAAATAACGGAGCTGTCTGTCGAGGCAACTCCGTTTTTCTTTGTCATATTGTCAGGAAATCCTAATAATTGTCCGCTTTTATCTGGAAATAGCTCTTCGCATGCTTGCAGACCGGGCATACTTCAGGAGCCTTCTTGCCGATAACGATATGACCGCAGTTGGTGCACTCCCAAATCATATCTTCGTCACGTGAGAATACCAGTCCGCCCTTTATATTTTCCAGAAGCACACGATATCTCTCCTCATGTGTCTTCTCGATGGCAGCCACCTTCTCGAAAAGAAAGGCAATGTCGTCGAAACCCTCTTCCTTTGCGGTCTTGGCGAAACCTGCATACATATCCGTCCACTCGTAGTTCTCGCCTGCCGCAGCGTCTGCAAGATTCGTTACGGTATCAGGAACCTCGCCGCCATGAAGGTACTTGAACCAGATCTTGGCATGCTCCTTCTCGTTGCGCGCCGTCTCTTCGAACAGTTTGCCAATCTGGACATAACCGTCTTTAATAGCCTTGGAGGCATAATAAAGATACTTTGTGTGAGCCTGAGATTCTCCGGCAAATGCAGTCCTGAGGTTCTGCTCAGTCTGTGATCCTTTTAATTCAGCCATATCTTATACTATTTAAGTCTCATATTTCAACACTTCAAAGTTATGCAATTTTTAACTACTTTTGCAATAATGGAGCACAAATATGAACAAAGTTAACCGAAGTGTAGTAAAACATAAAAGTTCCAAGTCAAGCAGCGGCAAGAAGCGCAACGGGACAAGACGCAGGAAAAAAGACAAGAGAAAAGAACTCAGCCTGTGGATAGCAGGCGCGGTAGTGGCGGTCCTGACAATCATCACATTGCTGTTCAGATGGGAAGACAGCTCCCGTGAGACCGGCGCGAAGGTTCCCCAGCGCGGAGCTACATTTGCCGTGGACCTGTCACATCACAACTCCGGAAAGATCGTCTGGGACTCGCTTCGGGTGATGATAGACCGCAGGGGAAATACCACCAAGTCTGTCAATGACGCCCAGGACATAGTCCCCGTCACTTATGTAATTCTGAAGGCAAGCGAAGGCAATTCACTGAAAGACAAGAAGTTCAAGAAGAACTGGAAAGCCGCCGGAGAGGCCGGATACGGCCGGGGCGCATACCATTTCTTCAGGACGTCCAAAGATCCGGTAACCCAGGCAAAGAACTATATAAAAACCGTAGGCGAGCTGACATTCAGTGACCTGCCGCCGATTCTCGACATTGAAACCACACATAAAGGCTATTCAAAGATTGCCCTTAACAATGATGTCCTGACCTGGCTGGAAATCGTGGAAAAGCATTATGCCCGCAAGCCCATCATCTACTCATCAGAGTCTTACATGAGAGACATACTGAGTGAAAAGATAACTTCTTCCTATCCTCTATGGGTGGCCAGATATCGGGAAGAGAGGCCTGACCGGGAAGGCTGGGCGATGTGGCAATTCTCCGACAGAGCCCTCGTCTATGGCATTGACGGCCCTGTGGATCTCAACATTGTCAGCAAGAAACTGTCCGACAAAAGATTCTAGAATTTCCCTCCGAAACCTTTGGCAAGACCGCCTTCACTCGTCTCCTTATACAGGGAAGGAATGTCGTGGCCGGTCTGTTTCAGGACCTCAACCACCCTGTCGAATGACACACGATGCTTTCCGTCCGAGAAAGCGGCATAAAGATTAGCATCCAGCGCACGGGTTGCGGCAAAAGCATTGCGCTCAATACAAGGAATCTGGACAAGGCCGCACACCGGGTCACAAGTCATACCGAGATGATGTTCCAAAGCCATCTCGGCAGCATATTCGATCTGAGACGGACTGCCGCCGAAAAGCTGGCTCGCAGCAGCTGCAGCCATTGCACAGGCCACTCCGACTTCCCCCTGGCATCCGACATCCGCACCGGATATGGAAGCATTGTGCTTCGCAACATTGCCGATGACACCGGCAGTTGCAAGAGCGTGGATAATCTTCAGATCGCTGAACTCGTGCCCTTTCTGGAGATGATAGAGCACCCCCGGAACCACACCGCTCGCTCCACAGGTCGGAGCAGTCACGATTTTGGCGCCGGATGCATTTTCCTCGCTGACTGCCAATGCATAGGCATATACAAGTCCACGTGTCTGAAGGGATTTCTTGTAGCCGGTCGCCTTGATATAGTAGGTCGGAGCCTTACGGGCCAGATGAAGCGGGCCTGGAAGCACACCTTCACGTTCAATGCCCCTCTCTACAGACTCCTTCATCGCCATCCAGATTTCCTCCAGATAATCCCAGATTTCAGCTCCCTCGCATCTCTCCACATACTCCCAGTAGTTCATGCCATTGTCCTCACACCAACGCTGGATATCCGTCAGACGCTCGAGTTCATACACATTGTCAGAAGTGTCGAATCTGTCTCCGGTTGCCTTGCCTTCAGACAATGCGCCGCCTCCCACACTGTAAACAGTCCAGTCTGCCGTAACATTGCCCTGCTCATCCAATGACTTGAACTGCATACCGTTAGGATGAAACGGAAGGAACACTGTCGGCTTCCAGACAATCTCCACGGGTGCCGCTTTCTCGAGTTCATCAGTTATCGCGACATCAGTCATATGCCCCTTTCCAGTAGCAGCAAGGCTTCCGTACAATGTCACCTGAAAAGACTTTGCCTCAGGGTGTTCTGAAAGAAAAATCTGCGCGGCCCTCATCGGTCCCATCGTATGACTGCTCGAAGGACCGCGTCCAATTTTATATAACTCTTTAAGTGATTTCATTTCAATATCTTATTTGTCAAGTTGATTATGGACGGGTCATTTTACAGTTCCACCGGCGAAGACTCCAAAATAAGTTTTTGCAGTGCCCTGATTTCCTGATATTTAGGCGTATCGTCCTTGAATACCGGAACGATTGCGCGGACCCTGTCGTACAGATTTCTTGTGGCAGGAGCCAGCCTTGACGCGATATCCAGACAGTCCACAGCCTGGACCAATGCCATAAGATGTATAGCAAGAACCTGGCTGCAGTTCTCCACCACCATGCGGCACAGCAGCGCGGAATTCGTCCCCATACTGACAATGTCCTGATTGTCATTGTTGTTCGGGATGGAATGGACATACATCGGATTCGACAATGTCTGCGATTCGGCTGTAGTGGAAGTGGCAGTGAACTGTGACGCCTGCAGGCCGTAATTCAGACCGAGGACACCGAGGTTCACGAACGGAGGCAGGATACCGTTGATTCTGTCATGGAACAGATAGTTCATCTGGCGCTCGGCCAGCATTGTCATCTTGGTAACGGCGATCTTGAGCTTGTCCATCTCGAACGAGACGTAGTCACCATGGAAATTTCCGCCATGAAGGACATTGGCACTCTGCCTGTCCACAATAGGGTTGTCATCTACAGCATTGACCTCATCCTCAAGCACTTGACCTGTACCCGTCCACGTATCATACACCGGTCCGAGTATCTGCGGCACGCATCTGAGAGAGTAATAAGGCTGCACTTTCTGCTTGAACACATGCTCCTCCGACTTATGGAAAAGTTCTACCTGACGGCTGCGCAGCATTCCGCTTCCGTCCGACAGAGAACGCATCAGCTGCGCAATACGGATCTGCCCGGGATGATGCTTCAGTTCATTGAGCACATCAGACATGAAATCATCGTAGGAAGAAGCGATTTCATTCATCAGAACTGAGCCGAGAATCTCCCAGCCGAGCAGCCTGCCGGCCAAGATATGATTCACCACGCCGATACCGGTCATCACGGCTGTCCCGTTCGTAACTGCAAGACCTTCACGGATATACATCTGCAGAGGCTCAAGTCCAAGCTCAGCCATGACCTCAGCCGCAGGTCTGATCCCGCCCTTGTACGAAACTTCGCCTTCGCCTATCAGGGTCAATGCAATATGCGCCAACTGCACCAGGTCGCCGCTCGCGCCCACGCTTCCGTGACGTGGAACCACCGGACACACACCATTGTTTATAAATGACACGAGAAGGTCAATGAGGGAGACATGCACGCCCGAGTGGCCTTCCAGGAATGTCATCAGGCGTGACAGCATCGCCGCTCTCACACAGATGTCAGGCAGTCTCTCCCCCGCTCCGGTAGAGTGGCTTCTTATTATATTATACTGAAGCTCTTTAAGATGCTCATCCCCGATTCTCCACTGAGCCATCGGCCCGAAACCGGTATTGATGCCGTAAATGACTTTGTCTTTAGAGAATTCTTTCAGAAACTCGTAACTGTCAGTCACTTGGCTGCGCAACTTTTCAGAAACGCAGATGGTTTCCCCATGGTAAAGTACCTGCTCTATCTGGGACAGCGTCAGACGCTCATTGATTTCAATCATTTCATTGTCATTTAATCTTACAAATGTAATCATTTGAACGACAGAAAACAACCCGGCAAGCCCCGTCAGACACGAAAAAAGCGGCCGGGGAAAACCCTGACCGCCAATCTTATGTTATATCAAGCAAAAATTACTTGGTAATTACACGTGCCATTTCGAGGACTTTGTTAGAGTAACCCCACTCGTTGTCGTACCAAGCGCAAACTTTTACGAATGTGCCGTCGAGCTGGATACCTGCCTTCTCATCGAAGATAGAGGTGTGGGAGTTATTACGGAAGTCGGTAGAAACAACAGCCTCGTTGGTGTATCCGAGAACGCCTTTGAGCTCGCCCTCAGAAGCCTCTTTCATAGCTGCGCAGATTTCCTCATATGTGCACTCTTTCTTGAGCTCTACAGTAAGGTCAACGAAAGATACGTCAGATGTAGGAACACGGAGAGACATACCTGTAAGTTTGCCATTGAGCTGAGGAAGAACTTTACCTACAGCCTTAGCAGCACCTGTTGAAGAAGGGATGATGTTCTCGAGGATACCACGACCACCTCTCCAGTCCTTCTTTGAAGGTCCGTCAACGGTCTTCTGAGTAGCGGTAGCAGCGTGAACAGTAGTCATGAGACCACGTACGATACCGAATTTCTCATCGAGAACCTTGGAGATAGGAGCAAGGCAGTTTGTGGTGCAAGATGCATTTGAGATAATGTCCTGACCAGCATATGTCTTGTCATTGACACCATATACGAACATTGGAGTAGCGTCCTTTGAAGGAGCTGACATGATGACTTTCTTAGCACCAGCCTCGATGTGCTTGCGAGCTTTCTCATCTGTAAGGAAGAGACCTGTTGACTCAACAACTACATCAGCGCCAACCTCGTTCCATTTAAGGTTTGCAGGATCCATTTCAGCTGTAAGACGGATTTTCTTGCCGTTTACAATAAGGGTGTTGCCCTCTACAGAAACTTCGCCTTTGAATGCTCCGTGAACTGAATCATATTTGAGCATGTAAGCAAGATACTCTGGATCGAGAAGGTCATTGATACCTACAACCTCGATGTCGTTTGAGAAGTTTTCAACGGCTGCACGAAAAACCATACGACCGATACGGCCGAAACCGTTAATACCAAGTTTTACCATTGTTAACAAATTATTTATTAAGTTAAACTTTATTTACAACTTAAAAGCATACGCAGTGTCCCACTGCAAAAACGGTGCAAAATTAGGCAATTTTTTGAATATTTGCTCTATCTTTGCACAGAAATTAAAGAGCAAACAGAACTATATCGTTTAATATGAACATATTGATTACCAACGACGACGGATATACCGCAAAAGGCATACACACTTTGGCAGAAATAATGTGCCAATTTGGCAATGTCACTGTCATTGCCCCGAAAACTCACCAGTCCGGAATGAGCATGGCAGTGTCACTCGGACTCAAGCAGATTGCATACAAAGAGCTGCCTGACGAAAAGCCAGGCAGGTGGTCTTATCTGGACGCTACTCCGGCAAGCTGCGTGAAATTCGGACTTAACGTTCCTTTTCTCGATCATTTTCCGGATGTCGTGGTAAGCGGAATCAACCACGGGTCCAATGCAGCATCGGCAGCCTGCTATTCAGGAACGCTCGGAGCAGCCGAAGAAGCCGCATTGAACGGAATCCCGGCGATAGGCGTGTCATTGGACACATTGTCCCCCGATGCCGACTTTTCCGCGGTCGTCAAGTATTTTCCTGACATTTTCAGGAAACTCATCTCTGATTACCCTACGGAACGCGGCATATATTATAATGTAAACTTCCCGAACATCCCGGCAGCGGAGATCAAGGGAATCCGAGTAGGCCATCAGGGACTTGGCAGATGGATAAGAGAGTTCAGGGACTGGGACCCGTCCGTTTACAGCAAGCACAAGCTGACTCCGGAAATGTTGGGACAGAGTTCCGTGCCTGTATGTGAAGAGGGCGAAAAGCTCTACATGATGGTGGGAGACTTCCTCGATGACAAGGCAAATAATTCAAGGTCAGACCATTGGATCATGAGGGAGGGATACATCAGCATTGTCCCGAACAATCTTGACGCTACTGACTATGCGGAGAAATCCCGACTGGAGAGCGCAGGTTTCGATACCGATTTCGCTAAGTAAGCGTTAAAAATTTGCGTCAATGAAATACTACATCATAGCAGGCGAGGCATCCGGCGACCTTCACGGTTCTAACCTGATGCGAGGACTTTACAAAGAAGACCCTGAGGCGGACATCCGTTTCTGGGGCGGTGACCTCATGAATGACGTTTACAAGGAACATCAGAGCGGAACCGGACTTGTCCAGGACTACAAAGACGGGGCCATCATCGGATTCGTCCAGGTGCTTCTGAAGGCCAAAACGTACATGAACAGGTTCAAGCGCTGTTTTTCTGACATTACGGCGTGGTCGCCTGACGTGGTGATTCTCATAGACTATCCGGGATTCAATTTCAGGGTGGCGGAGTGGGCGCACAATAAAGGATACAATGTCTATTACTACATAGCTCCCAAAGTCTGGGCTTCACGCGAAGGCCGAATCAAAAAACTGAAGGCTTACGTGGACAAACTGTTCATCGTATTTCCGTTCGAGATTCCTTATTTCACCAGGAAAGGCATCGACTTCATATACAAGGGCAATCCGCTTGTGGACGCCATCGACAATTCCGCCGCGCTGAAGGAGACAAGGGAAGAGTTCCTGACACGCAACGGTCTGAAGGACAAGCCGATGATAGCACTGATGGCAGGCTCGAGGACCGGCGAAATCTCCTCTATGATGCCTGTTTTCATGCAGTTTGCCGACAAGATGAGAGCGCTCGCGCAATATGCTGACTACCAGTTCGTCGTCGCGGCAGCACCGTCCAGGTCAATGTCGGACTACGCCCAGTACCTTAAAGGCAGGGAGGCTTATGTCAATGTCGTCTTCGGCGAGAGTTACGCCGTGATACGCCACGCGGAAGCAGCTGTGGTAAACTCCGGAACTGCTTCACTTGAGACTGCATTGATCGGAACGCCTCAGGTGGTGGCATACAAGGGAGCTGAAATCAACTTCGTGATAGCCAAGCAGATAATCAAGATCCGCTTCATCAGTCTCGGAAATCTCATCCTGAACAGGACCTGCTTCAGGGAACTTCTCCAGTATTATTTCACACCGGACAATGTGCTGGAAGAGGTGCGCAGAATGATTGAGGACAAGGAATACCGCGACAACATGCTTGCCGGCTATCAGGAGATCCGCAATGCACTCGGCGGACGCGGAGCCTCAGCAGCAGTCGCAAAGGCAATGATTGAAGAACTCCGCCGATAATTCGATAATTTGTTTATTTCAATACTGTCTCGGGCCGAAAATGTCGGAGCCGATGCGTACCATTGTGGCACCGCACTGGACAGCGATTTTGTAATCCTCGGACATACCGATAGAAAGTTCCTTGAAATCAGTCAGTTGCGGATGAAGTGCCACGAGCCGGTTCTTAAGTGATGCGATACGCTCGAAGTCCGCACGGACAACTGATTCATCATCCGTATTGGTAGCCATTCCCATCAAGCCGCAGAAAACCACATGCGGATACATTGACACAGAATCCAATATTGTACAGATTTCATCCTCAGTCAGACCATGCTTGGTCTCCTCAGCCCCGAGATGAAGCTCGAGCAGGACACTGATTACCTTGTCATTGGCCCTCCCCCATTTCTCTATGTCCTCGAGCAGATGGACCGAATCAACAGACTGAATCATAGCGGCATATGGCAAGACAAGCTTCAGCTTGTTCGTCTGGAGATGTCCGATGAAATGCCACTGGATATCAGACGGAAGGGCATGCACCTTAGCGGCAAACTCCTGCGGTCTGCTCTCGCCGAACAGACGCTGGCCTGCATCGTAGGCCAGCATTATCGCCTCGACAGGGTGGAATTTGGAAACTGCCACAAGTCTTACGTCCTGTGGCAGTTCATTATTGAGTTCAGATATTTTCGATGAAATCGACATGATTCTGATTTATCTTCTGTTGTTTTTCTGCTGTTGCTGAGCCATCTGACGCTGCATTTTCTGCGCCTCCTCCAACCTCTGCTGCCATTTGCTCTTAGGGAGCGGCTTGTTCTCAGTCTCCTTAAGTTTCGCAAGCACGTCTTCAGGACGGACGAAGAACTTCTTGATAATCCAGGTCTCGAGCATCGTAATCAAGTTTGAAAGCAGGTAGTAGTAAGTCAAACCGGCTGACAGACTGTTACATATGAAGAACATCATGATAGGCATCATCCACAAACTCATAAAGCGCATTGTAGCAGTATTCGGGTCGTTAGACGACATCTGTCCCTGCATAGTAACCTTGGAGTAAAGGAACATTGACACTGCCATCAGGAGCGCGAACAATGAGATGTGGTCGCCCAACAGCGGGATTCTCGTACCGAAATCCAAAAGCGGAATCGTATCGTAAGCGCTGAGGTCATCTGCCCAAAGGAAGGACTGTTGACGAAGTTCGATGGAAGCAGGGAAGAAACGGAACATGGCCCAGAGGATAGGCAACTGAAGGAGCATCGGCAGACATCCGCCCATCGGATTCACGCCTGCACGCTTGTAGAGTTCCATCGTGGCCTGCTGTTTCTTAAGGGCATCTTCCTGTTTCGGATATTTCTCGTTCAATTTATCCATCTCAGGCTTGAGCGCCTGCATCTTGGCTGAAGAGGAATATGACTTGTAAGCGAACGGAAGCACCACAATCTTGATGAACAATGTCATAAGCAGGATGATGATACCGAAGTTCGAGATGAACTTGTGCAGGAAGTCAAAGAGCGGGATAATCACCCATTTGGTGAACCAGCCGACCATCCAGCCTCCCAGCGGAATGATCTTCTCGTACTTCTGACCATAAGATTTCAGTGTACGGTAGTGGTTCGGACCGAAATAGAACTCATTGTCCAGCACCACATTGTCAGAGACCTTGAAATCTCCGCGCATATTTGCACGGCAATGCATCAGGTCATGAGAAAGGTCTTCCTCAGGAATAAAGTTGATGGCCAATTCTCCTGATGCGAACTGGTCCACAGGTCTCATGATGGCAGAGAAGAACTGCTGCTGGAAGGCGAACCACTCCATACGGTTCTCGATACGCTTGTCGGCATTGCGTCCACGACCGATTTCTTCCGGATTCTTGTCACCGCCGTAGTAGTAGTCCACTTTGGAATACTGCACCTCGTTCTTGTAGCCTTTTTCCATCCTCGGGATAGTCACGTCCCAGTCGAAATCGTAATATGAGACATTTCTCGGAATCACGCCGTCGAGTCCGATGAACGAGACCTCGTTGGAAACCACGAAAGAACCTTCTGTCAATGAGTATTTCTGCTGGATATATCCCCCGTTGCGGAACGGCAGTCTCAACACGATGGAGTTGTCCGTCTTTTCTGCCACTGAGAACACGAAATCCTTGGTGTTGATGTTCTCGCCGGCATAGATTCCTATACCCATCTCACTTGCACCCGGCTTGAAGAGATACAGGTCCGTAGAATCATAATTCCTGTAATTCTTCACTTTCACCGAATACGGCTGCGCGCCCTTGGTAGTGAAAGCTATCGCAATCTTGTCATTTTCAATGCTGTAGAACGTCTCCTGTGCATCGTGAGCCACGTTCAGCAACGAATCCTTATAAATGGAAGTAAGCGGCGCTGCATAATCCTTCGCAGGATTTGCACTGTCAATGCTGCCGGCAGCTGCTGTATCCGCTGCCACAGGGAGCCTGCCCGCTATACTGTCCTGAATGTACTGTTCTCTTGCCTGTACCGCAGCCAATGAATCCAACTGCGCCTGATATGCTACCTGCTTTTCATACTGTTTTGACTGAAACCAGGTGAATCCGAAAAGGACTGCACCGATCAGCACAAAACCGATAATAGTATTTTTATTCATTATCTGTTTTCTGTCTCTTCGAGTGATTTAATCTGCATCTCCAGCTCCTTAAGTTCGTTTTTGGCCTCTTCTATGCGGCTCTGCATCTGCTGGATAAGCGGCTGTGAGTTCTTCGACATCGAGAAGAACCCGATATTGTTTTCATATGTGTCAATGTCCTGCTGAAGTTTGTTGAACTTCTGGATGAGACGGTCTTTCTCAGACCTGCCCTGTCCTGCGCCACGTGAAGAGCGAGGCACATCGTGGAACTTGGCGGACATCGCATCATTGTATGCTTTAGCGATTTTTTCTTTCTCCTTGAACGGCACGAAGCCAATGTTCTGCCATTTTTCAGCGAATTTCTGCCTTGCCTCAGCTTTGCTTACACCCTCCTCCGGCTCATAGGCATTGATCTCGGCGATCAGCGCTTTTTTCGCTTTCAGGTTTGCAGCATAATTGTTCTCAGGCGTAGCATGCTTGTCCCTCTCGGTAAAGAACTCATCGCAGGCAGCACGAAAACGCTTCCAGATCTGCTCTGACTTCTTTCTCGGAACAGCGCCGATTTCCTTCCACTGGTTCTGGAGTGCAATGAACCTGTCTGTGGTCTTCTTCCAGTCAGTACTCGTCTTAAGTGCCTCAGCCTCAGTGATGATGGCCATCTTCTTCTCCAGGTTCCCGTTCATATTGTCCTTGAACTGGACATAGAAGTCACGCTTGCGTCCGAAGAACTTGTCACAAGCGGCGCGGAAACGGTCGTATATCTTCTGGTTTTCCTTCTTGGATGCGAAACCTATGGTCTTCCACTCCTTCTGGATGTCCTCGATTTCCTTGGAGAGGGCGTTCCATTCATTGGAAGACTTGATGTCTTCCTTATCTGCAATGGCTTCCACCTTTTCGCACAATGCAGTCTTGGCAACGAGGTTTTCAGCCTGTTTCTCTTTCTGCTCTTCGAAGTAAGCCTGGTATTTCTTGTTGATTACAGATGTTGCAGCCTTGAATCTGTCCCAAATCTGGTCACGGAACTCTTTTGCGACAGGACCGAATTCCTTCCACTGTTCGTGGAGTTTCTGGAGTTCCTTGAATGCATCCACTACATTCTCGTTCTCGGAAAGTCTCTCGGCTTCCTGACAGAACTCTTCCTTAGCCTCCAGGTTCTTCTTGAAGTCAAGGTCTCTCAAGTCCCTGTTGATCTGCACCTTATCATAGAACTGCTCTACATAGAACTGATAGGTGTCATTCAGATTCCTGAAATTCTGAGCCGGAACAGGACCGGTTTCACGCCATCTGGCCTGAAGTTCCCTGAATGCAGGGAATGCTGTGCCGAGGTCATCCTGTTTTTCCACCAACGCTTTCAACTCATCTACCACAGCCTGTTTCTTCTTCAGGTTCTCCTCTCTCTCCTCGTCAAGTTTCCTGTTATACTCAGCTCTTTCTTTCTTATACCTATTATATATAGCTTTGAATCCGTTTTCAAGTGCGGCAAAAGGATTGGCGAGAATAGAAGGAGTCTCAGTTTCCGCCGATGCCTCTGTTTCAGGCTCAACTGACGATTCCGCTATAGCCTCAGGCTGCTCCGACTGCTCTGCTTCTACTGTGGACTCAGGCACTTCCGGAGTCTCCAAGCCTGCAGCAGCCTTTTCTCTGGACAGTTTCTTATAGAAAGCCGCCTTGATAGCTTCCGCCTCTTTGGATTTAGACATACGATCCTCGCTGTCAGCCAGTTCCTGAAATTTCTGAGACAGTTCGGCCAATGACATTTCACTGTAGTCAGGTGTTTCTACAGTTTCGGCCTTAGTCTCTTCAAGTACGTCTGGTGTCACTTCAGCACCAGGTTTCAATTCTTCACTCATATCAAGTGTATCGATAAAATTAAACAATACGACAAATATATGAATTTAAATCCAAAAAGACCACCGATGCAACTCGTTAATGTAAAATTTTATGCAGGTTCTGCAGGCTAGCCAAAAATCAAATTGCGCGTGACCGGTCGGACCGGTCACGCGTCAATGTAATTTAGTAGAGTGCTATTCGTATTAGTTGGTTATTGCCTTGCGGCTAACGATTTAAAAAAATCACTTTAACGTTTTATTAAAACAATGCAAATTTAAGGCAAAAAATCTTATTTGCAAACTAATTGGCAGATATTTTCTGCAAAATGTTATTTTTTCTCATCCAAAAGGCCCGGGCGAAGCTTTTTCGTGCGCTCCAAAGCCTGCTGCATCTGCCAATCCTGAATAAGACGCGGATTTCCGCTCAGAAGGACATCCGGAACTTTCCAGCCGTTGAACTCGGCCGGCCTTGTATAGACAGGCGGCGACACAAGCCCGTCCTGGAAGCTGTCGCTCAATGCGGAGGTCTCGTCAGTCAGCGCCCCCGGGATGAGGCGGACAATGGAGTCTGCCAAAAGGGCCGCCGGAATTTCTCCGCCGCTGACGACATAGTCACCTACAGATATTTCACGAGTAATGAGGTGCTCGCGGACTCTCTCGTCCACACCTTTGTAGTGACCACAGAGAATAATTATGTTCTCTTTCAATGACAGTTCATTGGAAATGCCCTGCGTAAGCTGTTCGCCGTCCGGTGACATGAAGATTATCTCATCATATTCCCGCTCCGACTTGAGTTCTTCTATCATCTTGAACACAGGCTCGACCATCATCACCATGCCGGCATCTCCTCCATAACAATAGTCATCAACGGTTTTGCGTGGTCCTATTCCATATTTACGCACATTGTGAACATAAATTTCCACTAGCCCTTTCTTGCGGGCACGACCGACTATCGAGTAGCCGAGCGGGCTCTCGAGAAGTTCCGGTACTACTGTGAGTATATCTATTCGCATAAAATCAAAAAAAACTTAAAAAAAGGCTGTGCCTATTTCAATCCCCCCGACCCCCTTTTCAAGGGGGCGATCAGGGCCTACGGGCTTTCCATCGCCTCAAGCGCCCCTGCCCGCCAACTCCGGCCCGGCATCTGATGACGCCTTATTAATCTCTCTAAAGAGAAAAATCTCTTAAAAAAGGCTGTGCACTTTGTGAGTACACAGCCGTCCTCTAATAAAAACTGATATAAATAGGGCCTCACGGCTTCTTTGTTCGACAAAGATACAAATTAGAATGAATATGTCAAACCAAAAATGAAGTTAATTTCACTTTGTGGGAACAAACTTGCCCAAGATTGCGCTAATTTGTTCTCTTTCTGGAAGAAACACAGCTCTCCTGCAACATCTGAGTAGTACTTCTTGTTGAACAGGTTGTTAACGTATGCGCGGAGTCCGAGTTTGCCGGAACCGACATTGAACTCATGGCTGAGCATAAGATCCGAAACGAAATATGCCGGAGCCTTCCTGTCATTGCACTCTGTATTGTCCCAATACTGTGAACCGATATATTTTCCGTCAATGGAAAGAGTCGTGGTCTTGAGCGAACCTCCTGCGAATGGCTTGAACGGAGACCAGGAGATTCTTGCCATACCTAACACTGAAGGCGACATACGCATTGTTACAGTTCCGAAATTCTTGGAATATGTGCCTGTAGGCTGCCAAGTCTCTTCAGAATCATATTGGGCGCAGAAAAGTGTGTAGTTGTGGATCTGGTTCATGCTGAGCGTAGCATTGGCCTCGATAGTCAGCCCATCGACAGGCGAATACGCTGCAGCAAGCTCCACTCCCCTTCTCCATGCACGCGGAACATTCTCCTTGATAGCATAACCTACATTGGACAGTTTTCCGGTTTCGAGAAGCATGTTCCAGTACTCCATCATGTAGAGATTGGCAGAAGCGGCAACCTTTTCACCGGTAAAAGAGTAACCCAGCTCGATATCGAGCATCTGCTCCGGTTTCAGAGTCACCTCACCCTTGTTGCCGAGCGAAATTTCCTTGTTCATGGTCAGAATCTGCTCCTGAAGGTCGCTCTTGCCAGGTTCGCGGTTTCCCAAAGCTGCGGAAACATAAGCCTTGTGCTGAGGAGCCCAGGCGAATGTGAGTCCCACACGCGGATTGAAGAAATTCCAGCTGTGCTTGTATGCAAGCGACTCGAAATAATCATCATCTTCGCCTGACATATCGAGGAACACTCCCCTGTACTGAAGATCAGCATAAGCGGTAAGCCATTCCAATGGCCTGTACTCCGCACGGACAAATGCATTAAGTTCCTGCTTCAGCCCTCTGTGTGAATACCACGCACGGGTATTGTTGTAGGTATCATAATCGAAGGCATCACCCATCACGCTGCTCCAGATGACCTTACCGAAATGGTCGCCGTCATATCTGGAAGCATAAACGCCGCCGGTAACATCCAGTTTCTCAGACTTGTAGGTCAAGTTCGAATTGAGCACATAATAGTCATTGCCCATGGCTTTGCGGACAATGAAATCCGATTTCTGGTGCACATTGCCGTCCTCGTCAGTAAAATCAGGCAGACGGTATTTGCTGAATTTCTTGCCGGCCTTGTAGTTCTCGTAATATCCGTCACCACGGGTATAGTTGAATGTCGTGCTCCATGTCAGGCTGTTCGCAAACTCGTGAGTATAATTAAGCTGGATATGGTGCTGCGTATAATTGTCGGTATCATTGTCATAATAGTGCACAGCGCCATCGGCATCATAGAACTCACCTGTAGAGTTGTACTTTCTGTTCGTCTTGTACATCTGCGGGTCAATGCCGTTCCAGGTGATGCCGGAATGCTGGTCGCCCATCAGGTAGGTCAATTTCAATGAGTTGTTTCCCTTGAGCCAGCCGAGAGCCGCAAATGCAGACTGCACTTTGGCCTTGGCGTTGCGGATATATCCGTCAGTGCAGTCCTTGGAGTAGGCGGCACTGAAATACAATCCGGACTTGGTCAGACCGGTTCCCGCAGAAGCCGTCATTGTCATTGTATTATATGAACCTGCAGCGACATTGACATAACCGAACGGGCTTGTGCCGACAGAAGCCGTGCTCATATTGATGCTCGCGCCGAATGCACCTGGACCGTTGGAAGAAGTTCCGAGACCGCGCTGGAGCTGTACTGAATTGATCAATGATGTCAATGCCGGGATGTTCACCCAGAACACTTCCTGTGATTCGGCATCATTGAGAGTAATTCCGTTGAGTGTGACATTGATCTGGGAGCCTTTCACGCCACGCACGGTCATTTTGGAGTATCCGAGTCCTGTACCGCCTTCAAGGCTGGTGACGACAGACGGCTGCAGGGACAGCGCCTGAACCAGAGAGTTCATCGGATTTACTTTTCTGAGTTCTTCTTTGTTAAGATTCGTGAAAGTTACAGGTGTGTTTTCGCCCGCCCTCGAAGCTGAAACTATGACGCTGTCGAGTTTCTCGATTTTGTCAGGATTCACGTCTCCGGCAAATGTCGGGACTGATACGGCGCACAGCGCCCCAAAAAATAAAAAACCTCGCATAAGAATAAATTACGCAAGGGGTACGCACATTACGCGCTTGAGATCAGCGTTCCCTACGTCGGCATTATCCGAATCAGGTTAATGGGTATAATCTCAACCGGTCTTCCACCGACTCTTCCGAGTCAATGCGGAGTTCCAGTACCCCAAGCTATTGTTGTATTTTTAATAAACCGGCGGCGAAGATACGATTATTACTTGACTTCCACAAGTTTTATTTCGTACAATCTGCACCAGTTCTTGCCGGTGAGATAGATTTTCCCGTTCTGAGGATTGTATGCTATGCCGTTCAGCACGTCGGTATCGTCATATCTGAGCCTTGACGGCAGCAGGCCTGAACAGTCCACAGTCGCCTCGACATTGCCGTCCGCAGGATTGACGATCACTATCAGGTCCGTAAGATAGACATTGGCCCAAATCTTCCCGTCTATATACTCGAGCTCATTCAGGTCATTGACGGGACGGCCGTTCAGACGCACGGTCACCTTGCGTGCAGTGCGGAAATCGCCGTCGAGGAAATACAGGTTTGCCGAGCCGTCCGATGCGATCAGCGATTTACCGTCAGTCGTAAGTCCCCATCCTTCACGTGGATACGAATATGACTTCTTGTATTTCAGGGTCTTTGCATCATAGACGAAAGCGACATTGTTCTGCCAGGTAAGCATATAGATATTGCCGTCCTTTTCCACCGAGCCTTCGAGAAAATACCGCCTGTCGAAATTCAGACGGGACAATGCCTTGCCGGTGCGGATGTCCACCTTGCGGAATGTGGATTTGCCGTTCAGACCGGTGCTTTCATACATCTGGCCGTCGTAGAAAAACAGTCCCTGTGTGTATGATGTCCTGTCGTGCGGATATTCGGCCACCACCTGAGCCTTGTACTGACGCACCTTCGCATTGACACAGGAAGACGCCAAAAGGGACAGGACAATGACGACCATACAATATATTGCACGACAGTTTCTCATATTCAGAAGCGAATTTATTTTCTAAAGGATGTTTTTTACTGCAAATCGCATTCCAGCCCTCTCTGCCTGCGATAATCCAATGCCGCCTTCACGAATGAGACGAAAATCGGCTGAGGCACTTCCGGTGTACTTTTCAGTTCAGGATGGAACTGCACCCCGATGAAGAACGGATGGGTAGGAATCTCCACGATTTCGACAAGACCGGTTTCAGGGTTACGTCCGCTCGCCTTCAGCCCTGCCGCCTCCATACGTGTGAGATAATGTCCGTTGAACTCATATCTGTGTCTGTGTCTTTCGGAAATAAGTTCTTTGCCATATATTTCATATGCAAGCGAATTCTTGTCCAACTGGCAGTCATAAGCGCCCAGACGCATCGTGCCGCCCTTTATAGTGGTGCTCTTCTGGTCCTCCATCAGGTCAATGACCGGATCAGGGGTAGAAGGATTCATCTCCGCGGATGCCGCGTCCTTCAGGCCGAGCACGTCTCTTGCGAACTCCACCACGCACATCTGCATACCTAGACAGATACCGAAGAACGGGACATTGTGCTCTCTTGCATATTTGATGGCCTGGATTTTACCTTCGAGGCCACGTTCCCCGAAGCCCGGAGCGACCAGTATAGCATCCATGCCTCCGACTTTTTCCTCGACATTGGAAGCATCCACGTATTCACTCTGGACAGTGTGGACATTGACCCTGCACTCATTGGCAGCGCCCGCATGGACAAATGACTCCAATATGGATTTGTACGCGTCCTGAAGCTCGACATATTTGCCTACCAACGCTATATCCACCTGATGCTTAGGGTGATAGAGCTTGTTCAGGAACACTTTTAGGTTCGCAAAATCAGGTTCCGGCAAGTCATTGATATGAAAATGGTTCAATATCATCTCGTCAAGTCCCTCAGCTTCCATGTTGAGCGGCACCTGATAGATGGACGGGGCGTCGATAGACTGGATTACGTGTCCCGGTTTCACGTTGCAGAACAATGCGACTTTACGTCTTATTTCCGGGGTGAGTTCCTTTTCTGTGCGGCAGACTATCACGTCAGGATGCACACCCGCCTGCTGGAGCATCTGTACCGAATGCTGTGTAGGCTTGGTCTTCAGTTCTTTAGCTGCTCTAAGATAAGGGACCAATGTCAGGTGTATGCTGGCAAGGTCTTCTTCTGGCAGTTCCCACTGAAGCTGACGTATCGCCTCGAGAAACGGCTGGGATTCCATATCGCCGACAGTGCCTCCGACCTCAGTGATGATGACGTCGAATTTTCCCGTTTTGCCGAGCAGAAGCATTCTGCGCTTGATTTCGTCTGTGATATGAGGGATAATCTGTACGGTCTTGCCGAGATAAGCGCCTTCACGTTCCTTGTTTATGACTGTGAAATACACCTTTCCGGTAGTGACGTTATTGGCCTTTGTCATATGAACACCCAAGAACCTCTCATAATGTCCGAGGTCCAGGTCCGTCTCTGCACCGTCATCCGTCACATAGCACTCGCCATGCTCGTATGGATTCAACGTTCCCGGGTCAATGTTGATGTAGGGATCAAATTTCTGAATGGTTACTCTAAGTCCTCTGGCTTGTAGTAGTTTCGCTAGTGAGGCCGCGATGATTCCCTTACCGAGGGAAGAAGCCACACCTCCTGTTACAAAGACGTATTTCGTGTCCATATTCGTTTTATTATCTTTAACAGGGGCACAAATTTAACCATTTTTTACAGATAAAGAAGCATTTTGTGCGGAAAGATTCCCCAAAATGCTTCTTCACGTGTAATGTCATTTTCGCGGATTACTAGTCGCGCATAACCAACTTGCCCATGAATGGGCTACACTCGTCCGTGAATGAGCTGGAATTTCCTGGCAAACGCGGCTTCCCCAGGCAGCCAAATTCTGGAATAACTGACAGAAGTGGAACAACCTGCATACGAACAAGCGCAGAAAGCACTGACATTTAATGCTTTAGCACGAAAAGCTAAAGCCAGGTTGCATGAAAAAAATGGGTAACCTGACTTTTAGAAACCTTCACAATCCATTGATAATCAACAATGTCCACAGAAAGCCGACATGCAGGTTGTCCGATAATTGACGCGTGAGTCCTTGCAGAACGACTGCATCGTCAGTGTCGGAACCGAACTTGACATCTGGTTGTATCGCACCCATGTCCGCTCGTACAACCTTGCTGCAAATGCCGGAATTGCTGTTTCTTTTGCTCCCATGTTAATCTATTCTTGACATTTCCATGGGCAAAAGTACGGAACCGCTGAAAACGCGTCAATACGTAACCGCGGAAACGCTTACGAAAATCTGACCTTAATATGTGTAACCGGCAACAATGGCTTCGTTGAGTCAGCATGGATGTTTAGTTTTTTGCAGTGCGATGTGTA
>ERZ1034998.282-NODE-282-length-34447-cov-12.581618_pt1 | contig 34447 bp, 30 predicted proteins | sample MGYA00520621_ERZ1034998 | MGnify/ENA primary metagenome ERZ1034998 (study PRJEB33766, sample SAMN09781748) | gut metagenome | biome: gut microbiome | host: Homo sapiens | place: Madagascar | study: EMG produced TPA metagenomics assembly of the PRJNA485056 data... | reverse complement strand
ATCATACAGTCCTAATGCTAGTCAGGTGAAGATTGGAGATATTGTTTCACCAGAAAAAGTATATGAAGATGAAGAAAGTGAAAATAAGCGTTTTGATTATTATGAGTATTTATGTTCTTTTCCAGGAGTATATGGATTGGGAAATCAAAAAGGAGTTTGGGAGGAATTTTCAGAGAACTCAACAATCAATGCTAAAATAGCTAATGATATTGATAAGATTGAGGCGGTAATTCAAGCATATATGTATCAAGATACTAATGAAATTGATATGGAAGAATGGAAGGAATATGCTAGAAAGAATGTAAATACATCTTTAGGAAAGCAGTTTTTAGAGTTTGTAATTGATAAGATAATAGTATAGGAAAGGGTTATACATAAGCCGAGGAGAAATCCCCGGCTTTTCTATTGCCCGAAGCAGGGCAGAAAGGAGCTGGTATGATGAAAATTATACAGCGTGGAATACCACCTGATTTTATACACAAATTCTGACAGAAGAATATGAGAACAAAATTTTAGCCGAGGAGAAATCCCCGGCTTTTTTGATGCCAAAAAGGAGGACATGGACTATATGATGAATTATGAAATTTTCAAGGAAGTGGTAAAGGAGAAATTCTTAGCTCATATGCCGGACGAATTTGCAAACCATACCGTTGTAGTACATCCGGTGAACAAGGTAAATGAAACACTTGACGGACTCAGCCTGCAATCTCCAAACGGGGAGAGACGACAGATTTCCCCTACCATTTATATCAACCGTATGTATGAGGATTACCAGAAAACCAACGATTTACAGAGCACTTTGGATATGGCTGCCTTTGATATGGCAGGAGCTTTCCGTGCCGGAGAGCAGTTACAGCCCGATTTCAATTTTGAAGATGCCAAAGATAAGGTGGTCATGGCACTTGTCAATACAGAGCAGAATAAGGAAATGTTAAAAAATATGCCCCACCGTGAGTTTCAGGATTTATCCGTTATCTACCGCTATGTGGTAAGTATGGAGCTGCAGGGTATTGCAACAATTCCCATTAAAAAAGGAATAGCGGAGATGATGGGCATGGAGGAGGAACAGTTATTTCATGCGGCAGCGGAAAATACAAAGCGTCTGCTCCCTCCGCAGGTCCGTTCCATGAATGATGTAATTGTGGATATGTTTGTGAAAGACGGTATGCCAAAGGAAATGGTCGAGATGTTTGTGGAAGAAATGCCGCAGGACCGTCTGATGTATGTGATTGGAAATCAGCAGGGAATCAATGGAGCGGTTTCCATGATGTATGAAGATACCCTGCACAAGCTGGCAGAGGAACTGGAAACGGATTTGTATATTCTTCCCTCATCTGTGCATGAGGTGATTGCCGTATCTACGGATATGGGTGATTCTAATGAGCTTGCTCAGATGGTTTCCGAGATTAACATGGATCAGGTGGAACTGTGTGACCGCCTTTCCAATCAGGTATACCACTATGACAAGGATTTGAGAAAGCTGTCTCTGGCAACGGATACGCCCAATAAGCGTCTGGACGGAATTGTGGCAGAGCCGAACCTGATTTATGAGACAAAGCAGTCCAGATAAAGGTATAGACGGAGCAGAGCATATGACAGAGAGCAGAAAAGAGCTGACCTTAGAGGAACTTAGGGAGCTTATAAAAGAGCAGGAGGGGGATTTTATTATCCATATCGAACAGGGAGAGGAGGAGCCGGATGCAGATGCAGGAGGGATTTAAGCTGGATGTGGTGTCTGTACAGCTGGTAAAAGATGCTCCTTTATTTTCCGACCATAAAATCACGAAGCCTTATCATGCAGTAGAGCTTCTTGGGGAATTTTTAAGCGATATGGACCGGGAGCTTTTATGTGTCATCAATCTGAAAACAGACGGAACGCCCATTAACTGCCATATTGCAAGCATGGGTGCCATAAACCAGACCATAGCGGAGCCGAGGGAACTGTTTAAGGCAAGCATTTTATTCAATGCGGCACAGATGATTCTGGTGCATAACCACCCCGGCGGCAGCTTAGAGCCTTCCAAAGCGGATACCGTGCTGACTGACCGGATGCTAAAGCTGACAGAGCTTATGGGAATTACACTGGCAGACCATATCATTGTGGGCGGGGACAATAAGAGTTATTTCAGCTTCAAGGAAAAAGAGATTTTGAAAGCTCCGCCAATCTACCTTTCCACCGATTATAAGATGCTTGATTTTGGAAATAAGGCAATGGTAGCAGAGCAGGGAAGGGCGAGGTGAGACAATGGAAGAACAAAGGCGGTTTACGGAGGAGGAACTGGCGATTGCAAAAAGTGTAGACCTGACGGCAGTTGCGGCAAGTCTTGGTTATACCGTAAAGCGGGTGGGATATTACCATACTCTGAAAGAAATGGATTCCATACGGATTTATAACCGCACAAACTGGTTCCGCTGGTCAAGGGAGCATGAGAAAGGGAATAACGGCGGCTCCCAGATTGATTTCTTACGGGTATTTGCAGGCATGGAAATTAAGGAGGCAGTATTCTGGCTGTTAGATTTTGCAGGCTACCAGGGAAAGGACGAATGGGAGGAAAAGCCTGTGAATGTAAGAGTGGAGAAAAAAGAGGAAGAAAAGAAAAAGCCTTTTATCCTTCCCTACCCGGCAGACTCGAACCGCTGTCTGTATGAATACCTCATAAAAGAACGGGCGTTAAGCAGGAGCGTGGTGGACTTTTTTGTAAACAGTGAGCTGATGTACGAGGAGAGGCAGCACCATAATATCGTGTTCAAGGGAAATGACAAAAACGGAAAGACTCGCTTTGCCAGTATGCGGGGCGTGTCAAATCAGGAAGGCAGGATATTCAAGTGTGATGTGGCGGGCAATGACAAGAATTACGGTTTTAATGTATGGAATGAAGCAAGTGATGAGGTTATGGTCTTTGAAGGTGCCATTGACTTACTAAGCTATGTGGACATCCGGGGCGATTATGAGAGCAATAAGATAGCACTTGGCATGGTGTCCGATGCCCCGCTTGCCACATTCCTAAAAGAACACCCGCACATTCACAGTATTAAATTCTGTCTGGATAATGATAAGCCGGGCAGGGAAGCTACGGAGGCACTGATGGAGAAATACTACGGTCTTGGCTATGAAGTGGAGGACTGTCCACCGCCGAAGCCTTTTAAGGATTACAACAAATGGCTTCAGGAGGCAAAGAAATGTCTTTGTACCGCAGTACCAAAAACAGCAGTGCGTTGAAAAAGTCAACTGAACCGGAAAATGTGAGTGCAGATTTTCAACTGAAAAGCCAAAAGTGAATTGAAAAAGTCAGTTACCGGACAACCGCAGGGGAGAAAAAGGAAAAAGATACTCGCAGGGATAACTGAAAAAGTCAATTAACAGCAGAAAAATGAACTGAAAAAGTCAACTGAAAATACAAATATACACTGATATTTTAAGTTATCCCTATATAGGGAGCGGGGTTTTAGGGGCAGTCCCCTAACCAGAGGCATGAGACATCTCTCATGCGTATCTGGCAAATTCCCATCGGGAATTTGGTCGGGGCGGGAAATCAGGGAAAATATATCAGACAGATAAGGAGGTGGTTGCAGATGGAAGTGGTAGATGTGCGAAAAGAGCTGTTTGAGGAAGTGGAGCTGTTGGGTAAAAAGGGACTTTTTACAGAGCTTCGTGTGGATAAGGCTACGGTGCCGGAGGGAATGCACTGTTATGAACTGCGGCATGGAGACGATGACGGATTCCCGGTATCGGTGGAGGAAGGCGTGCGTGTGAATTACTTTGGAGCAGTGCTTTTTACCGATAAGATGGAACTGGGGAAAGAAAAGGCAGTATCGTTTGGATATGAGGACTTCGGTTTTACAGGCGAGCATAGAAAGCTTGGAGAGTATCTGGTGCAGGCAGAGTGTAAGCAACTTGGCAACGGAGTAGAGCTTATGGCGTTTATGGAGGATAACGATATATTGTTTCATATGACGGAGCCGGAGGCAGAGCTGCTCTGCGGATATATGGATGGGCATGGGTATTCCATCGGGCAGTATGAGGGAAAGCTGTACCGGGGCGATCTGTGTGCAGAGACGGACAGAACCGTATGGGAGGAAACAACCATTGATGACCTTGTAGATTGTGCCTGTGAATGGAATTATGAGCTTGTGCAGGAGGCAAGGGCGGAAATGGAGAACCCGGAGAATTTCAGGGATTTTGCAAACAAACACAGCCGTTATGAGGACCTGTGTGCAGATGAGAGGGTACTGGATTCTTTGTTTGACAGGACAAAGTATGCACCGGAAATAGAACAACTGGCGGAGCAGCTTGCAGATGAATTTATCCGGAATTTGCAGTCCAAAGGAAATTTGGAGGAGGCAGTCGGAAAGCTGGCAGAGCAGATAAAACAGGAACCGGAGACGGAAAGAGAAGGACAGGAGACAGCAAACCGGCAGAGGGGAAAGGCGAGGTAAATGGCAGACAGTATTCATTGTGTGAGAAAGACACTCCGCCTGATGCCAAAAGAAGCGGCACAGCTTTCAGAGAAAGCAAAGGCGGCGGGGATGTGTGAGGCGGACTATCTGCGGCTTCTGATTACACAGAAACCAAACGATTACCCGGAAATCCGTGTGCTTCTTAGGAAGCTTATCAATGAGGTCAATGCTATCGGCAATAACATCAACCAGATAACAAGGAACCACAATTCCCACATTTACCGCAGGGAGGATAAGGAACTTTTAACTGCCTACATGAAAAAACTGAATCTTATGGTGCAGGAGGTGTCGGACAAGATTGGCAATCAGTAAGATTCTCTATATCGGGGACTGTGGTGCAGGCTATGCCGGAAAACACTTAAAGCAGGCACTTACTTATATTACGGTGCCGGAAAAGACCGGAGGCGGCAGGTGGGTAGGTTCCTTAAACTGCCAGCCAGATCATGTGTACGAGCAGATGAGGCAGACAAAGGAGCAGTTTGGAAAGACTGACCAAAGACAGGGGTATCACCTGATTATCTCTTTCGTGGAGGGAGAGGTGGACGCAGATACCGCATTTGAGGTGATAGGGAAGTTTGCAAAGGAATATCTGGGGCAGGATTACGAAGCATTGTATGCAGTCCATGACAATACGGAGCATATTCATGGGCATCTGATTTTTAACAGCGTGAGTTTTCGTACCGGGAATAAGTACCGTTACAAAAAAGGAGACTGGGCAAAGCATATCCAGCCCATTACCAACCGGCTTTGTGAGGAATACGGACTGTCCACCATAGAAATCTCGGAGGACAGGGCAAAGCCCTCGGAGCATTATAAGGAATGGAATGATTTCCGGGACGGGAAGTTTGTCTGGGCAGATATGATAAAGCGTGATATGGATGTGGCTGTCATGCAGGCGGCAACCTATGAATCTTTTCTTGCCATTCTTTCCGGCATGGGGTATGAAATCAAAAACGCATACCGGAGTGAGGGGAAACACCTTGCCATAAAGCCGATGGGAATGACAAGGTACAGACGGTGTAAATCACTTGGGGAAGATTATTCCGAGGAGTGTATCAGGGAGCGGATTGTAAAGGAAAACCTTTCTTCCTATGAACCGTTAAAGGCAGTAAGTGATACAAGGATTGTGCGGTGCAGGATAAAGCGTTACCGAAGGGCAAAGCTGTCGGGGATTCAGAAACGGTACTTTGCAAGGCTGTACCGTGCCGGACTTTTACAGAAACGCCCATACAGTCAGGTATGGAAATACCGTGATGACATCCGGCGTATGGAAAAGCTGCAGGAGGACTATCTCTTCCTGTCAAAGCAGGGGATAAATTCCGCAGAAGATGTGAAAACAAAAGCAGAAGCCATGACGGATAAAAAGAAAGAAATTGCAAGGGAGAAAAGCCGGATATTCAAGGAGCGGGCAAGAATGAAGCCGCTATTTGATCTGATGCTTGAAATGCAGGGGTTACAGGAATGTGAGAACTGTTACGGGCGGGGGGAAACCCTGTTTGTAAAGGAGCATGAACGGTATGGAGAGCTTTCTGACAGATTACAAAAGGAAGGCTATACCTTAGAACAGCTTATAAAATTTAAGGAGCATTACCGGAGTGAGATTGCAAAAATACGGGAAAAGGAAAAGACAGTGGCAGGGGAGCAGCGTATCGCTGCCCGTATTTTAGCAGAACTTGCAGAATCCGATGCCAAAAGAGCAAAGGAACGAGTGCCGGAACAGGAGCCGGAAAAGGTAAAGAAACGAAACGCAGCAAAGAGCAGATAAAAAGGAGGTCTTATGCAGGAGAGAACAAAATTAAGCGGCATGGACTTAAAGACCTATCTTGGAAATCTCCGTAAAAATCCAAAGTTTACGGAAGAAATCCTGAATCTGATTGAGGAAGATTTACGATTTGGTCTGACAAAGGAAGAAACGGAGGAATACAGCAGCGGAAAGTATGATTACAGACAGATGCAGGTGTATTCCAAGTGTCTCAGAAATGGTTACGGGGCAGAGGAAAAGGCAGTCCTTTTAAAAGAGGGACTGAGCGGAGAACAGATGGCGGTGGCACTGGAATTCTATGAAAAGGGTGTCCCCCTTGCAGCAGCGGCACAGGTGCTTGAGAGTGCAGAGCATACTGCCTATACCATGAAGCGGCTGTTTGAACAGGTGCTAAAAAAGAAGGAGGCGGCAGAGAGCGGTATCCCGCAGAAGGACATGGCATACGCCAAAGAGCTGGTAGAGCAGATTCGTGAGGTGGTAGAAAAGATTGCATTTCAGGAAAAACGCTATGATGCCCTGAATGAAAAGTTAAAGGAGCTTCAGATTACTGGGCAGGATGCGAAAATCCAGAATAATTTGCTGGCACAGCTTACGGAAAAGGATGGGATGCTTGAAAAACAGCAGAATGAGTTAAACGAGGCAAGGGTACAGATTGCAAAGCTTCGTGGGGAACTTTCGGAAGCGGGAAAGGAGCGTACCAGATTGGAGGAACAGATGAAACAGATGGAGGCAAACAAAGAGAAAGGTGCAGGAAAACCGTCTGAAAACAGGCAGGTAGAAAATACGCAGAATACAGGAAGTACGGAAAATGACAGGGAAACCCAAATGGCTGATACAAGCCCTGTGCTGCCCACATTTCCGGGGATAGAGTATCATGCGGCAATCATGGACAAAAGCGGCAGGGTGGTTCAGTTTGTTCCTGTGGAACGCATGGAGAGAAAGAACATGGGAAATATCATGACTGCCATGTTTTCCAGACTGTGCTTAAGAAAAAGGACAGACATTGTAAGACTTCTTGCAGAAAAGGATCTGTCACCGGAGCAGCTTGCACAGGTCAGGAATGCCATTGAAAAAGGTTTGACGGAAAAACAGCTCTTGGTGCTGATTAACAATAAGATTCCGGCAGAGCAGATGGAGGAAATCATCCGTATTGCCGTTTATGAAAATAAAATGCAGGAGGGATAATAATGGGACTTGTGGCAGTAACACAGACCGCAGAAATGCTCCGGGAGAAAAACATTTCCCTGACGGAGCGTGATATGGAATTTGTGGTGCAGTTTGCCTTCCACACGGGAGATAAGGAACTGACGGACAAGCTGATTGATGAACTGACAGAACCTGCGGCAGACCGGAATGCGGTATGCAGAAAATATGAGACGCTGACAGGCTTTATGCCGGACTGGATACAGCGGATTGAAAACCTGCTTGTTTCCCTTGAAATGTACCGGGTGCAGGAGGAAAAGGCAGTCAAGACATTATCTGAGCTTTTGTCTGCCTGCGGCATTTCCATGACGGAGGAGGAAATCCGTAATACGGATACCGCAAATATGCAGGCAAGGGTGAAAAGGGCAGGCTTACAGGAAAGGGGGATATAAATGGCGGAAGAAATACAGGAGGCAGTCCAGATTATCCGTGTAGGGTATGACGGGATTGACATTGCCATGCGGGTATGCAGCGGGACCGTAGAGCAGATGAAGAAAGCCATTGATTTTCTGATTGCGGTCATGGATCATGAAAAAACAATGGGAAAAACGGATATGCGGAGACTTTTAATGAAGGGCGGCGATTTGCAGGTATTGCAGTTCCCCACAGAGGACATGAAAAAGGTGGAGAAGATGGCAAAAAAATACGGACTTCTTTATTCCGTTCTGCCGGACATCAACAAAAAGGACGGATTGAGTGAAATCATTTTCCACACAGAGGCAGTTCCGAGGGTAAACATGATGATACAGAAATTAAAGTCCGGCAGGATTGCCACCTTTGACGATTATCTGAAAAACGGGGACGAGAAAGAGATGGATAAGGTGCTTTCCTTTCTGAAAGGGCAGAAGAAGGGAAACGATATGCTCCACACTGGCGAAGCTGCAAAGGCAAATGAAGCACTGGAAGGGCTGATTGAAAAGGTCGGCAGCTATGCTATGGAGAAAAAGAGCATCAGTGTGGAGGAAATCAAGGAAAATTTCAGCCTGGAAAAGGAACAGGCACAAAGCATTGTAGGGCAGCTTGAGAAAATCGGTGTCCTCTCCAAAGCGGATAAGGGGCAGTATAAGGTCCTGATGGATAAGGAGGCTTTCCTAAAACGCATTCGTGGATATAAGGAGCTGGCGGAGCGTATGCAGACGGTGGCGGCACAGAATGCGAACCTTGCAGACATTACCATTACCAAAAAGCTGATTGCCGAGGAAAATGACCATGCGGTTAAGACAAGGATACCGGGCACATGGGGAAACAATGCAAGGTATCTCTGGATCGATAAGGAGCGGGCAATGGAAATCCATGACGGAAAGACCATTCTGACCTTCCTTGACAAAGATAAGGATTATAAGCTGTATTCCGCGGATAACCGAGTCGTGGGAACCATGAAGGGCAGCAACCTTTATGAAAATCATTATGACAGTGTGGGAGCAGAGGTCAGAAAACGGTATGCCGAGGCAGAGCAAAAGGCAAAGGCACAGGAGGTAAGACAGAAAAAGCCTGCCCCAAAGCCCGTTAAGAGGTAAGTGCCTATGGTTCAAAAGAAGAAAAAAGTATCTTTATGGTTTGTGGTGCTTGGAGCATTGCTTTCCGGCTATGCGGGGTATCTGCTAAATGGTGCATGGGAACAGGGAACGGAGATAAATGCCTTTCTGGAATCCTTTAACCGGGTGTGTGCTGCCCCGTTTGAAAATTATTATAATGAAACAACCGTAAAAGCGGTGGTAATAGCCTTAATCTGCTATGCCACCGCTCTTTTAATGTATGTAACCAGCCAGCGGAATTTCATGCCGGGGAAGGAATTTGGTACGGCAAGGTTTGAATCCCCGCAGATGGCAAATAAGATACTGGCGGATAAGGATGTAAATTTCAACCGCATTTTGAGTCAGAATGTGAGGATGTCCTTAAACTTCCGCAGGCTGAAGCTCAATGGAAATATCTTAATCTGCGGTGGTTCCGGTGCGGGAAAGACCTTTTATGAGGTCAAGCCGAACCTGATGCAGATGCCCCACAACTGTTCCTTTATCTGTACCGATCCTAAAGGGGAAATCCTAAGAAGCTGCGGGGAGATGTTAAAGAACAACGGTTACAGTGTAAAGGTCATTAACCTTCTGGAGATGGAAAAATCGGACTGTTACAATCCCTTTTCCTATATCAGAGAGGAAACGGATGTGGTAAAGCTCATCACAAACTTAATCAGCAATACCACCCCGAAAGGGGCAACACCCTCCGATCCCTTTTGGGAGAAGGCGGAAGGACTGTTCTTGCAGGCAATTTTCTATTATGTGTGGCTGGAGGAACCGCCTGCAAGAAGGAATTTTGAGACGGTCTTAAAACTGCTCGGAGAGGCAGAGGTGGTGGAACAGGGAAAGCCGTCCAGACTGGATGTGCGTATGAAATTTCTGGAAGAAACCTCATCACTGGGGGCGGCACATCCGGCAGTCAAGCAGTACAACAAATGTATGCGTGGGGCGGGAGATACGGTGCGTTCTATTATCATCAGTGCAAACTCCCGTCTTGCCTTTCTGGAGAATAAGCAGGTGCTACGGCTTTTATCAAGGGACGATTTGAACCTTGCGGAGCTTGGCATCGGGATAAACGGAGACGGAGAGACAAAAACAGCACTTTTCTGTGTGATACCGGATTCGGACAAGTCCTATAACTTCATTATCGGTATGCTTTATACGCAGATTTTTCAGGAGCTTTATTATCAGGCGGACTTTAACTGCGGCGGCAGACTGCCGATTCATGTGACCTTTATGCTGGACGAATTTGCCAATGTCGCACTGCCCGATGACTACTGCTCCCTGTTATCCACCATGCGAAGCAGGGAGATAAGCTCCATCATCATTATTCAGAACTTTGCCCAGTTAAAGGCACTTTTTAAGGATACATGGGAGACCATCCCCGGCAACTGCGATACCTTTATCTATCTTGGCGGCAACGAGCAGAGTACCCACAAATATGTGTCGGAGCTGCTTGGAAAGGGCACCATAGACAAGAAATCAAGCGGGGAAACAAAGGGAAGGCAGGGAAGCTCCTCACGAAACTACGATGTTCTCGGCAGGGAGCTGTTTACCCCGGATGAGGTCAGAAAGCTGGATAATAAAAAATGTATCATTTTTATCCGTGGTTTTGATCCGATTATGGATAACAAGTTTGTACCTTTCGGACATCCGGCATTTGATCAGACCGCAGACGGAAAAGGAAAGCCTTATATCCATGTGCCGCTTGGGTGCGGAAACAGGCAGGATCTGCCATTCCAGATTTTAACGCCAAAGGCATTGTCCTATTATGAGGGGCTAAAAGAAAAAGGAGAAAATGTCTATATTGACAGCTTAGACTATGCGGAATTTGAAGTCCTTTCCGAACTGGATATGAAAAAGAGGTTTTTAAGCCTTGATGAAGAAAAGCAGAGGGAACGGCTGCACAGAGAGCAGGACAACGAGCTTTTGTATGCACAGGAGCCGGAGGAAAGTGATGCCGCAGATACAGAAAGCGGCGGGCAGACAGAAAGGAAACAGCAGAGACTTCTACACCGGATGGCGGAAAAAGAGCAGACGGGTAAGAAAGAAGAAGCACAGGGACACAGACTTCTGGGGGAAGATACCATTATGAACCGTATGGCACAGTGGCAGTATTCCAAAGAGCAGAAGGACGAGCTTCATAAAATGATTGCGATGGGGATGTCGAAGGATACTATTCTGGCGGTATTTTACCCGGAGACGGATATCTTAAAAATGCGGGAACTCCGCAGAACTTTCCGTGCAGTACATCATAGTGCAGGTTAAATTCCTCATGCGTCAGCGGATAAGGAGGTGGTGAAAGCAGATACACACCGGGGAAAGCCCGGTTTACAGATTTCCGGGGCGGCAGTCCCGTTTTTATAGAAAACAGTCAATCAGGACAGACAGGGGATTTCCCTTTGTTCGGAGCTTTGCCGGACGAGGGGGAATCCTTTTGTCCGGCAGAAATCTCCGGTCTGTACCATTCAGAAAAAAGGAGATTATTTTTATGCGTAAGAGTGAAATTGCAGCAAACACAAAGGAAACAAAGAGAGGCTTATCCATAGCAAAGAAGGCAGTGACCGCTTTCTGCGGCATGGCATATATGACGGCGACAGCAATGCCCATGACGGTTTTTGCATCAGGAGGAGGAACCAGTGCAGTCACACAACCCCTTGAAAACTTAAAAACACTTGTTATCGCAGTTATCGGTGCGGTGGGTGTCATTATTCTGGCAAAGAATGTCATGGAATTTGCACAGGCATACCAGCAGCAGGATTCTTCCACCATGAACTCTGCATTAAAGGGTATCGTGGCGGGTGTCATGATGGCTGGTATCTCTACGGTTCTCACCTTCCTCGGATTTTAGGAATGACGGGGGTAAAAGGGCGGTGTTATGCCGCCCAAAAGACTAAGACATCGGGAAAGGGGCGGACAGTCTGTTTCCCGGTGGGAAAAGAGGTGAGAAATTAAGTGGATATTTTTAAGCTGGGGGACAAAATACTTGATCTTTTGAATATGGTATTTGGTTTCTGGAATAATCAGGTAAGCCTTGTGTTTTCCCTGTTAGGACAGTCTCCGGTAAACTTCAAGGGCGGCGGTCCCTGGGCAATGATACAGGGCGTGGAGCCGATTTTCGTGGCAGTAGGTTCTTCCCTTGTGGTGCTGTTCTTTGTAATCGGGTTCTGCTCGGAGAGTGTGGATGTCAGGGAAGAAATGCGGTTTGAGGTAATCCTGCGTATGCTGATACGCCTCGGACTGGCAGAGTGGCTGGTGGCAAACAATGTAACCATTATGAAAGCATTTTTTACTTCCATCGGCAATCTGGTCAATCTTCTGTCGGCGGGAGCCTATAACACACTTACCATTGACAGTACACAGGCAGATGTGATTAAAAATCTCGGATTTGGGGAGAGCCTTATCATGCTGATACTGGCGGCACTGCTTAGTGTCATCGTTATTATCTGTGGATTTTTCATGATATACACGGTGTACTTTCGTTTCTTAAAAATCATGATTATCGTGCCGATTGGTTCCATTGCTTTTTCTACACTGGCAGGAAACCGGAATGTGGCACACACGGCAAGCACCTATGCAAAGTATTTCTTATCCGTTGTGTTTGAGGCGGTGACGATGGCACTTGCCATTATGCTGTGCAATGCCTTTATCAGTGCGGGGCTGCCTTCCTTTACAGGAAGTTACTCAGACTGGGCAAAGACACTGATTTACCTGTGCGAGATGACCTTTACGATTGCACTTACGGTAGGAAGTGTGAAGGGGGCACAGTCATTAACCAGCAAGGCATTGGGATTGTAGGAAACAAAGTTTTTTAATGAAAATACGGAAAGGCGAGAAAATGGAAAAGAAAAAATTAATGTATCATTCGGAGTTTACCGGAGAAGATACGGCAGTGAATTTGGATATTCAGCAGTATGCAAATAACGGAAGAATTTTTATCGGACTGATATCCGGTAGTAAGAGATGCCCGGAACCTTTTGCAGACGTAACAGTAAATATTGATGCACCTGCACCTGATTACTGTGGATATCTGGACCCCAACAACCTATCCAATGTGGAGAAATTTATTACAGAGAACGGACTGGGAGAATTTACCGGACTGACAGGCAGGAGTGGTTATTGTGAATATCCTCTTTATCTGTTTCATGCAGATAAACTCAGGGAACTTTGTCTGGAACAGATGGCTGTTTATGAGCGTAGCATTGGTGTTGCAGGGAAAGAAGCGGAAAAGGAAAAAAGCAGATAGGGGTGAGATAATTGGTAATCGAAATCAACAAGGATATAGACCGCTATAAGGAGTCCGTTGTGATGGGACTGACGGCAAAGCAGCTTATTTTTTCCGCTGCCTCAATCGTGGCAGGCGGTGGGATTGTGCTGCTGTTATACCGCTATATCGGTCTGACACCAAGTGTCTATATGGCAATTCCTGTGGTTGCCCCGATAGCACTCGGTGGCTTTTATTCCTATAACGGTATGGGTTTTTATGAGTATATGGGAAGAAAACTTAAGATGCTTTTGGGGAACCGTCCGTTAACGTATGTCTCTACGGAGGGAGAGGCAGTTATCAAGGAGCTTCTTGCAGAGCAGAGTGCAAAGGAGCAGGCGGAAAAGAAAAAGGGCAGGGAAAGAAAAGCCCCGGCACAGACAGGGAAGAAATCAAATAAGGAGGATTTTGAACGTATGAAGAAAAAGACAGGAAAAATGCTGATTGGTGTGGTTGCAGTTTTGGTAATGGCGGCGGTAGGTGCCGCCATCTATGAAATGAAGCACTAAAAGCAGTAAGTAACACAGTGACGGACAACTGACCTTTCAAGGTCGGAAAGTTCTGGTTTAAGCAGCCGGGACTTCCGGCTGCAATGCCATATGGCAATGCTGAAAACAGCATAGAAAGAGAGGTCAAATTGGGTTTATTTACAGATGGATTTAAGGAGCTTAAAAAAGCAAGTGAACCGCTTTATAAGGCTCCAAAGTCTATACAGGAAACAATCGAGATTATGAAGGTGGCGGAAAACGGTATTTTTGAGGTGTCAAAGAACCACTTTTCCAAATGCTACTGTTTTCAGGATATTAACTACACAACTACGAATGAGACAGAACAGATTGACATTTTTGAGAGATACTGCAAGTTCTTAAATTCATTGGATGTGTGTTTTAAGATTACAATCAACAACAAGAATAAGGACATGGAGGCAGTGCGGGATTTTGTATTCCTTCAGTTCATGAATGACGGTTTTGATAACTTCCGCAAGATTTACAATGACATCATGGAGAAGAAAATCCATGAGGGAAGGCAGGGGATTGAACAGGAGCGTTACCTGACGATTACCATTGAACGAAAGAATTTTGAGGAGGCAAAGGCACAGTTTGCAACCATCGAGGCATCGGTGCATAAGGCATTTAACGAGCTTGGTGCAGAGATTATCCCGCTGTCGGGAAATGAAAGAATCAAGGTACTGTATGATTACTATCATTTAGGAGAGGAGGGAAGCTTTGATTTTGACATCAGGGAGGCAAAAAAGGTTGGTGCGGACTTCCGTAATGACCTCTGCAACGGTATGGTACAGTTTTACCCGGATTATTTCAAGGATGAAAAGAAGTTCTGCCGTGCGCTGTTTGTCAAGAAATACCCGTCCAGCCTGTCGGACCGTTTCTTAAATGAAATCACAAGCCTTCCGTTTCATTCCATTACCAGCATTGATGTGGTTCCGATTCCAAAGGACATGACCACAAAGATTTTGCAGAAAAAGTATCTGGGTATCGAGTCAGACATCATCAAGCAGCAGCGTGTCAGAAACAGGAACAACGATTTTTCTTCGGAAATCTCCTATAACAAGCGTATTGAGAAAAAGGAGATTGAGGAAATCATGGATGATGTAAGGGAAAATGACCAGTGCCTTTATTATGTGTCCGTGACCGTTATCCTTATGGCAGATACAAAGGAAGAATTAGACAGCATGACGGAAACGGTGGAGACCATTGGCAAGCGTAATTCCGTTACCATTGAGGAGCATTACCTGAAGCAGAGGGAGTCCTTAAATACCGCACTGCCTATCGGAGTGAGACAGGTGGAAACCATGCGTACCATGCTGACACAGAGCCTTGCGGTGCTGATGCCCTTTAATGTGCAGGAACTAAATGATAGGCAGGGGTGCTATTACGGCATAAATCAGGTGTCAAAGAATATCAACATCGGAAACCGCAAGAAGCTGATTAACGGAAACGGCTTTGTGTTCGGGGTTCCGGGTTCCGGCAAGTCCTTTTTCTGTAAAATGGAAATGGGAAATGTATTTCTTTCCGGCGGTGATGAGATTATCGTTATCGATCCCATGAATGAATATTTTGACATTGCCCACACCTACGGCGGAACAGTGGTAAATATGTCAACCTATACCGATAACTATGTGAATCCGCTGGATATGGATGTCTGGAGTCTGGACTTAAACGACAGTAAGGGCATGATAAGGGAGAAGGGCGAGTTCATGCTTGGTCTTTGTGAACAGTGTATGGGAGAGAGTCTCAATTCAAGACAGAAATCCATTATTGACCGCTGTGTCCGAAAGCTGTATATTGACATTGCAAGAAGCAGAGAAAAATATGTGCCGATTATGTCCGATTTCTATGAGATTCTGATGAACCAGCCGGAGGAAGAAGCAAAGGATATTGCATTATCCTTGGAGCTTTTTGTCAACGGTTCCCTTAACATCTTCAATCATCAGACGAATGTGGATGTGGATAACCGCTTTACGGTGTATGGGATTCGTGATTTAGGTACAGAATTGTCCCCGATTACCATGCTTGTAATGATGGAGAGTATTCAGAACCGCATCATTGAAAATGGAAAAAGAGGTGTGGCAACATGGCTCTATATAGATGAGTTCCATGTGCTGCTTAATTCGGAATACTCTGCAAGATATTTACAGCAGTTGTGGAAAAAGGTCAGGAAGCAGGGCGGACTCTGCACCGGAATCACGCAGAATGTGGTCGATTTGTTACAGAATTACACCGCCACCACCATGCTTGCCAACTCAGAATTTGTGGCATTGTTAAAGCAGGCAAATACGGACAGCTCCAAAATGGCAGAGGTTATCGGTGTGTCCGAGGCACAGCTTCGTTTTGTAACCAATACGCAGAGCGGTATGGGGCTTATGAAGTGTGGAAATGTGGTAATTCCTTTCGACAATACCATTGAGAAAGGGACAGACCTCTATAATCTGTATAACACGAATATCCATGAAAAAATTGCTATGGAAAAAAGAGAAAATGTGATTGACAGTTCCATTTCTGCATGATAGATTATAGGTAATGAAAAGCATCAGAGCTTTTGCGGCGATAGAGAGGAGCTACCCGTCCCGGCTTTGCGGGCAATAGAAATACAAAGGTCGTCTCTACCTATGGAGTATCATAGGTCTGCTCCCAGAATTGCAATTCAAAAGAAAGAAAACTAATGCCTGAGCCTAACAGCCCAGGCAATTTTCTTTTCTTGAAGGAGAGATAAAACCGCTATGAAGGATACCAGACTTTTAGAAATTTTCCAAAGTGTAAAAGAAACGATATGCAGATATGATTACTATATTCATACCTCAAAACGAATTTTGCACTTATCAAATACAGAAGATAAGATACCTCATTTGATGGGGCTTCAGTATGCAGGCAGACCGAATCAGTATACGGGAGATTTTGGTGCATATTCTGTCAAAAAGGGCAGGATTACAATGCAGTCCGTTGAGAAGCTTGTCGGAAAATATTATAAGACAGAGGAAAAACAGCGGAGAATACTCGAAGTGATTCATTTGAAGATGGACAATCTGTATTTACTGCTGGATATGTTTTCTTCTTACTCAAAGCTCTATCTTTATGACACTGGGAAAAGAGAAGATTCAGAATTTGACAGTGATTATCTTATGGTACATGAGATGAATGACAGAATACTGCATTTAGGACTAATAAAGGTGGGCGGCAAGGAAAAAAATCTTTGTCAATGCAATTCTTTTATGACAACCTACAAAAGAGATAAAAACAGTGATTCATTTTATAAAAATCTGGAACACTGTTATGAAATCAATAAAATAGTCCGAGAAGATAAGATTACGAAAAGAGCAGAGGTTATTTATCAGAGCAGTGAAGCAGAATGTAGGGAACGAAGTGGAATTGAAAAAATGCTTGCAGCGGCAGGTATCGTTTCAGACGATAAGCTGGTTACAGAAATTGTCAAGGTAAATCTTAAATTTGGGAAATATCATGTATTGGAGGAGCTGGCAGACAGAGAGGGTATGATTTCAAAATGTGGAGATAAGCGGGAAGAAGCTCTTGTGACATCTATGTATACCATGCTTGAGGCAAGGAAATCCAAACGGGAGGAAAACAGTGTCACAGAGAAACCATAAAATGGTAGATGGCAGACTGCTCCAGATGGATAAAAAATTTTCATCACTAAAGGAAAGACAGAAAGCAAGGATTGCAGAGTGGTTTTATGAAATTTGCCGTCAGTGTTATATTGAATCAGGAGAAATACCGGGACAGTATGAGGAAGAAAAAATAGTGCATTATGTGCTTGCAAAGATTGAGGACGCACAGATTTGGATTCCCGATGGAGAAATCTACGCATATTATCATAGCAGGAAAAATAAAATGAGAAAGCGGTTGGAAAAAGAGTTTTCTAACGAACAGATAACAGAATAGAGCAGTAACCACAGCATCTAAGCCAAATCGGTTTAGGTGCTATTTTTTTGCCCTAAAACGGGAGGTGAGGCAGATTGAACATTAAAAAAGTGGATGACAAGCCGATGGTTATCCACACAAAAGAAAAAGCAAAGCTCCATATCAAAGGAGCTGCGGAAACCAAAATCAAAGGTCGGAATGTCCTGACTGTCCAGCGTGGTCCGAAAATTTCCGGTTTTGAGGATGCTGTGAAAAGAACGGATGTCAGAAGAAACCCTGCGGCAGAAAAAGGAAAAATCAGACAGGGACAGACTGTGGGAAAAGCAGCTACGAAAACAGCACAGCAAACCACAGATAAAAGGGATAAGCAGAGCCGGGAGAATGGTGTGAGGAAGTCTGTAAACAGTGAGAGCCGTATATATTCCCAGTACCGCAGGTCAAAGGCAGACCGGGAGGCGGCAATCGGGAAAAAATCAGGTGTTTTATCCGGTATCGGTGCAGTTGCCACAAAGTCTGCACTGGATCAGATGGAGGGTGGCAGTGAGATTTATGATTCTTACATGGTGGCAAGCACCTTGTCAAAGCCAGTTACGAATGCTACCGATGCAGGACGAAATCTTTACCGCTCACAGGTGGCAAGAGTACAGGCACAGAAAATCAAAAAAATGCAGGCTGGCAAAAAGATTGGCAGAAAGGCAGTAAAGGAAAGTGCCGTAAGGACGGCAAAGAAAACCGCACAAAAAGCAGCGAAAGAAACAGCAAAGACGGCGGCAAAGGAAACGACAAAAGCGGCGGCAAAGGCGGCAGCGGCTACGGCAGGAACGGCGGCGGGAACCGCTGCGACAGGTGTGGGAGGTGTGCTGATTGGGGCTGCAGCTGGTGAGGCTGCCGGAATTGCAATGGATAAAAGGAATGTGAAAAATTCTACCAGAAATCGCATGATACGGCTGTTTGTGGCAAAACTGAGGCAGGAGGAAAATCAGGACAGTATCGGTAAGGCATTAAAGGACATTGTACTAATGCGTTTTTCCATGCTGGCAAAATACCTTGTGCGGTATGTGGGAATGTTCCTGCTTGGACTGTTTGCGGTGGTGGCACTTATGTCATTGCCGATTATAGCTGTGATTGCCATTATCTATAACTCGCCGTTTGCCATATTTTTTCCGTCCATTTCATCGGGAGAAACAACACAGCAGGTGCTTTCTGCCTATGTGGAGGAATTTAACACCGAAGTCAATACAGAGCTTACAGACCATGACGGGTATGACACCAGCGAGAAGATTTATGTCAATTTTGAAGGAGCCGGGACACCGGATAACTTCTGTGACATTCTGGCAGTCTACATGGTAAAGTATGGCGATGGTGATACGGCAACCGATATGACGGATACTGCCAAAAGCAACTTAAAATCAGTCTTTGATAATATGTGCAGCTATACCATTACAAGCAGGACAGACACGGATACCGATGAGGAGGGAAATACCACCACAACTACGGTAAAAGAAGTCAATGTGGAACTGAAAACCTACCATGACATGATTGGCATTTATGGTTTTAATGCAGAGGAACAGGAAATGCTTGCGGAGCTGATGAAGCCGGAGTATCTTGCCATGCTTGGTTACAGCGGCGGAGGCGGCGATCCGGGGGAAAGTATTTCACCGGAGCAGTATCAGGCTATCGTAGATGCCGTTTCCGATGCCAACGGGAAGAAGGTTGTGGAATTTGTCCTGTCAAAAGTGGGTTATCCTTACAGTCAGGCATACCGGGACAGCGGTGATTATTATGACTGCAGCTCGCTTGCCTATTATGCATGGAAGAATGCCGGAGTAAACATCATGTATGAAGGTGCAAACACAGCGGCAAGTGAGGGAAAATACTGTTATGACAATAATCTCCTTGTAAATTACGAAGAAATGCAGCCGGGAGATTTGGTTTTTTACAGTTACGGAAACAACGGGCGGTTTATGAATATTACCCATGTGGCGGTCTATGTAGGAAACGGAAAAGTAGTGGAGGCGGCAAATGAGAGGATTGGCGTTGTATACCGTTCTGTGCAGAGCCGATCCTCTATTGTAATGCTAGGCAGACCGAGATAGGAGGGCATATGGGGAAAAAGAAAAAGGAAGCAGACCTTGTGGCAGAACTGGAGCGTTCTTATGAGCGATGGGAATATTTAAGGGAGCATGGCGGCAGTGATCCCTTTTATGCGGATGGGACAAATATGAATCTTGTGCGTAACCACATCATGTACTATAAGGGGAAAATGGTGGAGGAGTATGGAGCAGACCATGACAAATATCCCCTAATTTTTTACAAAGAGCTGCCGCCAGTGGTAAAGGAGGACTATATTGCAAGGGCAGGGGAAATCCGGAACCAAGCGGTGGCGGCGTTGGACTGTTATCTTGCTGATCCGAACTTTCAGTATCTTTTGATGAATCAGGGGGAGCTTGATAAAAAAGAGGCAGAGAAAATCTGTCTTTACAATGTGCTTGGCTATGTGTCCGGTCTTGCCCGTGCAATCAAGGACGGCGATTTAATTGCCATGCGGCGGCACGCAGGCAGACCGGAAGGGTATCAGGAATCCTTTGCCCGGTGTGCTGCAAGAATGATGGAACTGATAAGCAAAAAGAAAACAGAGCCGGAAAGGGGAAAAGAGAATATTCAGCTTTCCCTGTTCCAGTTCGGAATGGAGATCGGGCAGTGCCGTTAGGTGCTGCCCGGTTCTTCTTATAGGCAGGAAAAGAAAGGAGCAGCGGATGAAGTTAGAAGATATGATTATGGTAGTTGAAAACAGAAAAGGGCAGGAAACCAATTTTTTACTCAGCCTGCGTGACTATATGGAAATGGTCTTAAAGGCTTGTGAGGATTCAGCAGTGGATATGGCAGACGCCATCAGCCAGTTGTACGGAACGAGGGAAGGAAAAGAGGAGTGGAGCGAGCTGCATTTTGCCGGGAATAAAAGCAGCAGTGCGAGATATTGTACGGGCGAGGCACAGCTTCGGGGATTCCTTATGGGCAGCTTTAATGATGGTGGCTGGCTCTTTGACGAGGAGAGATGTTCAAGGGAATGCTTTGAGGTACTTCGCACCTATGGCATGAAAACAGACGGTCACGGTCTTTTTAATTCCACACATTATGAGCCAGTGGAGCATGTCTTCCAGAGCGGGGAAATCTGCAAAAACATGAATGGAAAGGAATATCGTGTGCTGGCAGTATTAAGCCCGGACAACCTGCTGTTAATGGGAGAGTCAGACAGTCAGCTTGTGGTTGGAAAGGGAGTACAGCTTTATGACCGATACCCAAAAGGAGAGGAGCCTGCCGGGGATAATGTGGTAAGGGGCATTGAATGGGGGCATGGCATTTATCTTGGAAATGACATTACAAGGCTTGACTTTGACATCTTAAAGCAGGAGTATGGCATACCTGATAAAGTTGAAAACATTTCCGACCTGCGTGACTGCATCCGAAGAAATTTTTATATGCACAAAAATGTGGAAGAAAAAAGAGGATTGTCTGCACGGATCAGGTCAGCGGCAAAGGACAGCATGGAACAGCAGTACGGTACGAATGAGCCGGAGGTATTTCAGGTCATGCTGGAGAAGGGAATGTATGACGGAATGTTTCCGGCAAGAGAAATACAGAAAAAAGAGATTGGAGAAGCACGATAATGGAGGGAAAAACAATGGAGCAGCTTACAGGAAAAGAGATTGTAAAGGATATGAGGCATCTGGTTAAGCTTCTGCATAAGGAGTGGGAGCGTTCCGGCAGGACAAAGGCGGAGGTTATGATTACCCTTGACCAGAGTGCAGCGGTAAACAGAAGTCTTGCGGCAAGAATTGTGGAAAAGCAGAAACAGCTTGAGGCAGAAGAACTGACTTTCCAGCAGAGCATGGCACTTTCAAGGGAAAATTTCGTGCTGCTGCGTGTGGTAAAGAAAATCAAAAAGGCAGAGGATAAGACCAATCAAAAAGGCATCGATTCCGCATACAAAGTAGAGCTTGATAAAGAGGAATATAAGCTGTTTATGGAAATTGTCGGGACTGCGGAGGTGTAGATGGGAAAAAAATATCAGGTGATTTATGCCGATCCGCCCTGGCAGTATAAGGTGTATTCCAAAAAGGGAGAAGGCAGGAGTGCAGAGAACCATTATCATACCATGAACATTGAAGATATACGGTCATTACCGGTAGAAGCAATCGCCGATGATGACTGTATTCTTTTTTTGTGGGTGACATTTCCCTGTCTCTTGGAAGGAATCTCTGTTATGAAGCAGTGGGGATTTACCTACAAAACCTGCGGTTTTAACTGGGTAAAACGAAATAAAAAGGCAGACAGCTTTTTTCTGGGACTTGGGTTCTGGACACGCTCTAACTCGGAAATCTGTCTGCTTGGAACAAGGGGCAGACCAAAGCGGGTATCAAAGGCGGTTCCGCAGGTATGCGATGCCCGTATTATGGAACACAGCAAAAAGCCGGATGAAATCAGGGAACGGATTGTAGAACTGTGCGGAGATGTGCCACGCATTGAGCTGTTTGCAAGGGAAAAATACGATGGCTGGGATGTACTTGGCGATGCCATAGACGGAAAAGACATCAGAGAGGCGATATTGGAGGTGTAGCAGATGAGTGTGGATTACAAGATAGGGCAGCTTTATGATGCCGCCATTGATGAGGTCACAAAAAGCGGCAGGGTATGGAAAAGTGTCTGTAAGCTGATGGGACAGCTCTACCGCTATGAATTTGACAACATCCTCATGGTCTATATGCAAAAACCTGGAGCAAGCCTTGTGGCAGACTTTGACACATGGAAAAAGGTGGGGCGTTATGTAAGGCGTGGGAGCCGTGGCATTGCCATTTTCCCCTCAAGGGCATTAAAGCCGGAAATCCGGTATGTCTTTGACATCAGCGATACTGGGGGCAGACAAAGCAGCCTTACATGGGAGCTTGATAAGGAAACCATGAAAGCCTATGCTGCCTATCTCAAAGGACAGGAGGGCAGTAAGGAAGCGGCAGAAAAAGAATCTGCGAAAGATTACTTAAAACGCTTTACAGAACAGAAAATCGGAGTCATAATGGACTCAGAATTTGGTGACAGGGTTACCGAGTTCACTCATTTAGCAGGAAACAAAAGAATACTGGTAGACGATGACACGCAGGAGATTACGGCAGGAGAAGCGTTAAAAAGAAGTATCATGTATGCGGTATTTACAAGATGCGGCTTTGACATTCCTTCTGAAAAACAAGATTTTTCCTTTATTACCGCATTTACGAAAGAGGAGGAAATCTACCGTTTAGGATCTCTGGTCAGCGATATATCCTGTGAGGTGCTTAAGGGCATTGCAAGAGATTTGACACAGATGGAAAGGAGTATTGCACATGGCAGAGATAACAATGACGTATCACGAGGGAACAGACGGGATGCTGTATCCGGACATCACAGTACCGGAGGAGAAGGTATCCATGACGAACTTAGGGAAGTTCGCAGTGAGGGCGATGGAATATCTGAAGGAGAACCACAACGCCCGTCACCGGAGCCTAGTAAGGTTCGGAAAGCTGGCGGAGAAGATGCAGGAAGTGGAGGAAGAAGCATACCGGATGATGGAGGTGCTTCAGAACGATTACCTGAAAAAGAACCCGCCGCAGAATCCGCAGTCCTCAATGGAGATGTGGAGCATCCGGGAACAGGCGAGGATGCAGGCGGAGGAAGTCGTCATGACGGAAGTGGTGATGAAGTTCCACTAAAGCAGGAGACACCGCCTGAGACAGAAGAATTAAATAACAGAAAAGCTGCACTTGACCGGGAAATCGAGCAGGAATTAAAAGAAATCGAAGCAACAGGAAGTGCGGATATACAAGAAGGAAGCTATGAACAGGCTTCCTTTTTCGTTGCACAAAATGGAGAGGTTTCCATACCGGAAAAGTACACTTATAAAAAGCCGCAGCAGGAGCTTAGTGTACCGCATGATTATGTCCGGCAGGTGTTGCTTAAGGGCAGCGGCTTTGCACATGGAAAAAGACGCATCTATGCAATATTTCAGGACATATCCGATCCGGGAGAGCGAGTCAAGGCAATCAAACGGGAATACGGACAGGGCGGTGCAGGCTGGCCCCTTGAGGGGTACGGCCTGCACGGATATGACACCTTTCACGGGAAAGGACTGCGTTTTCAGTGGCGTGACGAGCAGGGAGAAAAGGAAGGCTACTTAAACTGGAACGCTGTGGAGCGGGAGCTTGGAGCGTTAATCATGACCGGGGAATACTACCAGCCGCCGAAGCTTTTTTCGGAAGAAAAGGTATCGGCGGCACTGTGGCAGGAGCCGATGGATGATTTTTTCCGAAAGAGCTTCTGGTCAGAGATTCCCAATATCCTTTTGCAGGAGGTCTTTTCAAGAGATTGCCCGCTTAGTGATAAAGTGCAGTTTTTGGAGAGAGTATTTGCTCCCAATCCATACAGCAGCGGTATCCAGAATTATTTTGAAAATGAGTATGGACAGTGCAACATTGAACAGACCAAAGAGGGGCTGTTTATTGAGTTTTACGATGCAGAAGGGACAAAGTGGAAAACCTCGTTAGACTGGTGGGACTGTGCCTCTTATGTGGAACACATGATAGCGGACGGTGTCTATGAGACGAAGGAAAGCTATGCAGAGGTAGAGCGTCTGCTTGCGGAGCATTCCGCCGCATACTGGCTGAAAAACATCAAAGAAGATGCTGACCGCTATCTGTCAGAGACACCGGAACAGCATCAGAATGCCCGCATAGAGCTTTTGCAGAAAATATTTGCAAAGAGCGGAATTGCAGAGACGATGGAAGTGGCATGGGATGAGGTCTTTGATGAGGTTATCGCAAGTGACGGGGAAACCACATGGCACGGCAGACAGTTTTATGATTATATCTATACCGAAGTGCTGGAGCTGAATCAGTTTGAAAAAGATGAGCGGATTCCCTTTGATATGCTGGAACAGTTCAAGCATGACAGGCTTACCGCAAGAAATGCGGAGAAAACAGAATTTATCCTCCGGAAAAACTTTGACGAAAAGAAGCCTGACGCAGAGGAACGCAAAAAGCAGGAGGAGGCACTGTGGCTTGAACCGTTAAAGGGGTATTTTAATGAGGAAATCCAGTATATTTCCGTGAAAACTCTGATTTATGATATTTTCACCACAAATTTAAGCATGGAAAGCAAGACGGAGTTCCTTGCATCGGTGTATGGGGAACAGCGGGAAGGCTTCTTTATGTCGGAGTATACAGACAATGCTTACGGAAAATGTGAGCTGGCAAGGGATAAAGAGGGCATTACCATCACCTATCCGGGAGCCGATGGAACGAGGAGCGAGAAACGGGTGGATTACGGTTATTGTGCTGCCCTGCTTCTTCACATGATAGAAGAAAACGAGTATCTGACAGAGGGTCTCTTTGAGCGTTTCAAAGAAGCACCGGAGGCATTTACCGCTATGCCGTGGTTCATGGAGATTTATCATGAATACAAGGAGCGGATGGGGCAGGAAAATGAGTTCGTACCGATAGAGGTGGCAGAAGAAGCAGAAGAACCGGAGCAGACAGAAACTGATCAGGTAGGAAAAACCGCAGAGCATCTGGAGGGAGAAGTGGTTGACAGGGACGGTCAGATCATTGCACCTGTCCGCTCCGGTAATGTTACTTTTCCGGACGCACTGCATCAGGTGGAAACAATGGAGGAGGACCTGCGGGAGGCAGTGGAGCTTTTTATGCAGGACTGCACGGCTGTTAAGCCCTACCAGCCTTTCCTTGAAATGGTATATGGCAGCCAGCTTTCCAAAGAGGATAAGCTGTACTTCCTAAACCGCACAATCAATCGGGGAGAAGATACGGAGAGCAGGAAATCTTATCATAACAATGCTTACGGTCTGATTGAATATACTTCGGAAAAAAACAGCCTGACGGTGAATTTTAAGAACCATGAGGGGGAGCGGAAAAAAACAGCCGTAACCTATGAACAGCTTTATTCGGTGATGGAATACCTGATACGGGCGGAAGGCTTTACCGGGAAAGCACGCATGGAAGAGTATACCAAAAACTTTGCAGAGCGTGGCTATGAGAAGAAATCCTCTCTGGAAAAGCAGTTTGAGGATAAACTCACAAATTTAAGAAATAAGAGGTTGAAATGTAGCTTTCATTTTGAGAGTGACGAGCTGCCAAAGGGCGGACCAAAGACCAGATACCAATGGAATGTGGAGGCTGTCAGACTGTTAAAACAGATAGAGCATGAGGACAGAGCAGCAACCGCAGAAGAGCAGAAGATACTAGCCCGGTATGTGGGCTGGGGAGGCATTGCACAGGCATTTGACGCAAAAAATGAGGGCTGGCAGAAAGAGTACGGAGAACTGAAACAGCTTCTGACAGAGCGGGAATATACCGAAGCAAGGGAGACTGTCAATACGGCATTTTATACCTCTCCGGTGATCACACAGGCAGTCTATGCGGCACTGGATAAATTCGGATTCCAAAAAGGCAGTATCTTAGAGCCGGCACTTGGTGTCGGTCATTTTTTTGGAACCCTGCCGGAGTCCATGCAGGCAAGCAGGCTGTACGGTGTGGAGAAGGATGAGATTTCGGGACGGATAGCAAAGCTGCTTTACCCGGAGGCAAGGATTAAGGTGGGCGGCTTTGAGGAAACGGTCTTTTCCGATAACTTCTTTGATGTGGCGGTGGGAAATGTGCCATTCGGGGATTACAAGCTCTATGATCCGAAGTACGCAAAGCATAATTTCCGTATCCATGATTATTTCTTTGCAAAGGCTTTAGATAAGGTCAGACCGGGAGGAATTGTGGCATTTGTCACAAGCAAGGGAACACTGGATAAGGCAAATCCTTCCGTAAGGAAATATATGGCAGAGCGGGCGGAACTGCTTGGGGCAATCCGACTTCCCAATACTGCCTTTAAGGAAAGTGCAGGAACCGATGTTACCAGCGATATTATTTTCCTGCAAAAGCGGGAGCATAAGCTGGTAACGGAGCCGGACTGGGTGCATCTTGGAAAAACAGAAAACGGGATTACGGTCAATTCCTATTTTGTGGAGCACCCGGAAATGATGCTTGGCACGATGGAATACGATTCCCGGATGTTCGGGAATGAGAGCAAATATACAAGCTGCGTCAACCATGATGAGAACTTTGATTTGCGGACAGCATTGCAGGGGGCAGTACAGAGGCTGGATGGCAGAATTACCGATATAGAGGAGCTGTTAGACTCTGCCGAGCCTGTAAAGGACATGATAGATGCCAATCCCGATGTAAAGAATTACACCTTTACCTTTGTAAACGGACAGCTCTATTACCGTGAAAATTCAAAGATGTACCGAAAGGAGGTGTCGGCTACGACAGAGGAACGCATCCGCCACATGGACGAGCTGCGTACCATTACCAGACAGCTTATCTTTATCCAGACAGAAGGGTGCAGCAATGAGGAGCTTACCATGCAGCAGAAGCTCTTAAATGACAAGTATGATTTCTATGTGAAGAAATACGGTCCGCTGACCGGACGGGGAAATATGCAGGCATTCCGGGATGATGCGGATTATCCGCTGTTGTGTTCTCTTGAGATAGTAGATGAGGACGGCAGGGTGCAGAAGGCGGATGTGTTCTATAAGCAGACCATCCGGGCAAAGAATCAGGTAGATCGTGTGGAGACAGCGGTGGAAGCACTAAATGTGTCCGTCAACGAATTTGGTACGATCAATCTTTCGTTTATGTTAAGCATCTATACACCGGACATCAGCAAGGCTCTGGCAGAACTGCCGGAGGGCAGCACCCTGTCGGAAGATGCAGAGGAAGAGCTGAAGCGGGAGACAATGTTAGAGGAATTAAATGGTCTGGTCTATCTGGAACCCTCGGAATATAACCCGGATAACCGCAGCATGGGGTGGAAAACAGCAGACGAATATCTGTCCGGCAATGTGCGGGACAAGCTGCGGATTGCGAAAGCCTACGCAGAAAATGAAAGGGAGCTGTTCGGGGCAAATGTGGAGGCTTTGGAAAAGGTACAGCCGGAGCGTCTAGACGCTTCGGAGATTGATGTCCGCATCGGAACCACATGGATTGAGCCGGAGGACTACGAGCAGTTTATCTATGAACTTTTGAAAACGCCAAGCAGGGCGAGGGCAGTGCGGAATGAATGGAGAAATTCCGGGATTCAGGTGAAGCTAAACCGCTATAACATGAACTGGTATCTTGACGGAAAGAATCTGGATAACCGCTCGGTATCGGCAACGGAAACCTACGGAACAAAGCGGATGGATGCTTATTCCATTTTTGAGGAAACCTTAAACCTGCGTACCGTGACAGTCCGTGACCGCATTGAGGACGGAGGCGGGAAATACCATTATGAAGTCAACAAGAAGGAAACCATGCTGGTGAGGGAAAAGCAGAACCAGATGAAGGAGGCATTTAAGGGCTGGATATTCAAGGAGCAGGAAAGAAGGCAGAAATATGTGGATTACTACAATGAAACCTTCAATAGCATCAGACTTAGAGAATATGACGGCTCACACCTGACCTTCCCCGGCATGAACCCGGAAATCAAGCTCCGCCCGCACCAGAAAAATGCCATTGCAAGGGTGCTTCTGGGAGGAAACACCCTGCTTGCCCACTGTGTGGGAGCCGGAAAAACCTTTACCGTGATGGCAGCCTGCATGGAGCAGAAGCGGTTAGGACTTGCAAATAAAAATGTGATTGTGGTTCCAAAGTCCATTGTCGGGCAGACCGCCGGGGAATTTATGCGGCTCTACCCTTCTGCCAATATCCTTGTGGCAACAGAGCGGGATTTTGAAAAGAGCAGACGCAGACAGTTTGTATCCCGCATTGCAACGGGAGATTATGACTGTATTATCATGTCCCACTCGCAGTTTGAGAAAATACCCATTTCACAGGAACGAAAACAGCGTATGCTTGACGAACAGATACAGGAAATTTCCTATGCCATTGAGGAAATCAAGGCGGAAAAGGGAGAGCAGTGGACCATTAAGCAGATGGAGGCACAGAAGAAAAAGCTGGAGGAGCAGCTAAAGTCTCTGACTGACGAAAGCCAAAAGGATGATCTGATTACCTTTGAGGAGCTGGGCATTGATTCCGTTATGGTGGACGAAGCCCATATGTTCAAAAATCTGTCGATTTTCTCCAAAATCAACAATGTGTCCGGCATTTCCAGTACCGGCTCCAAAAGAGCGATGGATATGTACTTAAAATGCCAGTATCTCGATGAAATCAATGACGGCAGGGGGATTGTCTTTGCAACGGGTACGCCCGTATCCAATACCATGTGCGAGCTGTATGTGATGCAGCTTTATCTCCAGAAAAGAACCTTAGAGCGTATGGGGATTTATCACTTTGATTCGTGGGCATCCAACTTTGGGGAGGTTACAACGGCATTAGAGCTTACGGTGGAAGGCAGCGGGTTCCGGTTTAAGAGCCGTTTTAACAAATTTACCAATGTGCCGGAGCTTATGACTACCTTTCGTGAGGTGGCAGATGTGCAGACGCAGGATATGTTAAACCTTCCCGTCCCGGCACTTCGGAGCGGAAAACCGATTATCGTGGAGAGCGAGCCGAACTGGTATGTAAAGCAGGTGATGGAGAACTTTGTGAAACGTGCGGAGGCAATCCGTAACGGCGGTGTCGATCCCAGCGTGGATAACTTCTTAAAGATTACCGGAGAGGCGAGACTGCTTGGAACGGATGCAAGGCTTTTAGAAGCAGATGCACCAAACGATCCCGACAGCAAACTGAATAAGGTCGCAGAAAATGTGGCAGCCGAGTATTTTGCCAAAAACCGGAATGGAAGTATCGGCTGCCAGCTTATTTTTTCAGACATCGGAACCCCTAAGATGCCCTGGTCACCGGACTGGGAGGAAAAGGTTAAGGCAGGCGGGCAGTTTGATATTTATAACTATATCAAGACCGAGCTTGTAAAAAAGGGGATTCCGGCAGAGGAGATTGCCTTTATCCATGATGCCAAAAGCGATGCCCAGAGGGAGACGCTGTTTAAGGATATGCGAAGCGGCAGGAAGAAAATCCTAATCGGCTCCACCGACCAGTGCGGCACCGGAGTCAATGTGCAGACGCACATCACAGCCATGCACCATATCGACTGCCCTTGGAAACCCTCCTGTATCGAGCAGAGAGAAGGGCGTGGTGTCCGTCAGGGCAATGAGAATGAGGAAGTGGCAATTTACCGCTATGTTACCAAAGGAACCTTTGATGCCTATTCGTGGTCGCTGGTGGAAAACAAGCAGCGTTTCATATCGCAGGTCATGACAAGCAAATCCGTGTCAAGAACCTGTGAGGACATTGACGAGGCAACCCTGTCCTATGCGGAGATTAAGGCGGTGGCAACAGGCAACCCGTTAATTAAGGAGAAGATGCAGCTTGAAAATGATGTGCAGCGGTTAAAGATGCTAAAGAGCGGCTATGACAGCCAGAGGTATTCCTTGCAGGATAACTTCATGCTCCGTTATCCGAAGCTGATAAAAGCGGCGGAGGAAAAGCTCGCCTGTGTCAGAGCCGATGTGAAGACCTCAGAGGCAGAGCTTGTAAAGGAGCCGGACTTTGCCATAACGGTAGGTCAGGCGAGATTTACGGAGCGTACCGATGGGGGAACGGTCATGCTGGAGGCAGTCAGCAAATGCAAAAATGGAGAAACCAGCCACATCGGAGCATTTAAGGGCTTTGAGCTTTTAGTGGAAAAGAACTTTATTGGTGTCAATTATCTGGTGCTGCGTGGCAGGACGGATTATAAAGCGGAACTTTCTACAAGCCCGGTGGGAAACATGGTAAAGCTGGAGAACCTGCATCATGGTATTTCACTGGGCATTGAGGACTTGGAAAAGCGTATCGAGCAGTACAAAAGGGACATGGAGCAGTCCAGACAGGAATATGAAAAGCCATTTACACAGGAGGCAGAACTGACGGAGAAAACTGCAAGGTTAAATGAACTGAATGTGCAGCTCGACCTTGAAAACGGCAGGACAGAGGACATTGACTTAAATGAAGCACCGGACAATCACAGGGTGGCAGAGCGGGACAGTTACCATGCCGCACCACCCGGAAAAGAGGGAAGATGAAACGGAAAATTTTTGCAGCAATTTTAATCACAGTGGGACTGGCAGCCTTGTCGGTCCCTTTGTTTTACCATTTCTACGGAAGTCACAGAACCGGGGAAATGATAGCGCAGTTTGAACACAGCATGGAACAGCAGAGCGGGGATGAAGCAACAGAGAAAGAGACAGCAGAAACCGAGGCCGCCGTTAATACGGAGAAAACAGCCTTACCGGAGGGGGAAAATGTGATTGGTCTTATTGAGATAGAAGCCTTAGAGCTGAAATATCCGGTGTTAGAAGGGACAGAGAGCGGACAGCTCTCTGCGGGCATCGGACATATCAGTAATACTGCCGCAATCGGGGAGCCGGGAAACTGTGTGCTTGCCGGACACCGGGGGAGCAGATACGGCACCTTTTTCAAGCACTTAAACAGGCTTATAGAGGGCGACAGAGTAAAACTGACGGATAAAGAGGGAAGGGTATCTTTTTATGAGGTCGATTCATGGGAGGTAGTCGATCCCTATGACAATTCTGTAAAGGCACAAGGGGAAAAAACAGAGCTAACCCTCTTAACCTGTGAGAATAGCGGAACCATGCGGCTGATTTACCATTGCAGTTATATCGGGCAGGAGGAAAAAGAAGGAGGGAGGCAGTAATGGAACAGCTATACAGACTGGAAACGGTGGAGAAAGTGCTGGCAGAAATGGATATGTCAGAGGTGGCAGATGACATCATGGAGAGCGATAAGGATTACCGGATTGTCATCAGCGGGTGGTATGTGCATATCCCGGAGTTTGGGGTAAACCTGCATGAAGGGATTTTCTGCAACTATGATGAAACGGAACAGGCATACCTGCCGGATTTTTCCATTACGGTCATCATGGAGGAAGGGCAGGAGGAATGGCTTTACTACGAGCAGGACGGTTTTATCGTTACCCTCGCTAATTTCCTTCAGGGAAAAACAGAGATAAGCACAATCGAACAGATGCGTTGCGTTATCCGTATACCGGATAATATTTCTAAAACGCAGGAATGAACCTGCCAGAGCTTATAAGGGCAGTTCAAATAAACAGTAACCATCAACCATTTTTATGGTCTGCACCCTATGAGAGGGCAGACAGAAAGAGAGGAATCTATGGAGTATTCAATTCAGTTAAACGCAGTCAACAACCCGGAGAAAAGTGTCAGGGCATTTGCAACCGTTGTATTCGGGGACAGTATGAAGGTCACAAATGTGGCGGTCTTGGAGGGTAGCAAGGGGGCATTTGTATCCATGCCGAGCTTCCGCACCAAAGAGAGGGACGAGTATAACAATCCCGTCTATAAGGATGTGTGCAATCCGATTACAAAGGAATTCCGACAGGAATTGTATGATGACATTCTTGCATTATACGGGGAAATGGAGCAGAGCGGAAAGGCAGAGGTTACAAGGGAAGCGGATGAGCCATGTGAACCGGAATTTACGGTAAAGGTGACACCTTTTGAGCGAGAAAGCAGCAATATTTTAGGTCTTGCCCATGTGGTGCTTGATGACAGCTTTCAGATTGGAAACATCAGCGTATTAAAAGGCAAAGATGGTGAATTTGTGGCAATGCCTTCCCATAAGACCAACAAGACGGGAAGGGGCGGAAAGGCGGTGTATCAGGATGTGTGCTATCCGATCACAAAGGAGTTTCGAGAGAAATTAAATGAGGCGGTGCTTGACACCTACCATCAGGAAAGGGAAAAAGCTATGGAGCAGGGGCAGGAGAGGGCAACGCAGCAGGTACAAACCGACAGCAGAGGATTCATGCAGTATAACGGAGAACAGCTCCCCTTCCGTTAGGAATCAATGAATATAAGACACAGCAGGGCGGGCAGAACCACCCTGCGGAAAGGAGCAGGATATGGATGATTTAGAAAATGTGCAGCTTACGAAGGAACAGGCGGTTATGGAGCTGCTTGCCATTCTTAGGCAGAACGGGCAGAAAGAGTGTGCAAATGAGGTATTTGAAGTTGCCACTAATATTGACAGTATGGAGAAAAAACTGGATGCTGTCGTGCAGGAACTTGTGACGGTGCGGGAGCAACTTCAGAAAATGGAGGAGCAGAAGGCAGAGCAGGGGCTAAAGCGAACCATAACCCGTGCAGTGGAAAAACTGGAGCAGGACTGTCATGTAATGAAGGAAAAGCTGTCTGCCATAAAGACGGAATTTAAGGAAAAGGCAGGAGAAATCGTTGCAGAGGTTAAGGCAAAAGGAAAGGTAGCTTTAAATAAAGTGTCTGAATTTTTCGGTGTGAAAGAGGCATTGTTACAGTTCAAAAGCACCATTCAGAGTTCTCTTGAAGAAACGGAGCATATCTAATATTTTTGATGAATAAATTGCGAAGATATATTATAATGTAAGTGAGCAATAATTTTTAGTTATCCGTTAGAAATATATTTATAGAGCAAGTGATACAGTATCGCAGAGACAGCAAAGGCCAATAACCTGAAGCCCTACGAATACTTTGAGCATTTGCTGACCGTGATACCGGAACACATGGAGGACACAGACCGCAACTTTTTGGAAGAACTGCTCCCCTGGTCTCCAGCGCTTCCGGAAAACATTCGAAAATAAAATTTACGACAGGCCGCGAAAGCGGCTTAAGATTGTCAAGGTACTGGCTATGGTGCGTTTACTTAAGATCGGTTTTTTGTGATTGTATGTGATTGGAGGGTAGGTCAACACGTGATGGCAAGACTACATAATCCGTTCCCATATATCAGGGAACAGAAGATAAAATCAAATATTGAACTTCCTTGCCCATTGTGTGGCAGAGATGCTAAGGTGACTCTTTTTCCTCATACGATTCCTTTTATTACCGTCTACTGTCCAAACTGTATTAAATATGCGGTTCAGGAGGATCTGTTCCAGAATTTTGATGATGCAGAACATGCCTATCTCCTGTCCGGTGAAATGCGGCACACGCAGGAAAACATGTCAACGCATTTGATAAGCGTTGATAGTGCCCAAGAAATAGTAGAAAAGCAGAAACAACTTGAATCCGAAAACCGAAGCAAGGCATATCTTATCTGGCATTATGACCAGAAAGAGGGAGACAGAAATAATTGGAGAGAATATATAAATCTACCTGCTGTGGCTTACTGCAGGGATGAAGAAGAATTGAAGGATATAACGGAGAAAGCAGTAGGGCTTGGATACCTTGAAATGAATGGAGACCGGTATAAGCCGACCGTATCTGGTGTGAATTTTTCCAGAGAAGAACGTGAGAAGGAGAGACAGAAGTCAATTAGAGACATGGAAAGACTTCAATCCAAATATATAGAGATTGATGAAGAGCTTGAGAAGAAGTTCAAGCTCATTTCAACAAGGAATGCTACTTTCTATGCGATGACCGCAGATGAAAAATTAGAAGCAATCGTTAATCTTATTGAAAATTTGTTGAAAAAAGATAACAAGTATTTAAAACTTAATTACTCTGAGCTTTGCGGAGAATTTTTAAGTGATGAGTGTGTGAAAAGCTACCGGGAAAAACTACAATGCTTTAGACACTCAGCAGAACAATCACTTGAAGAAAGGAATGCTTTTTCTGATGAGCAGAAGGACTTCTTCATTGATTATGGAGTTGTAATTGTGAAAGCGATATTTGTATTACTACAAGAAAATGAGCTTTTGGTGAGTAAGTGATCTATTCAGGGGGGCAAGACTGGAAAGCAGCATTTCCGGCAAGTGCGGAACCGTAGGGAAACATCCATGACCTATCTGGAGGACGGGCGCTGCAGTTTTACTAATAACC
>ERZ1034998.277-NODE-277-length-34810-cov-5.473342_pt1 | contig 34810 bp, 29 predicted proteins | sample MGYA00520621_ERZ1034998 | MGnify/ENA primary metagenome ERZ1034998 (study PRJEB33766, sample SAMN09781748) | gut metagenome | biome: gut microbiome | host: Homo sapiens | place: Madagascar | study: EMG produced TPA metagenomics assembly of the PRJNA485056 data set... | reverse complement strand
GTGTATTTTCCAATGCGGATTTCGTGATATTTGGATGCGGATTTTTCTTGAATTGTACAATTCTTTATTATATGATAAAAAAAATTGCGGTTTCCGCAAAATGATACGAGAGGATGGAGAAAAGAAAATGCGACATCTTATGAGTCCCTTGGATTTTTCGGTGGAGGAGTTAGACAAGCTGCTTGATCTTGCAAATGACATTGAGAAGAATCCCGATAAATATGCTCACGCTTGTGACGGAAAGAAACTTGCAACCTGCTTTTATGAGCCGAGTACACGAACCAGACTTAGCTTCGAGGCAGCAATGCTGGGTCTTGGCGGTTCTGTTTTAGGTTTCGCCAGTGCTGATTCATCATCAGCCAGTAAAGGAGAGAGCGTTTCCGATACCATTCGCGTAATATCCTGTTACGCAGATATATGTGCAATGCGTCATCCAAAGGAAGGCGCACCTCTTGTAGCCTCCCAGAAATCCCTTATTCCTGTAATCAATGCCGGTGATGGTGGACATCAGCATCCGACACAGACACTTGCAGATCTGCTTACGATCCGTACATTAAAGGGCAGATTGTCTGATATTACCGTTGGTCTGTGCGGAGACTTAAAGTTTGGCAGAACGGTACATTCCCTGATCAATGCGCTGATCCGCTATAAGAATGTCAAGTTTGTACTGATTTCCCCGGAGGAGCTTCGCGTGCCGGATTATATCCGTGAGGATGTGCTGCGTGCGAATAACGTGGAATTTGAGGAAGTGGAACGTCTTGAGGATGCCATGGGAAGGCTGGATGTGCTGTATATGACAAGAGTGCAGAGGGAACGTTTCTTCAACGAGGAGGATTATGTCCGCTTAAAGGATTACTATATCCTGACCAAGGAGAAAATGCAGCTCGCAAGGGAGGATATGCTCGTACTGCATCCGCTTCCGCGTGTCAATGAGATTTCCGTTGAGGTGGATGACGATCCGAGAGCTGCCTATTTCAAACAGGTAAAGTATGGTATGTATGTAAGAATGGCACTTATTCTGACGCTGCTCGGTCTTGCCGAATAGAGAAGTAAGTAGAAAAGGAGAACAATATGCTGAATATAAGTGGAATCCATGAGGGATTTGTGCTTGACCATATTAAGGCAGGGGAGAGCCTGCGTATCTATCACGATCTGAAGCTGGATAAGCTTGACTGTACGGTTGCGATCATCAAGAATGCGAAGAGCAACAAGATGGGGAAGAAGGACATCATCAAGGTGGAGTGCCCGGTGGAGGCACTGGATCTGGATATCCTGGGTTTTATCGATCACAACATCACGGTCAATGTGATACAGGGAGATACGATCGTTGAGAAGAAGATCCTTTCCTTGCCAAAGCAGGTAAAGAACGTGATCAAATGTAAAAACCCGCGTTGTATCACCTCGATTGAGCAGGAGCTGGATCAGATTTTTATCCTTACGGATGCAGAGCGGGAAGTATACCGCTGCAAGTATTGCGAGGAGAAATATTCCAATTCCTCACGCAACAAGAAAAAGTAATAGGCAAAAAAGAAGAACCTTCTTTGTGCATAAGCATTAAGAAGGTTTTCTTTCTGTCTGATGATTGGCTAGAACGCCAGATATGAGGGTGCCCTGCCCACAAAGAAGCCGTTCGAAGACAAGGCCTGCCACTGCCCAGAATGGAAAATAGTCCAGACGGACAACTCCGCGCACAGAATAGGTCGCATCGGAGTAATTCCATGGGCATACGCCCATCGCGGTAAGGATGGAGCCGGTCAGAAATTCGCCGCACATGATCATGACGGCATATACCGAAGCACGGCAGATGATGGGCCAATCATCAAGGCGTTCATGTACCGGCACGATGAACACCGCCATTCCGTAAATCGGAAACATCCAGAGGGAGGTCTGTCCCCACAGATGAAAGTCTCCGCTCAATAAAGGCCGGATGGATGTGAATATAATTTCCATGCACCATCCGGTGATCCCACATTTGAAAAAGTTCTTCCAGTTCATAGTAAATGTATTCCTCGCTTAGAACTAATATGCACCAAATTGCCGGAAGGTATTCAACAGAACATTCATAAATTTACTGGCAAAAATGTGCAAATATCTGCTTGCCCAATCGTTTGACTGCGCTTATAATAAAAGAAAAACATGCGTCTGATCACGGAGGAGCAGATGCGTATTCACAATCAAATGTTAGTTGTGATATTACTGCATTCACGGAGGATATATCTTTTGGGAGATATATCCTTTTTATGTCTGGCAATAAAAGGGATGCGCTGTTGCGTGCAGGGCAGGAGTTTGGAAAATGACATCGGAACAGGCTTTTAAAATATTGGGAATAGAGGATCATAAGATTGACGAGGCTTCACTAAAGAAAGCCTTTCATTCTGCTGCGCGCAAAACCCATCCGGACAGCAACCCAAAGGACGCGCAGGCACAGGCAAAATTCCATCAGATCAATGAGGCGTACGAGGTGCTGCGCGAATATTTAAAATATGAGAAGCGGCAAAAGAAGGCAGCAGGCGGCAGCGATAAAAGCAGCGGGTCAGATTCTGCCGGCAATGCACAGGAAAAGGATGTCTGGGAAGCATACACGGAGGCAGACCAAAGATACGCAAGAAAACGGCATCAGGAGGCAAGCCAGAAGGCGGAAGAGACGATCCGCAATCATGCAAAGCATGAGAAGGAGCGCATGAAGCAGGAGCAGGAAGAGGCGCAGCGCCGCAGACAGATGGAGCAGGAGGCAAAACGGCAGCAGCAGGAGCAGGCACAGCGTGCACAGGAAGAGACAAAGCAGCAGGCGTGGGCGGAAAAAGAGACGGCAAAGCAGCAGACGGCAGGGAACGGCAAGGAGAAAACGCAAGGTGCAGATATTGCCGACGCGTGGCTTACAAAATTCAACCAGCTTACCGGAGCTTTCAGCGTGTGGCTTAAGAAAAGAACAGGCAGGCTTTGGGAACAAGGTGCTGCCGTATGGGAAAAGCATCAAAAGGGAAACAAGCTGCTCAAACACATTCTGGCAGCCATACTTGCAGCAACAATAATTGTATGGGCGGGCTTTGAAATCTTTGAGGGAATATATACGATCCGGTATATAACGAGCGTGCTTGCGCAGATCGCAAAGTGGATCCTGATCGGCTGGATCGCGTATTGCATAACGGCTGCGGTGCATAAGAACTGGCAGAACCGCATCCTGTCGATCTTCGCCTTGCTTGTTTCGGTGGAGCTTGAGATCACGATCGCAAACTGGCTGGAGGATCTCATCCGGAGTATTCATTTTTGATAAGGTGTGGTATAATGTGCGTAGCAACGAGCAGTGCCAGTCGAAAGGAAGAGCCGAAGCCTGTGCTTGCACAAGGCAGCTGGCTCTTACTTTTCGGCTGATAGGGCGACTGCCCGACAGCGAAAAAAGCGAAGCTTTTTGAGATGGGCACTGCGGATGAATGTTTGCATGATTGGAGAGCGGAGAAACAAAACGGAGGAACTATCGTGGCAGCATACGCCAATGTAATTGTTGACATATCACTGGAAAAACTGGATAAGACATTTCAATACAAGATCCCGGAAGAGTGGCAGGAGACATTACATGTTGGCATGCAGGTAAAGATCCCGTTTGGAAACCGGACGATCACCGGATATGTGCTGGAGCTGACCGATGTACCGGAATATGACGTCACAAAGCTAAAGCCAATCCTCGGAGCGGCAGAGGGGAGCGTGGCGATCGAGTCGCAGCTGATCGAGCTTGCGGGCTGGATGCGCCGCAACTATGGTTCTACAATGAATCAGGCGCTAAAGACGGTGCTTCCAATCAAGCAGCAGACCAGACAGGTGCAGAGGCGCACGGTGTATCTGGTGGCAGGGCGCGGCGAGGCGATCAAGCAGCTTGCTTTGTTTGAGGCGAAGCACAATGCAGCGCGCGCAAGGCTGCTGCGTGAGCTGATCGCGCAGGAAAGCATCGATTACCAGGTGGTGACACAGAAGCTTCACATTGCGGCAGCAGTTGTAAAAAGTCTGTGTGAGATGGGGCTGATCCGGGTGGACACCACAACGGAATACCGAAATCCCATATCCCATCTGGCAAAGAAGGATTACACACTTACCTTAAATGATGCACAGCAGAAGGTCGTGGATGCGGTGATGACAGACCGCGCAAAGGGTTGTTATCAGACGTATCTTTTAAAGGGCGTGACCGGAAGCGGCAAGACCGAGGTATATATGGAGCTGATCGCCAAGGTGGTCGCACAGGGGCAGCAGGCAATCGTACTGATTCCGGAGATTGCCCTGACGTATCAGACGGTAATGCGGTTTGTGAACAGGTTTGGTGACCGGGTATCCATCTTAAATTCCAGATTGTCGGCGGGAGAACGCTATGACCAGTATCTTCGGGCAAAAAACGGAGATATTGATATTATGATCGGGCCGCGCTCGGCGCTGTTTACCCCGTTTGCAAGACTTGGACTTATCATTATCGATGAGGAGCATGAGAACTCCTACAAGAGTGAGACGGCTCCTCGATACCATGCAAGGGAGACTGCGATCCATCGCGCAGCGATGTGCGGTGCGAGTGTGGTGCTTGGATCGGCAACACCATCGGTGGAGAGCTATTACCGCGCCAAAGAGGGGCGTTACCGGCTTCTGGAGCTAAATCAAAGAGTTGAGGAACGGCCGCTTCCGGAATGCGAAGTCGTTGATCTGAGAGCGGAACTGAAAAATGGTAACCGCTCAATCCTAAGTGAGCGGTTACAGGAGCTGATGGAGGACCGTCTGCAGAAGGGACAGCAGATCATGCTCTTTTTGAACCGGCGAGGTGTCGCGGGCTTTGTCTCCTGCCGGGAATGCGGTCATGTGATCAAGTGTCCGCACTGTGACGTTTCCCTGTCACAGCATAACAACGGGAGAATGGTGTGCCACTACTGCGGATATGAGGAGCCGGTGCCGAAGGTATGTCCTTCCTGCGGTTCAAAGTACATCGGCGGTTTCAAGGCAGGCACACAGAAGATAGAACAGGTCGTGCGGGAGCGGTTTCCGGGGGTACGGACGCTCCGCATGGATTTTGATACGACAAGGACAAAGGACAGCTATGAGAATATCCTTCAGGCGTTTGGAAACCGGGAGGCGGATGTGCTTATCGGGACACAGATGATCGTAAAGGGGCATGATTTCGCCAATGTGACGCTGGTGGGTATCCTCGCGGCGGATATGTCACTGCATGTGAGTGATTATCATGCACCAGAGCGGACGTTCCAGCTGCTGACGCAGGCAGCCGGACGTGCGGGCAGAGGGGACTGTCCCGGACAGGTCGTGATACAGACCTACGACCCGGAGCATTTTGCGATACGCACGGCGAGTGCGCAGGACTATGAGCTTTTTTATGAGCAGGAGATCACTTACCGCGAGCTGATGCATTATCCACCGGTGTGGAACATGCTTGTGATATTGCTTGCATCACCCGATGAGCAGGCACTTGCGGCAGCGGCGCAGGCGGTATATGACAATATGCAGCAGATGCTTGGCAGAACCTTTGTGGTGCAGCTTATCGGACCGGCGGATGCTTCAATTTCCAAAATCAATGATATATATCGCAAAGTTATCTATCTAAAAACCGGTAATTATGATAAACTGATTGAGTTAAAGGATGCTACGGAGCAGTTTACACAGATGCAGCCCGTATGCAAAGACATAAATATACAATTTGATTTTAATCCGATGAGCGGATTTTAGAGGAGGAAAAATGGCACTTAGAACGATACGCATTTTAGGAGACCCGGTTCTGGGTAAGGTATGTAAAGAGGTAAAGGAAGTTAACGACAAGATCACAGAGCTGATCGATGACATGCTTGAGACAATGTATGAGGCAAACGGCGTCGGACTTGCAGCACCGCAGGTCGGCATTTTAAAGAGAATTGTCGTAATGGATATCGGAGAAGGTCCGATCGTTATGATCAATCCGCAGATCCTTGAGACCTCCGGGGAGCAGACCGGCGACGAGGGCTGCTTAAGCTATCCGGGAAAGGCAGGAAAGGTCACAAGACCAAACTATGTAAAAGCGCGCTTCCAGAACGAGGATATGGAATGGTGCGAGATTGAGGGAACGGAGCTTCTGGCACGCTGCATCTGCCATGAGCTGGATCATCTGGACGGACACATGTACACCGAGAGGGTGGAAGGTCCGATCCACGACGTAAAGTATGAAGAGGAAGAGTAGAACATGAAAGTTATTTTTATGGGAACACCGGATTTTGCGGTGGAGACATTGGAGGCAGTGATCAAAGCGGGGCATGAGGTCGCGCTTGTTGTGACACAGCCGGATAAGCCGAAGGGAAGAGGCAATGCAATGCAGGCATCCCCGGTAAAGGAATGTGCGCTTGCACACGGAATCGAGGTTTACCAGCCGAAGAAGATCCGTGAGCAGGAGTGTGTGGACTATCTGGCTGGCTTTGGCGCAGATATTTTTGTGGTAGCTGCTTTCGGGCAGATCTTATCGCAGGCACTTTTGGACATGCCAAAATACGGCTGCATCAATGTGCATGCGTCACTTTTACCGAAATACCGCGGTGCAGCGCCGATCCAGTGGGCTGTCATAAACGGTGAGCAGACGACCGGTGTTACCATCCAGCAGATGGACATCGGAATCGATACAGGAGACATTATCGCGCAGGATGAGCTGACGCTTGCTGCGGATGAGACGGGAGGGAGCCTGTTTGACAAGCTGGCAGCAGTTGGTGCAGACCTCTGTGTAAAGGCGATGGAACAGATCGCATCGGGAACGGCAACGCGCACGCCGCAGGATGAGTCGGCGGCAACGCATACTTCCATGATCCGCAAGGATTTCGGGCATATCGACTGGAACAAGAGCGCAAAAGAAATCGAACGGCTTATCCGTGGATTAAATCCGTGGCCGAGTGCATATACTCATCTGGATGGGAAGACCTTAAAGATCTGGAAGGCGACCGTAAGCGGTACTGAGAGCGGAGAAAAGCCGGGCAGTATCGTGGATGTGACAAAGGACGCAATTCTGGTACAGACAGGGGAGGGCGTGCTGCAGCTTGATGAGATCCAGCTGGAGGGCAAAAAGCGCATGGCATGTGACGCATTCTTAAGAGGCTGCCATATCGAAAAAGGAGGTTATTTCGCATGATTTTTTGGGATTACACATACATTCTGGTGCTGATCGGCGCAGTCATCTGCATGATCGCATCGACAAGAGTGAGAACGACCTTTAACAAATATTCCAAATACCGCAGCATGTCCGGCATGACCGGGGCGCAGGCGGCAGAGCGCATTTTGCGGAGCGCGGGGATCTATGACGTGCAGATCCGCCATGTGTCCGGGGAGCTGACCGACCACTATGATCCGAGAACCAAGACGGTCAATCTGTCCGATTCCGTATACAATTCCACCTCGGTTGCGGCTGTCGGTGTTGCGGCACATGAGTGCGGACATGTTATCCAGCATGATACCAACTATGCACCGCTGACCTTCCGAACAACACTTGTCCCGATCGCGAATATCGGATCAACACTTGCCTGGCCGGTCATCCTGATCGGACTTTTGATCAACAGCCGTTCATCCATGATGATCATTGATATCGGCATCATTTTGTTCTCACTTGCGGTATTGTTCCAGCTTGTGACGCTCCCGGTAGAGTTCGATGCATCCGGCAGGGCACTCCGGCTGCTTCAGGAGCAGGGCATCCTTGGAAGTGAGGAGATCGTGTATACAAGAAAAGTATTGTCAGCGGCAGCGCTTACCTATGTGGCGAGTGCGGCATCTGCAATTTTACAGTTGTTCCGTATCATCTTACTGTTCGGAGGACGGCGGCGTGACTAATGGCGTAAATACACGGGAACTGGCACTGGATACGCTGATCGAGGTCATGGAGCATGACCAGTACAGCCATCTGGTTCTGCGGAGCGTGCTGGATAAGTACGCATATTTGGAAAAGCAGGAGCGTGCCTTTTTGACGAGGCTTGTTGAGGGAACCATTGAGCGGACGGTGGAGCTGGATTATGTGATCAACACCTATTCCAAGGTCAAGGTCAAAAAGATGAAGCCGCTGATCCGCAATCTGCTCCGCATGAGCACCTATCAGCTCCGTTATATGGACAGCGTGCCGGATCCGGCGGTGTGCAATGAGGCGGTAAAGCTTGCAAAGAAGCGCGGGTTCTCCCAGTTGTCGGGCTTTGTGAACGGAGTCTTAAGAAGTATGATCCGGGAGCCGGAGCGCGTGAAGTACCCGGATGAGAAGAATGCGCCGGTACAGTATCTGTCTGTGCATTTTTCAATGCCGGAATGGATCGTAGAAGAATGGATGGAAACATACGGGCAGGAGAAAACAAAAGCGCTGCTGCAGGAATTTGAAAAGGAGCAGAAGCTGATCGTGCGCACCAACTTAAACCGCACGACACCGGAAGCACTGGCGGAGGCTCTTAAAAAGCAGGGGATTACCGCCTGCCAGAACAAAAATCTTCCTTATGCACTTGCGCTGACCGGAGTTGACCAGTTACAGAAGCTGCCGGAGTTTCTTGCCGGAGACTTTTATGTGCAGGATATCAGCTCGATGATGGTGGCGGAGACTGCTGATGTCCATCCGGGCGACTATGTGATAGATGTATGTGCGGCACCGGGCGGAAAGAGCACCCACATTGCGGAGCTGCTTAACGGCACCGGACAGGTGGAAGCCAGAGATCTTACCGGGTACAAGGTGGGACTGATCCAGGATAATATTAACCGGCACGGACTTTCCAATATGCAGGCAAAGGTATGGGATGCGACTGTGGAGGATGAAGCCTCAAAGGAAAAAGCGGATGTGCTGATCTGCGATCTGCCCTGCTCCGGGCTTGGAGTCCTCGGCAAGAAAACGGATATCCGTTATAAGATGACGAAGGAAAAACAGCAGGAGCTTGTGCTGCTGCAGCGGGAAATCCTGCTGGCAGTCCGGGACTATGTGAAGCCGGGCGGGACGCTGGTGTACAGCACCTGTACAATAAATTACGACGAGAATGAGGGAAATGTGGAGTGGTTTTTGGATGAGTTCCCGTATTTCTCACTGGAGAGCATGCGACAGATGTTTCCGGGTGAATTGGGGCAGGACGGATTTTTTATTGCAAAATTAAAGCGAGGATAGGATGAGAGATATTAAGAGCATGGATCTTGCCGGGCTGAGCGCCTATATCGCGGAGCTTGGGGAGAAGGCATTTCGTGCAAAACAGATCTATCAATGGATACATATCAAGCAGATTGAGGATTTTGATGAGATGACCAACATCTCGAAGCAGCTTAAGGAACGGCTGAAGGAGGATGCCTTTCTTACGACGCTGCACAAGGAGGAGGTACAGATCTCAAAGCTTGACGGGACAAGAAAGTACCTGTTTATGCTCTCGGACGGCAACGTTATAGAGAGTGTTCTAATGAAATACAAGCATGGCAATTCGGTATGCATTTCCTCACAGGTGGGCTGCCGGATGGGCTGCCGTTTCTGCGCGTCCACGCTGGACGGACTTGTAAGAGGGCTGACTCCTGCGGAGATGATCGACCAGATCTATCAGATCGGCAAGGACATTGGGGAGCGCATCTCGAATGTTGTCGTGATGGGAACAGGGGAGCCGATGGACAATTTTGAAAATCTTCTGCGGTTTATCGAGCTGCTGACCGATGAGAACGGACTGAACATCAGCCAGCGGAACCTGACGGTGTCTACCTGTGGGATCGTTCCGCGGATGCGGGAGCTTGCAGACAGGAAGCTGCAGATCACACTGGCGCTTTCCCTGCATGCCTCCAACCAGAAAAAACGCCTGGAACTGATGCCGGTTGCCAACAAATATGAGATACATGAGGTGATCGATGCCTGCAGATACTATTTTGAGCAGACGGGGCGCAGAGTCACCTTTGAATACAGCCTGGTGGGCGGAGTAAACGACACGGATGAGGACGCGAAGGAGCTTTCTTCCCTGATCCACGGAATGAATTGTCATGTGAACCTGATCCCGGTCAACCCGATCAAGGAACGGGATTATGTGCAGTCGAACACACAGGTGATCGCCGCTTTTAAGAACAAGCTGGAAAGAAATGGAATTACAGCAACGGTGCGCCGTGAGATGGGGCGCGATATCGACGGTGCCTGCGGGCAGCTGCGACGCAAGTACAAACAGAAGATGGAATAACCAAGGAGGGCAAGAGCGTTTTACTTGCCCTTTTTATAGGTTTGTGCTACTATATTATGCGGACTACTAGTGCAACTTGCGTCTATCTGCGTCCGCAGGCCGGAAACAGACAGACAAGGAAAGGACATAAAACGGATGAAGACGTTTTCCATGACGGATATCGGTGTGTCGCGGGAGATGAATCAGGATTACCTGTTTACTTCAGATACAGCGGTCGGGAATCTTCCTAATCTATACATCGTCGCAGACGGTATGGGCGGACATAAGGCTGGAGAGTATGCCTCACGGTATACGACCGAGCGGGTGGTTGCCTATGTGCTGCGCAGTAAGGATTCGGAACCCGTTACAATTTTAAAGGAAGCTATTCAAAAGGCAAATGAACTGCTCCTCATTGAATCGAAGGAGGATGAATCCAAGCATGGGATGGGTACGACCATCGTATGTGCGACGATTGTCGGCAGCAAGATGTTTGTCGCAAATGTGGGTGACAGCAGATTGTATGTGATTTCAGATCAGATTCGTCAGATCACCAGAGACCATTCCCTGGTTGAGGAGATGGTCCGAATGGGAGAGATGGACCGAAAGGAAGCCCGCCAGCATCCGGATAAGAATATCATCACAAGAGCGGTAGGGGCGGCAGAGAATGTCGATGTGGATTTCTTTGAGGTGGATCTTTCAGAGGAGGATACGGTACTGCTTTGCTCGGACGGACTTACCAATATGGTAGATGATGCGTCCATTTACCGCATTGTCAAGGAACAGAAGACAGTGGAGGATCAGGTCAGCAGGCTGGTTCGCGTTGCTAATGAAAACGGAGGCCGTGACAATATAACGGCTGTCATAATTCGACCATTTTTAGATGAGGTGAAGACATGTTAACAGTAGGTATGTATTTAGCAGATAGATATGAGATCGTCAGTAAAGTAGGCGCCGGCGGAATGTCGGACGTTTACAAGGCAAAGGATCATATCCTTGGACGCTTTGTCGCGATCAAGGTACTTAAGCAGGAGTTCTCAGAGGACCGCAATTTCGTGACGAAGTTCCGCACGGAGGCACAGTCCGCAGCAGGACTCGAGCATCCGAACATCGTCAATATCTATGACGTAGGAAGCGAAGAAGGACTTCATTATATTGTAATGGAATATGTTGAGGGCATTACTTTAAAGACCTATATCGAGAAGAAAGGCCAGCTTACCTTCAAGGAATCCGTAAGTATTGCAATTCAGGTCTCAAGAGGTATCGAGGCTGCCCACAATAAGAATATTATCCATAGAGACATCAAGCCACAGAACATCATCATCTCAACCGAGGGCAAGGTAAAGGTTACGGATTTTGGTATCGCAAGAGCTGCAACCTCCAACACCATCAGCTCCGATGTGATGGGGTCTGTACACTACGCATCCCCGGAGCAGGCGCGAAACGGCTTCGTAGACAACCGCAGTGATATCTACTCTATGGGTATTTTAATGTATGAGATGGTTACGGGACGTGTGCCGTTTGACGGAGATACTACGGTTGCGATCGCGATCCAGCACCTGCAGGAGGAGATGACCTCCCCGCGCGTATATGCGCCGAACCTGCCGGTCAGCTTAGAGAAGATCATTTTAAAATGTGCGCAGAAAAACCCGGATCGCAGATACCAGACGATCGGAGAGCTTTTAAGTGATCTGCGTAAGAGCCTTATCAGCCCGGACGAGGACTTCGTTGTGATCGCTCCGGCCGCAGACAGTGGTAAGACCAAAGTGATCAGCGCAGACGAGGTACAGCAGATCAAGAGCAGTGTTTCTCCAGCCGTGCCGAAGGAGACTCCGCACGCACCGCAGAAGCCGGCTCCGGTCGAAACCGAAGAAGATTACGATGATTATGACGAGGATGATGTGCTTGATCCGAAGATGGATAAGGCAGTTACCATAATGGGAATCGTTGCAGCAGTGCTTATTGTTGTTGTGATTATTGCGCTTGCAATCAAGATCAGCAGTCTGTTTGGTTCACCGAGCACACCAAACACACCAGGTACAACAACCACGCAGACGCAGACAGAGACAGACACCACGGTTACCGAGCCGACCGAGAGCCAGACGGAGACAACCGTAAGTGAGGAAAAAGAGACGGTTCCAATGATCAACATTGTCGGTATGCTTTATGATGAAGCAGAGACAAAGATGACAGAGCTTGGATTAAGTCTTAATATCCTCTCCACGGAGTCCTCCACAGAGGCGGAGGGAACGATTCTTTCCGCAACGGTTTCCAAGGGGACGGAAGTGGCAGTCGGTTCCGTGATCGATGTAACCGTAGCAGGCAAGAGCGAGACACCGGAGACTCCGGCGGTTGAGTCAAAGATCGTTCCGAGTGTTGTCGGATATTCAGAGACGACAGCAACCTCCGCACTTAACAATGCGGGATTTGTTCCAAAGTCAACCTACGAGTACAGCAATGATGTGCCGAAGGGAGAGGTCATTTCCCAGGATCCGGTAGCGGGAAGCTCCGTAGAGTCCGGATCTGAGGTTACGCTTGTGGTAAGTAACGGTATCGAGCAGGCAAAGGTGCCGGATGTTTTGGGTAAGACAACCGAGAAGGCAACCGAGAAGCTTGAGGCGAAGGGCTTTGTTGTAGCAATCGAGGAAGCTTACAGCGACAAGGTAAAAGAAGGCAGAGTTATCAGCCAGAGCGTTGCAGGCGGAGAATCCGCAGATGCCGGATCGGAGATTACCATCACGGTAAGTCTTGGCTCCATGACGGTATATTACAGCTTTAGCAAAGAGTTTACAGTTCCTGAAAATGCAGTCAGCGCATCCTACACACTGACCAAGGAGGACGGAGAGGTTATCAGTAACCAGTCCGAGCGTATTTCCGAGGGAACACCTTCCATCACGATCTCCAAGGTCAACATTGATGTGCCATCCGGCTATCTGGAGTTGATCTGGACGATCGAGACGACTGATGAGCTGGGTAACGCCATCCAGACAGAGGAGAGCGGATTCAGCGGAACTGTTGATTTTACAATGCAATAAGAAGAACAATATGCAGGGAAAGATTGTAAAAGGAATTTCCGGTTTCTACTACGTTTTCGTAGCGGGAACCGGAATTTATGAATGTAAGGCAAAAGGTGCATTCCGCAAAGAGGGAATGAAGCCGCTCGTCGGAGATCTGGTTGAGATCGCGGTTCTCGATGAGGACAAAAAGCTTGGCAATATTGAAAAGATTCTGCCGCGGAGCATCGAACTGATCCGCCCGGCGGTGGCCAATATCGATTTTGCGCTTGTGATCTTTGCGGCAGCGAAGCCGCAGCCAAACCTGAATCTGCTGGATCGCTTTTTGTGCATGATGGAATATCGCCATGTTCCGTCGGTGATCTGCTTTAACAAATGTGATCTGGTGGATGCAGAGGAAAAAGCACGCCTGTCCGCCATCTATGAGGCGGCGGGATACAAAATCCTGTTTGTGAGTGCTAAATACAAAGAAAATTTAGGACAGCTGGAAACGGTGCTTCAGGGAAAGACCGCTGCAGTTGCAGGACCTTCCGGCGTAGGCAAGTCCTCTCTGGTGAATGCCCTTCAGGATAAGTACCACATGGAAACCGGTGACATCAGCAGAAAGATCGAGCGTGGGAAGAACACGACGAGGCACACGCAGGTGATCCCACTCAATGATGATACGTTTATCATGGACACGCCGGGGTTTAGCTCCATGGATCTGCCGGAGATGGGGAAGGAAGACCTGTGGAAGTGCTATCCGGAGTTTGTTTCATACGAAAAGAACTGCCGTTTTATCGGGTGCAGCCATATCACGGAGCCGGATTGCGGCGTAAAGGAAGCACTTGCCGAGGGAAAGATCAGCGCAGAGCGCTATAAGAATTATTGTCTGATCTATGAAGAAATGAAAAATATTCGCAAATATTAGGAGGCAGTTATGAATTGCTTATCACCTTCGATTCTCGCAGCAGATTTCTCAAAGCTTGGAGAACAGGTTCATATACTTGATGAGTGCGGAGCACAGTATGTCCATATCGATGTGATGGACGGACAGTTTGTTCCAAGTCTCTCTGTAGGATTCCCGATCATAGAGTCACTTCGTCCCTGTACGGAGCGCATGTTTGACGTGCATCTGATGATTGAGGAGCCGATCCGCTATATTGATGAATTTGCGGCTGCCGGAGCAGACATCATAACGGTTCATGCGGAGGCGTGCAGGCACCTTGACCGCACAATCGACCGCATCAAGGAGCGCGGGCTTCTCGCCGGTGTGGCACTCAACCCGGCAACTCCGATCGAGGCAATACGTTATGTGCTGCCAAAGGTCGATATGGTTCTGATCATGACCGTGAATCCGGGCTACGGCGGGCAGAAGCTGATTCCGTATACGGTCGAGAAGGTAGCGGAGCTGAGGCGCCTTTTGATCAAGAACGGAATCAAAGCGGATATTGAGGTTGACGGTGGTGTCAGCCTGGATAATGTGCAGAAGCTTCTGGATGCCGGGGCGAACATTATCGTTGCAGGAAGTGCGGTGTTCCGGGGAAATATTGCTAAGAATACAACAGAATTTCTTGAAATATTAAATAATGCGCAGCACGTTTGATCGTGCAAAAGTGACAGGATTGGTAAGGGGATAGAAAATGCGTGGACTTATAATAACCGGAGGCAATATCCGGGATGAATTTGCGTGTGAGAAAATAAAGACTGGCGGATACGATATGATCATGGCGGCAGACTCCGGTATGGATTTTTTGTACCGGAACCATCTGACACCGGATATCATCGTCGGAGATTTTGACTCGGTGGATCATGATGCACTGGACTTTTTCAGGGAAGATAAACGAATCGAATTTTGCAGGCTGGACCCCGTAAAGGATGATACCGACACAGAGTATGCGATCCGTGATGCACTTTCGCGCGGAATCACCCAGCTTACGATCATCGGGGGAACCGGAAGCCGGCTCGACCATGTGCTTGGCAATATCAGCCTGCTTGGAATCGGACTGGAGGAAAATGTAGAGATCGAGCTTGTGGATGAGCATAACCGTGTGCGGATGATCGATAAGCCGCTCTCTATCCGAAGGGACGAGCAGTTTGGCAGATTCGTTTCTTTGATACCATATACAGGAAACGTGGAACATGTTACCCTGACCGGTTTTAAGTATACGCTGGACGACTATACGATGGGAGGCTTTAACTCACTCGGTGTCAGCAACGAGATCAAGGAGGAGGTTGCGCATATCGAGTTTAGCAGTGGAATCCTGCTGGTGATCGAGTCCGTGGATTAGTGGAGACAAACAAATGAAAAAATTTATAAAAGAACATGTTTTTTTGATATTTTCAGTAGGTGGCTTGCTGTTTCAGGAGCTAGTGTTCCATTTGACAATAAAGAGTAGTACCATAAAGGGAAGCTGGCTTACAACGCTTCTCTTTTCTGCGGTATATGGGTGTATTCTCTATCTGCTCGGAACGATTGCAAGGGGGAAAAAGGCAAGCCGGATCATCCGTGAGGCACTTCTTGTCCTTACTGCGGTTCCATTTATCATCTGGAACTTTATCTTTGCCAAATTCCGTATTTTGTATGATGTATCCACGACCTTCGGCGGGGCATCCGATGCGATGGGAGGCTTTGCGGGAGATATTCTCCGCCTGATCTTCTCGGTAAACGGAATGACACATATCATTTTGTTTTTACTTCCGTATTTGCTCTATTTGTTTTTTGGAAAGAAATTGGATGAGGGAACGGATATCCACGCAAAGGAGCGGCTTATCACTGCAGGCTGCGGCTTGGCATTGTGGGCGGCAGCACTTATTTTTATGAAGGCAGATGTGACGCTGGGACAGATATACAGCAGCGAATACCAGTTTGAAAACGCGGTATCCAACTTTGGCTTGTACACGGGTGTACGGCTGGACATCAAGAATCTTGGAAACGATGACGAACTTCTTGTCAACACCGGCGATTCGGTTCCGGCACTTGCAGGCGCAGAGATTGAAACGGAGAGTACAGACCGTGCAGATACAGCAAAACCGGCTGATACGCAGATAATACAGTCAGAACAGACACAGAGCACAGATCCGGAAACAGAAACCGAGCCTGAGCCGCAGGAACCGGAACGGGTGATCGATACAAGCCCGAACGTTCTGGACATTGATTTTGATGCACTTGAGGATGGGGCATCCAAGGAGCTGGTCAAGGTGGACGAGTATGTGCGCTCGCTGGAGCCGACCAATAAGAACGCATACACCGGCTTGTTCAAGGGAAAGAATCTTATTTTTATCACGGCAGAGGCATTTGCGGCGGAAGTGATCGATGAGAAGCTGACACCGACACTGTACCGGCTGGCAACCAAGGGTATCAATTTTACCGACTACTATCAGCCGGCAAGTGCGGGAACGACCGGCGGAGAATATGCAAATATCATGGGAATGCTTCCGACTGCAGGCGGTAAGTCCATGAAGAATACAAAAAATAACCACAACTACATGACGATTGGAAGCCTGCTCAACGATGAGGGATATTATGGGAAAGCGTACCATAACAACAGCTACAAATATTATGACCGCGACCAGACACACATCAATCTGGGCTATTCAGATGGTTATATGGGCTATGGGAACGGCATGGAGGATTTTGTAAAAAAGACCTGGCCGGAAAGTGATCTTGAGATGATGCAGGGAACACTTCCAACGTATATCAATAAGCAGCCGTTCAATATTTATTATATGTCCGTGAGCGGACACAGCGATTATGCAAAGGACTTAAATGCGATGTCCAAAAAGCACTGGGACGAGGTGAAGGATCTGGATTATTCCGATACGGTCAAGGCATACATTGCAGCTCAGCTTGAGCTGGAGTCAGCACTTACCTATCTGGTGGATGAGCTGGAAACAGCAGGCATCGCGGATGATACGGTAATCTGTATTTCGGCGGATCATTTTCCATACGGACTGGATCAGAACGAGTCAGATTCCTATGAATATCTGTCAGAATTGTACGGATATGAGGTGACCAATAATTTTGAGCGCGACCACAACCGCCTGATCTTATGGAGCGGATGCCTTGAGGAGCAGGAGCCGATTGTCATTTCTTCACCGACCTTCAGCCCGGATATCCTTCCAACACTGTGTAATCTGTTTGGGATTGCGTATGATTCAAGACTGCTTCCGGGCAGGGATGTCCTGTCAGATTCGGAGGCGCTTGTGTATGATCTAAGCTACAACTGGAAAACGGATTACGGCACCTATTTATCCTCCAAAGGGAAATTCATTCCGGCGGGTGAGGATATCGTGCTGCCGGACGGCTACATCGACCGGATCAAATCGGTTGTAAGGAGCAAGATCAATTACAGCAAAAAGGTATTGAATCTGGATTACTATGCACATGTATTTCCGGACAAGGAATAGAAAGAGGATAATCAATGGAACAACATGCAGCAAAAGAAAATAAGATGGGCGTGATGCCGGAGGGAAAGCTTCTGCTTAATATGTCGCTTCCGATGATGGTCTCCATGCTGGTACAGGCAATGTACAACATCGTGGACAGCATCTTTGTTGCGAAGATCTCCGAGGATGCGCTTACGGCGGTTTCACTGGCATTTCCGTTACAGTCACTGATGATCGCAGTCGGCGCGGGAACCGGTGTCGGTGTCAACGCATTGATCTCGCGGGGACTTGGAGAGAAGAAAAGAGACCGTGTGGATGCGGTCGCAGCAAATGGTATTTTTATCTATGCGCTGAGCTATCTTGCGATCGCGGTACTTGGATTTACAGCGGTAAGACCTTTTTACAATATGCAGGTTGGGGCAGGACAGGAAAACATCATGGAGCTTGGCGTGACCTATCTGTCGATCGCCATGATCTTCTCCTTTGGACTGTTCGGACAGTTTGTTTTTGAGCGTATCCTGCAGGCTACCGGACGTACACTTTTTACGATGATCAGCCAGATGACTGGTGCGATCATCAACATTATCATGGATCCGATCCTGATCTTTGGTCTGCTCGGCTTTCCGAAGCTCGGCATCGCAGGTGCGGCGATCGCAACCGTTATGGGACAGATCATTGCAGCAATCATCGCATGTGTATACAATCTGAAAAAGAATACGGATGTCACGATATCCTTTCAGGGCTTCCGCCCGAATGGGGAGATCATCAAGGACATTTATATCATCGGAATCCCATCGATCGTCATGCAGTCGATCGGTTCTGTCATGACAACTGGAATGAATCTTATCCTGATGGGAATTTCCTCAACCGCCGCCGCAGTATTCGGTGTGTACTTTAAGCTTCAGAGCTTTTTCTTCATGCCGGTATTCGGACTGAACAACGGGCTGATCCCGATCCTTTCCTACAATTACGGCGCGAGAAACAAGAAGCGCATGATGAATACGTTGAAATACGGCTATCTGATCGCGTTCCTTTTCATGCTGGTCGGATTTGTGGTATTTATGCTGATCCCGGACAGGCTGCTGTTATTGTTTGATGCATCTGAAACGATGCTTGCGATCGGTATTCCGGCGCTGCGTAAGATCGCCGTACATTTCCTGATCGCATGGTTCTGTATCGTATCCGGAACACTGTTTCAGGCGGTCGGAAATGCGGTTTACAGTATGTATGTGTCTGTGGCGCGTCAGCTTGTGGTGCTGCTTCCGGTGGCGTATGTGCTGGCAAAGATCGACGGATTGTCCCTGATCTGGTGGTGCTTCCCGATTGCGGAGATGATGTCACTGCTGATTTCTGTGGTATGTCTCAAACTGGTCATGAAGAAAAAGCTGGCAGACTTTGCATAAGAAAGGCAGAGTGGATGTGAGGATTTGAACATGAACAAACAACTAAAACATACGCTGCTGCTTTTGCTTGCCGCGGGTATCTGGGGCGTGGCATTTGTGGCGCAAAGTGTCGGAATGGACTATGTGGGCTGTTTTACCTTCACGGCGATCCGTAATTTCATCGGGGCGCTGGTGCTGGTTCCGGTGATCCTATTTACAGATAAAAAAGGAACGAAGGAGGCAGTGCGGGAGGAGCAAAAATCAAAGAAAACGCTGATAAAGGGTGGAATCCTGTGCGGATTTTTCCTGTTTATCGCAAGCAATCTCCAGCAGTTTGGAATTGCCTACACAACGATCGGAAAAGCCGGATTTCTCACGGCAATGTATATCATACTTGTCCCGCTGTTTGGGATATTTTGTAACCGCAGAGCCGGAAAGAGAGTGTGGATTTCGGTAGCGATCGCAGTCTGTGGCTTGTACCTGTTATGTATGTCAGGCGGAAGCATCAGCATACAGATGGGAGATCTGTTTGAGCTTGGCTGTGCGATCGCATTTGCAGTGCAGATCTTAACAATCGACCACTTCGCGCCGAAGGTCAACTGCATCAAGCTGTCGTGTATAGAATTTACAACCTGTGGCATTCTTTCGGCAATCGGAATGATGATACTGGAGACTCCGTCTATGGCGGATATTCTGGCGGCATGGATTCCAATCTTGTATGCCGGAGCACTTTCTACCGGTGTGGCGTATACGCTGCAGATTGTAGGACAAAAGGGATTAAACCCGGCACTGGCATCTCTTATCATGAGCTTGGAATCCGTGATCTCGCTGATCGCGGGCTGGCTGATTTTAAATCAGAAGCTGTCACAGAGGGAGCTTTTGGGATGTGCGGTAATGTTTGCCGCAATTATTCTGGTACAGTTGCCAGAAAAGCAAAAATATGAGATAATTACATCAGAGAAATAAGGAAGCAGAGGAACTGATCAGCAGTTCCTCTGTTGCTATTTGCAGGGGGATTGTGAATGAATATATTTGACATCGTGGGACCGATCATGGTCGGACCATCCAGCTCACACACGGCGGGGGCTGTCAAGATCGGCTATGTTGCCAGAAAGCTTTTGGCGCAGCCGGTAACAGATGCAACCATCAATATGTACGGATCGTTTCTTGCAACAGGAGGCGGACACGGCACGAAGTACGCGCTGGTCGCAGGGCTGCTTGGGATGCTGCCGGATGACGAGCGCATACCGGACAGCTTCCGTTATGCCGATGAGGCGGGGATGAAGTACCACTTCGGGGAGGCTGACCTAAAGGACGTGCATCCAAACTCTGTGCAGATGATCCTGCGCGGCGCGGATGGTCATTCGCTTGAGGTTGTGGGAGAGTCGCTCGGCGGTTCCCTGATCAACATTGTACAGGTGGATGGACTTTCTGCCAATTTTTCAGGGGAGTATCCGACACTGATCGTCTATAATGAGGATCGTCCGGGGCATGTTGCGGAGGTGACGAAGATGCTTGCGGACAGGGATATCAACATCGCAACCCTAAAGCTCTACCGTGGCGGGCGCGGCAAGAATGCGGTAATGGTCATCGAGTGCGATCAGGAGATCCCGCAGGAGTCGATCCTGTGGCTGGAAAAGAGAGAGGGCATTGAGAAGGTTACCTATTACAGCCTTTTATAGAAAGACGAGGAGACCAACATGAGTTATCAGAAATTAAAAGATATTGTGGAGCAGGCGGCAAGGCAGAATCAGGCATTCTGGCAGCCAGTGATCGAGGACGACATGAAAGAGCGCAATGTCACGTTCGAGGAGTCCTTTGCGGATATGAGAAAGATGCTTCGTGCCATGCGGGAGGCGGATGCAAACTACGATCCCACACTTCGCTCGGCAAGCCGTCTGTCCGGCGGGGATGGTGCTAAGCTTGAGGCATACCGTAAGACGGGACAGGCACTTGCAGGGGATTTTATGATGAATGTCATGGAAAAGGCGATCAAGATGGGCGAGTCCAATGCCTGCATGAAGCGTATCGTTGCGGCTCCGACCGCAGGCTCCTGTGGAGTGATCCCGGCAGTGCTGCTGTCGTATGAGACATACCGGAATGCGCCGGAGGATCGTCTGGTGGAAGCCCTCTTTGTCGCGGCAGGGATCGGCGAAGTGATTGCGAGCAGTGCAAGCATTTCCGGAGCCGAGGGAGGCTGTCAGGCGGAGATCGGAAGCGCGAGCGCGATGGCAGCGGGCGCGGTTGCCTATCTGGAAAACGGGGATTGCGAGACGATCACCCATGCCGCAGCGCTGGCACTGAAAAATATGCTCGGACTGACCTGTGACCCAGTGGCGGGACTTGTGGAGGTTCCCTGCATCAAGCGCAACGTGGCGGGAGCAGTCAATGCGATCACGTCCTCACAGCTCGCACTTGCCGGAATCCGGAGCGCGATCGATCCGGATGAGGTGATCGATTCCATGCGAAGGATCGGAAGGCTGATCCCGGAATGCTTGCGGGAGACCGCAAAGGAGGGGCTTGCAATCACACCGTCCGCGTTATCTGCGGTGAAGCTATAAGGACTAGGAGAAGGCAGAGATGGAAACAGCAAAACAAAAGATGATACATTTTGCAGAGAATGGATTACATGCCGCTGTGCAGCATACGGCAGGGGCAGATGTATTCGTAAGTGTGACCTGCGCGGTGCACAATGATTCTGATGAGAGGACAGCGGTGTGGGTGGATCTGCACATGCACCAGCTTATTGACAATGGCAAAGAACAGATGGATGAAGAACGGGGGATCAAGGCTGCCGGAGCGGTCAAGCTGGAGATCGCACCGCACACACTAGGATATGTACAGACGCAGATCTGCGTGGAAGATGCTGTGCTGTGGAACCCGGACAAGCCCATCCTCTATGTGGTGGAGGGCGTGCTGTATGGCGCAGTGCCGGAGGGCGAGGCACTTCCGAACCCGCGGCTGCTTGCAGGAATGGCACTTCGGGCGCCGCACGCGATGAAGATGCTTGATTTTGCCGAGACGCATTTTGGAATGCGAACTGTTACGGTGGATGCAAAGAACGGACTGCGGATCAACGGAACGCAGGTAAAGTTAAAGGGAGACGGAGATTGCAGCACGAAGGAAGCATCCTTTAAGCAGCAGTATCAGGCTGTCCGGGAGTATCGGAACAGAGGAAACAATGCGATCTGTGTAAAGCGCAGTCAGGTGTCGGACGCATTTTTAGAGTGCAGCAGCAGGCTTGGAGTTTTGGTGCTTGAGGAAGCAGAGGCGGCGGAGGATATCAGCCGGCATCAGAATTTCCCGGCTGTTATCGCATGGCTGGAAGGAAATCTGTCAGCGGAAGATATCCGTGCGAAGGATGCAGTGCGGGTAATCGGAGGCATCTGCGATAGCGGATATGGCATGGATGAAGCGGGCAGCTTTTCACCGGAAAAGTGGCTTGAGGGCACGGAAACCAGCTGTGCCGGATGGAGCATGACAGGCTGCCCGAAGGAATATACGGCATACCGGCAGGCACACGCGCTTTTCCCAAACCGCGTCATGTTTGTAGTGACAGAGAGGCCGGAAACAGTGTGGGATACCGTAGAGAAGCATCCGTACCTGATCGGCGCACTTGCTTATGAAAAAAATTAGAAAAACACATAAAATCCTATTGACACGGTAGGAATAATAGGATATAGTATGGACAACTTAAAGAAAGCGAGGGTGGGTATCCATTATGAGCAAGAAAACAAGAGCAGAAAGAAACTTTAAATTTGAGACAAAGCAGTTACATGTAGGACAGGAAACAGCAGATCCGGTTACCGATGCAAGAGCAGTTCCGATCTATCTGACATCCTCCTATGTTTTCCATAACAGTGAACATGCAGCAGACCGTTTCGGTCTGAGAGATGCAGGCAATATCTACGGCCGTCTGACCAACCCGACACAGGGAACTTTCGAGGCGAGAATCGCAGCACTTGAAGGCGGCGCGGCAGCACTTGCCGTTGGTTCCGGTGCAGCAGCACTTGCCTATACCTATCAGGCAGTTGCACATGCAGGAGACCATATTGTAGCAGCAAAGAACATCTACGGCGGAACCTACAACCTGCTGGCACATACGCTTCCGGATTACGGAATTACCGCAACCTTTGTTGATCCGTTCGACTATGAGGGAATCAAGGCTGCAATCCAGCCGAATACCAAGGCGATCACCATCGAGACGCTTGGCAACCCGAACTCTGAGGTAGTTGATATTGAGCGCATCGCAAAAATCGCACACGAAGCAGGAATCCCGCTCATCGTGGACAACACCTTTGCAACTCCGTATCTGGTTCGCCCGATCGAGTATGGCGCTGATATTGTCATCCATTCTGCCACCAAGTTCATCGGCGGACACGGGACAGCCATCGGAGGTGTCATCGTAGATTCCGGTAAGTTTGACTGGGCAGCAAGCAGCAAGTGGCCTTGGCTGGTTGAGCCAAACGTATCTTACCACGGCGTAAGCTTTGCAAAGGATGCAGCACCGGCTTCATTTGTTACCTATATCCGCGCGATCCTTCTCCGTGATACCGGAGCAACACTTTCACCGGTACATGCATTTATCTTCCTTCAGGGACTTGAGACATTGTCTCTCCGTGTAGAGCGCCATGTAGAAAATGCACTCAAGGTTGTGCAGTATTTAAAGTCACAGCCGCTTGTCGAGAAGGTCAACCATCCATCCGTAACGGACAATGAGGAGCAGAAGGAGCTTTACAAGAAGTATTTCCCGAATGGCGGCGGTTCTATCTTTACCTTTGAGATCAAGGGTGATGCAAAGAAGGCACAGGAGTTTATCGATAATCTTGAGTTGTTCTCCCTGCTTGCAAACGTTGCAGACGTGAAATCCCTTGCAATCCATCCGGCATCAACCACTCACAGCGAGTGCAATGAGGCAGAGCTTTTGGATCAGGGCATCAAGCCAAACACCATCCGTCTTTCCATCGGAACCGAGAACATCGATGATATTATCGAGGATCTTGACGAGGCATTTAAGGCAGTTCAGTAATAAAATAATAAATTCCGCAAACGAAAAACTCCGACCGTTATGGGCGGAGTTTTTTCAGATTATACGCGGTTTATTCAAGCACAAGCAGAAGTGCCATCTTGAAACGCTCATCAGCGGTGACACTGTGCAGACCGTTCTTCTCAAAGCGGAAGCACTCGCCTGCCTTAAGCTCATAGTCTTTTCCCTCGTATCCGATGGTTGCCTTGCCGTCAAGTGCGAACACGATCGCATTGCCCGGTGCGCGGTGAGGGGTAAGCCCGGTTCCCTTGTCAAATGCCATCAGGACATATTTCATGGTATCGTTGCTTACGACATCCATGTTCGCGATGCTGCCCTCCTCATAGCGGATCAGGTCTTTGAGTGCAAATACTTCATTTGTCTTTACATTGTTGTTCATAGTAATCTCCTTTGTCAAAATGATTTCTGTATACACGATCCCTTGTGAGGTTGCCATTCCACATAAGGTCTTTGGCGGAACGAGAAGTGCCTCTCCCGGTGCTAATGTGACGCGGGAAGGGGTGTTACCAAGCAAAAAATCACTGGTTCCAGATGCCCCGATGTACATGGTCATGCGATCATAGCTCTCCTGGCTGATGGAGGTGTCTGTCCCAAGAGAGAAGAAGGTGACCGGTGTGACGGCACTAAGCTGCGAATCTTTGGAAACCGTCATTCCGTCCAGAATCGGACGGATCGTTTCAATCGTAAATGGCTGGTTCATATAGCTGCTCCTTCAAAAGATATCATTTTATATTGTGCCGCAAATAAATATAGTATACAATAAAGCGGAAAAAAGAAAATATAATGGGTTCAGATAGAGATACCACAGAGGAGAAGGTTATGCGTGCAACAATACTTGTGGACAATCGGAAAAAGGATGACCTACCGGGCGAGTGGGGATTAAGCATCTACATCGAGGCGGATGGGCATACGATCCTGCTGGACACCGGCGCATCGGAGCTTTTTTGCTCAAATGCGAAGCGGCTTGGACTGCCGATCGACAAAGTGGAGGCTGCGGTATTGTCCCATGCGCATTACGATCACGCGAACGGAATGCAGGCATTTTTTGAAGCAAATGAGACTGCACCATTTTATGTGCGGGAGACGACTGCGGAGAACTGCTATTTTAAGAAATGGTTCCTACATAAGTACATCGGGATACCGAAGCATATTTTAGGCGAATACCGTGACCGGATCATATATGCAAAGGGCGATACGCTGCTGTGGGACGGAATTTATCTGATCCCGCATAAGACACCGGGGCTTTCGGAGAACGGAAGGCGCGAGCAGATGTACCAAAAGCGAAAGGGGCGATGGTATCCGGATGATTTTTCCCATGAGCAGAGTCTGGTAGCCGACACGGAAAAAGGGCTGGTCATTTTCAATAGCTGTTCGCACGGCGGGGCAGCCAACATTATAAATGAGGTGGCGCAGACCTTTCCGGACAAAAAGATCTACGGTCTGGTCGGCGGCTTTCATCTGTTCAATAAGACTGAGGAGGAGATCCGGGCGCTTGGAATGCAGATAAAGCAGACGGATATTCCGTATGTGTGTACCGGACATTGTACTGGTGGCAGAGCCTACGCGATTCTGAAGGAAGAGCTGGGAGAGCGCCTGCACGGAATGCAGGCCGGCTTTACAATAGAAGTTTAAAAGGAGAGATAAAAATGTTTCAGTTTACAGAAGATTGTATGATCGGGATCAGCCAGATCGATGAGGAGCATAAGATGTTATTCCAGCTGCTGAATGAGGCAGCGGCGGTAGCGGAGACAGGCACGCCGGGGATGATCGGAAAGAATCTGCTGCAAAAGCTCGAAGATTATGCAGCAACCCATTTCGCACATGAGGAGGCGTATATGGAGCAGATCAAGGACCCGGAGCTTGCAAGACAAAAGCAGGAGCACAGACAGTTTGCAGAGACGGTGGAAAGCTATCAGGACTTTGACTGGGAGAGCGAACAGGCGGCAGAGAAGGTAAAGGAACTGCTTTCCTTTATGGCGAAGTGGCTTTATCATCATATTTTGGGCAGTGATATTATGATCGGAAAGAATGAGGCTTGCGGACAGGGTGAGGATGCGTTTGCATTTACGGATCAGTACCGCACCGGAATCGGTCTGATCGATGAGGAACACCGCAGACTGTTCGAGATCATCCGGCAGACCAACGATGTCATTGAGGCACAGTTCCTCCACGACAAGTATGACGAGATCGTGCAGATCTTAAAGGAATTAAAGGATTACACAATCCTGCATTTCCGCGACGAGGAAGAATACATGGAACGCATCGGGTATGAAGGAATTGCCATGCAGCGGGCAGCACATACCGCATTTGTTGACCGGCTAAACGAGATCAATCTGGATGATGTCGATGACAACCAGAAGGAATATCTGGAGGAAATCCTTTCCTTCCTGCTTGGATGGCTGACCAACCACATCTTAAAGATGGACAAGAAGATCCCGGCAGAGCGGCCGGCGGATGCATAAAGATCAAGTGATATAATTACATAAGTGGGCAGACCTGCCCACCAAAACGAATCCTCCGTATGCTAGGATGGCATTAGGTAACGGGAGTTGCCGGTGAAATCTTAACAAAAGGAGGATTTGTGCTTATGAAGAAAAGACTTGGTGCACTTATCATGGCATTTACAATGATACTTGGAATTTTTTCCGGAATCAGAGTAGACATGGTGTGGGCGGATGAAGGCGGACAGGACGGAAACGATGCAGCTGTTACCGGACTGGCAGTGGCATATCTGTTTGACTGGGATGAGGATAACAAGCCGTCCCTGCGGGAGGATGCTGTTTGGGAAAAAGAGACAGAGACCGGTTTGGGAGAGTGCATTTTATATGCAAAGAACCTAAGTGATGCGGGAGAACCGGAGGGCGATCCGATCCGCGCGGATGAACTTACGCTTGTTTATTGTGGTGCAGACGGAACGGATACGCCACAGGAGGGTATTGGTACGGTTACAGCTCTTGAGGCAGATGGTGATTACTTATCCCTTCAGGTTACGAAGCTTGGCGTGTATCAGCTTTATGTGACGGGTCATGCTGACGATGTAGTCACCATTAAGGCTGCGTACCGGAATTTTGAGTTCTGTACATCACAGACACTTAATGAAGATGGTATTTTAAATCACTATGACCTTACCGCTGCCGACAACAGGCTCTATCTGATCGAGAGCGCACCAAAGGAGGTCACATGGGATAAGACGGATATTTGGAATGTATCTGTGGATGGAAAGCCGGTGGACGAGGCAGATTACGGAACCTATTTTAGCAGGACGAAGGTTGCAGGCGATGAGAACTCAGTAACCTATGAGATTGCATTTGTAAAAGGCTCGTTCCACTGGATTGATATGGAAGTATCCGGAAACGGGACATATTCGGATGATGGACCATGGGACACAAGCATCTGGCTGTCCGTAAACTATGACGGAATCATCCCGGGCTTTGGGGCTGCGGCTGACATTGCGTGGAGTGAGGATGGAATCCCATCTGTTGTGGAGGGTGGAGTCTATGCGACAGAACAATGGGCATATCTAAGCCAGAGCATGGAACTTGATTTTGCAGATGTGGATGCAGACGGAATTGTTACAAAAAGCTATTCGGCAGATGAATTGACTGCAACGGCAATAGACGGAAACGGAACTGCCACGATCAGCCGGACAAAAGGGACTCCGGTATCGATAAGCTTTGATAAGCTTGGAGATTACCGCATTGCTCCGGCAGATGGCAGCAGTGAAGGGGTTGTGATCCATGTCTCTTACTGCCCGCTGGGTGTGTATACGGAAAATGTGCGGAGTGAGGAAACGGCATGGCATTCCAACAAGGTTCTGTACAGCAGTAATAATGAGGACACGATCCTGTATGTGATTCCGACGGATGATAAGGCGATGACCATCGGAAACGTCAGATTCCTTGTACAGCCGGTAGATGAAGAGGAAACGGATGACATAGCAGATTATTATAGTGTCACGGAAATCGGAGACGGCAGCTACAAGCTTGTCATCAATGGCAGCAATCGCAAGAATTTTAATCTGGAGATAAAAGCAGATGTAAGTGATGGCGAAAACAGTTGGGAATTTTTCTATGAAATATGGCGTGAATATATACAGGAGGATAAACTTCTTGTAACGGATTATATCGATTTTACGGAGGATGGGACGCCGTCCTTAAATAGTGAAGCTGCCCTTTTAACTTATACGGGAGCGCGCGTGACCGGAGAGCATTATACGCTGTACCTAGCACTTTGTGACAGCAGCAATAAAGAAAAAGCGGCAGTGAGCGCCGAGCAGCTTGTAATGCGGGATGAAGCCGGAAATGAGACCGGCACGATCACCGCAAATAAGAAAAACAGCCGGTTTGTTGATGTGACAATCCCGAAGGAAGGTTCTTACACGCTGGCACTCAGATCTGACGAGAATAACCGTGTGTGGGTGATCGCAGGATACCCGGAGCTGAGCTTCTATACAGATAACACGATGTCAAAGGAAGCCTATGTGGAGAATCTGCAGGTGTCAAAGGCAGACTCAGACAGGAAAGTTCTCTATATGCTGCAGCGTGTGATGGATGAGGTAACGATAAAGAACCTGAAGCTTCAGGCAGTAGTCTACGATGCGGCAACGGATAAGACAACGTACTTTGACGCAGGCACATATTTTACTTATGAAAATATCAGCACCATCGAGGGTGTGGCACGGTATAAGATCACTCTTGCAGAGAGAACGGCACTCCCGGAAAAGTTCTGGCTCCGTGTGACCGGAATCCTATGTGGAGAAGGTGAGGAGATCAAGCTGGAGGAGGCTGTTGAGATCACGGTCGAGCAGGGGGAGAGCGTGACACCAGCTCCAACACCGACACCGGCACCAACACCAGCACCAACACCAGCACCAACACCGACACCGGCTCCAACACCGACACCAACACCGGCACAGACACCAACTCCGGCGGAGACCACAGAGACGGATAACACAACCAAGGACACGACAACCACGGAGGTCAAAAAAGAGACGGTAAAGAATGACTCCGGCAAAAAGGTAACGGTTGAAACAACGGTTGTGAAGAATGAGGCGGGCAAAGTATTATCGTCCACTACGATCTCTGAGATACCAAAGGCTGCAAAGAATACAACCGCAACCGTGACCGTAAAAAAGAATGCAAAGGGTAAGACGACAAGTGCGGAGGCGGTGATTGAGAATACCGTAAAGAAGGGCAAGAAAGATACGGTAAAAACCACGATTTCTGCAAAGGTAGTAAAGCAGGTTAGCGAGGCAGCGGATAGCACGAAGCTGAATATCACACAGACGGTAAAGGATACAAAGGGCAAAGTTCTGTATACGGTAGAGACCAACGCAAAGAATCTTGTCGCAGGAAAGAAGCTGACACTGGTAAAGATTGTGGACGGAAAGCAGATTCTTGTGACAAAGCCTGTTACCGTTTCTAAGAGCGGCAATGTAAGTGTAAATGCCGGGACAGGTGAATACAAGCTTTTGAGCGCGAGCGAGGCAAAGGCGCTTCAGAAGCAGATCCTTAAAACCGTAAAACCGGAGCAGAAGGAGCTTGCTGTGGAGAAGGGCGAAAAGGCAAAAGTTAAGCTGAACAGTAAGCTGGATATGAATAATGTGGCAAGTGTAACGTACAATTGCTCTGACACATCCATTGCAAAGGTTGACAAAAACGGAAAGGTAACAACGAAGAAGAAGGGTACTGCAACAATTACGATGACCGTCACATTAAATGATGGAAGTACGAAGCGCATTGCCACAACAATCACAGTAAAGTAAATAAGTGATCTTAAAAAGCCCCGCAGGCTGGATGCCTGCGGGGTATTTGAATGGACTTATCGCAGGTGGTGTCAAGGGATAGCTTAGGAATAGAAAAGCGTATGCAGGAATCTTGTCAGATAATCCATAGTGTGATACACTAAAGCGGTATTAAAAGATTCTGCGACAGACCGGGCAGAGATGATTCATCTCTGCCCGGTTGTATTGCGGGAAAATTTACAGGAGGAGTCAACAATATGTTGGAGAAAATGTTCAAGCTGCGTGAAAATCACACGACAGTAAAGACCGAGATTCTGGCAGGTATTACCACGTTTATGACGATGGCGTATATTCTTGCCGTGAATCCAAATGTTTTGAGTGCGTCCGGTATGGACAGAGGCGCTGTGTTTACCGCGACGGTACTGGCATCCTTTTTAGGAACAGCCTGCATGGCACTGTTTGCAAACTATCCGTTTGCGCTGGCACCGGGAATGGGGCTGAATGCGTATTTTGCATACACGGTTGTCATCGGCATGGGATATCCGTGGCAGGCAGCGCTGGCGGCTGTTTTTGTAGAAGGTGTGATCTTTATCCTGCTTTCTTTGTTTAACATCCGTGAGGCAATTTTTAATTCTATTCCGTCAAACTTAAAGAAAGCGGTATCTGTCGGTATCGGCTTTTTCATCGCGTTTATCGGACTTCAGAATGCAAAGATCGTAGTCGGTGGTGCTACACTGGTTGAACTGTTCTCACTGGATGCAGTGAAGGGCGCTACCATGAAGGATGCCGGTATCTGTGTGATCCTCGCAATCATCGGTGTATTTTTAACCGGTATTCTTGTCATCAGGAATGTAAAGGGAAATATTCTCTGGGGAATTTTAGGAACCTGGATTCTTGGTATCATCTGCCAATTCACCGGACTTTACGTGCCGAATCCGGAGATCGGATATTACAGTCTCCTTCCGGATTTTTCTTCCGGATTATCTGTGCCGAGCATTGCTCCGATCTTTATGAAGATGAATTTTACAGCGATTCCGATTGCTGAATTTGTTGTGATCGTGTTTGCATTTTTATTTGTGGATATGTTTGATACACTTGGAACCTTGATCGGTGTTGCGACCAAGGCAGGAATGCTCGACGAGGAAGGCAAGCTTCCGAACATCAAGGGCGCTTTGATGGCAGATGCGGTTGCTACAACTGCCGGTGCCGCACTTGGTACTTCCACAACAACAACGTTTGTAGAGAGTGCATCCGGTGTCAGCGAGGGTGGCAGAACTGGACTTACTTCTATCACGACCGCAATCCTGTTTTTACTTGCGCTGCTGCTTTCCCCGATCTTCCTTGCCATTCCGTCATTTGCAACAGCACCGGCACTTATCATCGTAGGTTTCTATATGGTTAATCAGGTAGGCTTGATCGATTTCTCTGATTATAGCGAGGGAATCCCGGCATTTATCTGCATCGGTGCAATGCCATTCTTTTATAGTATCTCAGAGGGTATCTCCATGGGAGTTATCTCTTATGTTGTATTAAACCTTGTAACCGGAAAGGCAAAGGAAAAGAAGATCAGCCCGGTTATGTATATACTCGCGGTGCTGTTCCTGGCGAAGTATTTCCTGTTGTAGGGACGTTCCTTTTGACACGGAGAGCGCCCATTGACACGGGGAGAGCCCATTGACACGGGGAGCGCTCAGTGACACATAGAAAAGTCCGTCACAATGGTAATCGGGCGGCCGAATGCAAGGAGAGAATAATGCAACCGGAACAGACACAGAAAGTAGAAGGCAACTCAGTTGTAACGATTACAGAATATGATGATCCGAGACTAGATATTTTTATCAGACTGTCGGAGGTACAGCTTCTGCGGTACCGGGAACCGGGACTAGGGATTTTTCTGGCGGAAAGCCCGAAGGTAATCGAGCGGGCGATGGATGCAGGGTATGAGCCAGTTGCTTTTCTTGCTGAAAAATCTGCCTTTCGAGAGGATGAACAGCGGCTGTGTGCGCGCTTCCCCGAAATCCCGGTCTATGTGGCAGAAACCGAGGTCTTTGAACAGATGCGCGGATTTCAGCTTACGAGAGGAATGCTATGTGCGATGAACCGCAAGCGTCTGCCGTCTGTTGCAGAAGTATGTGCAAAGGCGCGGCGCATCGCGGTACTTTGGGACGTTGTCAATCCGACCAATGTGGGGGCGATCATCCGTTCCGCTGCGGCACTCGGCATGGATGGTGTGATATGTACCACAGACGGAAGTGATCCGCTCTACCGGCGCGCGATCCGTGTCAGCATGGGAACCGTTTTTCAGATTCCATGGACAATCGTGGATGCAAACGGTATTCAGGAGCTGAAAGAACTTGGCTTTTGTATAGTCGCGATGGCGCTACGGGATGATTCGGTAAGCCTTGGTGATCCGGTATTTGCGGAAAAAGAGCGTTTGGCTGTTGTGCTTGGAACGGAGGGCGATGGTCTGCCATGGGACGTTATCGACCAGTGTGATTACACCGTCCGTATCCCGATGAAGCATGGTGTAGATTCCCTCAACGTGGCGGCAGCGAGTGCGGTCGCATTCTGGGAATTGCAGTAGGGACGTTCCTTTTGACACGGGGAGCGCCCATTGGCACACAGAGTGCTTAATGGCATGGTGAGCGCGCCCAATGGCACAATATTGTCCATATATTTAATCGTTAGGACATTTACATAATGAAAGAAAAGAAAGCCAGTCCGGCAATGAACAATACCGGGCTGGCTTTTTTGCAGCATAATCGAAATATGTAACTATTCCTGAATCTCCGCCAGTGCCTTTTTGAACTGGAAAGTAAACAGGATGGAGGTAAAGGTTACCGCAATGACATCTGCGATCGGCTCTGCCAGATACACACCTGTTGTCGGATCGGACACAAGGTGCGGAATGATATAGATCAGTGGAAGGAGCAGCACAAACTTGCGGACAACCGCTACCACGATGGAATTTACGGCTTTTCCGAGTGAGGTAAATGTTATCTGGCAGGCAATCTGGATTCCAAACAGGAATAAGCCGCCGAGATAAATACGAAGCATCGGAGCGGTAAAAGCAATCAGCGCTGCGTCAGGTGTAAAAATGCTTACAAACGCGGCAGGGAAAAGCTGGATAGCTGCCCAAAGCGTGATCGAGTAGGTAAGGCTTGCAATCAGAAGCAGGCGGAACGTCTTTTTGACACGGTCTGCATTTTTCGCTCCATAATTGTAGCTGGCGATTGGCTGCGAGCCCTGTCCGATCCCTTGCAGCGGGAGCATAGCAAACTGCATGACGCTTGTCAGGATCGTCATGGCTCCAACCGCAATGTCCCCGCCGTAGCGGAGCAGGGAGGAATTGAAGCAGACGGTTATAACGCTTTCGCTTGCCTGCATGATAAAGGTAGCAAGTCCAAGTGCCACGCAAGGCAAAATGACCGGAGCTTCGAGGCGCATATATTTTTGGCGGAGGTGTAGCTGCGTCTTTTTTCCGCAGAGGAAGGCTACCACCCAGATCGTAGAGATGGACTGCGAAATGATGGTTGCAAGTGCGGCACCCTTTACGCCCATGTGGAAACCAAAGATAAACAGCGGATCGAGGGTGATGTTGCAGACCGCACCGATGAGGACGGATACCATAGAAATCGTTGTGAAGCCCTGCGCGGTGATGAAGGTGTTCATGCCGAGCGTCAACTGCACGAACAGAGTTCCAATCGCGTAAATGCGCATGTAATCGGTGGCGTAGGTGATAGTGTTTTCGCTGGCACCAAAAGCGAGCAGCAGATTTTCGCTCCAGAGCAGTAAAACTGCGGTCAGGATAAATGAGATGACGATCTGGAGAATAAAGCAGTTGCCTAATATTTTTTCTGCGGAATCCAAGTCCTGTTTACCCATCGAAATGGATGCTCTCGGCGCACCGCCGGAACCGACCAAGGCGGCGAACGCGGAAACGATCATAATGATCGGCATGCACACGCCGACTCCGGTAAGCGCGAGGCTGCCCTCGCCGGGAATATGCCCGATGTAGATCCGGTCCACGATGTTGTAGAGCATGTTGATAAGCTGCGCGATCACAGTCGGGATGGAAAGCTTAAGCAGGAGCTTCCCGATGGGCTCCGTCCCTAAAAAATCTCTATTGTTTTGCATGCAAAACTCTCCTTTGTAGGTTGCTGATTGTAACCCAACTATTATAAGGCAGAAGATTTTGGTTTGCAAGGTGGAAGTGGGGACGTTCCTTTTGACACGCGCATCGCCCAATGACACATGGAGCGCCCTTTGGAACAAGAAGTGTTTAGGTATTTATGACTGTTCGCTGGATGATTCCGCGAGGTGTACCTGTAAGACGATTTAGCTGTCTTATGGAGAGTCCCTTTTGGTGCAAAAGGACAAGATACTTGTTGCGGTCGGATAAAGATAGCTTTTGAAAATCGGTTACGGTGTTGCAATTACAATTTTCCTCAATAATACTTTGAGCAACATCATCCGGTAACCGAATTTTGATCTTATGAATGTCAATACAATCATCGGAGTGGACATCGATATGTGATTCAAAAAATTGATTGGGAGAGTCAAACAGCGCAAGAATATCTTTGGTATCTGTCAGATCAGTAATGCCATTCTGATATTCATAAAAGCTGCTCCATGGATAACTGATTCCCGGCGCTTTTTCAAGCCCGGCTTTGGCTGGGTTATAATGAATGTAGCGGATAGCGGTAAGCAGATAACTGACATTTTCAACCGGTTCACTGTGGTATCTGCCATTCTGCAAAAACCCGGTGCGTTGGTACTTGTGGTTAAACCAACCGGCATAAGTCGTATTGATGGGGCGAAAAATGGATTCCAGCGTGAACTCCGCTGAATGTTGAATAAGAAGATGCACATGATTGGACATCAGGCAATAGGCATAGATTTGAAAGTGGAATTTTTCCTTATAGTATCTGAGAATATCCAGATATTTCAAATAGTCCTTCTGCTCCTCAAAAAGAAGTTGCCTGTCAGCCCCTTTGATGATGATGTGGTACGTCCGAATTGATGATTTTTTCCTAGCGTGTCGTGGCAATAAAAGATCCTCCTTGTAAAAATGGTTAAATTGTTATAAAAAGGGAATAGTGGGTGAAGCCCCGCGAATAATTCAAGTG
>ERZ1034998.267-NODE-267-length-35412-cov-44.323189_pt1 | contig 35412 bp, 36 predicted proteins | sample MGYA00520621_ERZ1034998 | MGnify/ENA primary metagenome ERZ1034998 (study PRJEB33766, sample SAMN09781748) | gut metagenome | biome: gut microbiome | host: Homo sapiens | place: Madagascar | study: EMG produced TPA metagenomics assembly of the PRJNA485056 data... | reverse complement strand
AAAGTTTACAGAACAGGAAATGCTCACACTGAGAAATAGCAAATATGTGTTGGATGTATCACCGAGCATTGTACATTTCTCGGCAGAATTTAAAAAACTGTTTTGGGAGGAACTGTCAAAGGGCAGGCTTCCACGTGAGATTGTTTCGACTCTTGGGATAGATCCAAATATCCTGGGGGATTCCAGAATAAATGGTCTGAAAACCATGATTGGAAATGAAGTAAAAAAGGGAAATGGTTTTCGAGATCTTAACACCTATGCACAGGGCTGCAACGGATATCTGTCGGCTGAAAATCGGATAAAATATTTAGAAATGCAACTGGCATATAAAGATCAGGAGATTGAGTTTCTAAAAAAAATAGTATCTTTAAATCCGGAGGCTCCGGAATAATGAAAATACCAGCCCATGCAAAGTATCAAATTATTTATGATACTTTGCAAAAAAACGATAATCTATTGAATGTAGCTGCTATGTGCGAAATTGCAGGAGTATCCCGTTCGGGATATTACCATTATCTCTCAACAGAAGACCAGCGAATGAAAAGAGAGGAACGGGACAGACAGGATTTTCTTTTGATTCTGAAAGCATACCAGTATCGAGGATACCATAAAGGTGCCCGTAGCATATATATGAGGTTGTTGCACATGGAACCGCCTATAGTGATGAATATCAAAAAAATCCGTCGGCTGATGAGGAAATATAACTTACAGTGTCCTATCCGCAAAGCAAATCCCTATCGGAGAATGGCAAAAGCAATGGCAACCGCATATACCGCACCCAATATAGTAAACCGTGAATTCGAGGAACACGGACCAAGAAAAATTCTGTTAACAGATATCACGTATATTATAAATGGAAAAGCACCCCGGTGCTATATGTCAACAATTATAGATGCCTGTACCAAAGAACTGCTGTCATGGGTTCTCAGCGAATCATTAGAAATTGATTTTGTATTAGAAACAGTAAAACAGTTAATAGAAAAACATGGAACCGATTTAAGCACAGAAACATTAATACATAGCGATCAGGGTTCCCACTATACCAGCATTAAATTTATCCAATTGTTAAAGGATAATGAACTGAGACAGTCTATGTCACGTAGAGCAAACTGTTGGGACAATGCTCCTCAGGAATCATTCTTCGGTCATATGAAAGATGAATTAGATCTATCAGAGTGCTACAGCTATGAGGAGATATTAAACGCAGTTAGGGATTGGACAGAATACTATAATACAGAACGTTATCAATGGGACTTAGCAAGGTTGTCACCTGTTGAGTATTATCAATATATGACAACAGGAATTTATCCTCTGATAATCCCTAAAGCAAAAGGTGAAAACAATCAATCAGAGGCATCTCTTTGATGCCTCTACACAACAAACAAATATATAATAGAAATCTGAAAAGGAAAAAGTCATAGTGTCCTTGACAAAGGGTACACTTTAAAAAAGCCTGATTTTTCATGCGTAGCTAACACACAGCTAACAAATTTTATCACCCGGAAGTTAAATTCCCTCCGGGTGATTTTTGCACTATTATATCTTTTTCTCCAGAAGCCAAAATGTATTATCTCTTATTTCAATACTTTTTCTATATCTATCCTGTCAACTCAACCTATAAAATATTCATCTTATTCACTCAACCTATGCCAATGTTCATCTTGTCAACTCAACCCTACCGAAAAATCACAGTAGACCAGTTCTCATAGACACAAAAAAGAGAGCCTGGAGCAATCCTATCTTATTTACTCCAAGCCCTCGAAATTTCCTTGTTTCAAGGCTATTTGCAGTTCTTACTTCTGTACTTTTGACATCAATACAACAGTCTCCACATGTAATAGTTAGGCTATAACCAAACAACCCCACATTTGCTAAAATTCCTTGAAATTCAAGCCTTTTGCAGCCATCTTATCTTATCTTCTCAACATTGTATGTTTGATTAGGCTATTATATTATTCTAGCTTTTTTTCTATAAACTCAAGCGTACGCTGTCCGATTTTTTCTTTATCAAAACTTTCTACAATGGCTTTCATTGTTTCCGCACTCCAAAATATCTTGAGTTTTTCTTTTGCACGGGTTATTGCAGTGTAAAAAATAGAATGCGATATTTTTTCTGCATTATAAGAGGGAATAATTATCTTTACAGAGTTATATTCTAAACCCTGTGCCTTATGAATAGAAACAGCATATGCGATTTGAAAAGGAATAATTGTCTTGAATCGTTCTTCCTCTGGTGCCGATTCATCATCGCTTGCGATTACTTCTAAGCGTATTCTTGTTCCACGATCTGTCACATCAACAAATTCAAAACTTTCGTTTCTGCATTGCCGCTCTGTTAAAATAGTGTCTATATCAAGCGTAAATAATATAGCTGAATCTCTTTTCGAGATATCTACAATTCTTCCTTTTAAATTGTTATATAATAAAGGAGAACGCTTGGTATCGAGAAAAATCACTGGGTCTCCGACTTTAAATGTCCACTCAGCCCATGTATATACTTCGCTTTTAGTGTTAGCATTTTGAAAATAAAGGTTCATGTTGTTCAAACCAAATTTACCGTCATAGTTTAAACATAGTACAATTTCATCTTCATCCTGAGATACGAATATTTCTTCTCCTATATCAGCTGAAAATGGACCATCTATTGCAAGTTTTTCAGTAATAATAGGTTGAATTTTTCTAACTTCATCCCATAAGCCCTTTAACTCTTTTTTGTCCGTTCTCCAAGTATTTAAAAGTTCAACATTGGCACCATCCGTTTTAATAATATCCTTGGCATAATAAAACCAGTTACCGAAATCAATGGACTCAATTTGATAAATATCTCCAGCTAAAACAAGCAATGTACTTTCATCAATTTTTTCAAGCAACCTCTTCATTGTTCTATTGTCTATTGTACTGCATTCATCAACAAAAACTATGTCATAATCTGTAAGTGTAATTGTCTTTGTAAAGCTATCAATACTTATAAAATCAGAATCAAGACTCGGATTTTCTATACGTCTTTCCAAATTCTGCAAAGCAGTATGCGTTTTCGTAAGAAAAAGTTTCTTTGATTGATTCATCATATTTGAAATGTAATTAATCAATGTTGTCTTTCCCGTACCAGCTGCTCCGTAAATGAGCATTACTTGAGAATTTACAAATAACTTTTGCAAGGCAACCTTTTTTAATGGATCTTCGAAATTTATATTACATTGCTTAAGATATCGTAGGTTGGACTCCCTTTGTCCTCTATTACTTATTTTTGAAAACTTTAGCAATTTATTAAGTATAAATATAGTTGTAGTTTCGTAGGAAGCAATTGATAAAAATCCATTTTCTTCATTTATCATAAAACCGTTACTGCATTCCCACTGATCCAGACTAGAGTTGTACTTTTTTATCGCTTCCCGGCTTGCTACCGAATCAATATCAAAATACAGCTCCCCCGTTTCACGTATCATACTTTCAATCGTTAAGTAAGGACGTACTGTATCAAACTCCGCAGAGCCATTTGTTATTTCAAGGATATCCTTTATATTACCCTTACTGGTTTTCCTTCCGGCTAAATTTGAAATAAAGGGTTTTTTCTCAAATGGATAACATCTACTCGTAATATAAAGATCATCAGAAAGACAATACTTATCAAACGCATTAGGAAGCACGAATTCTAACGTTTCTTCCCGCAGGTTTAGTAATATGTAGCGTATTGTATGCTTTCCTTTTTTGTTTGAAGAAAGTGAATAATCTCTTCTCAGTTTAATCAATACATACTTAAATGTATTAGTGTTTGTCTCTCCATAGATTTGATCCAAAGCATTTTGAAAGTTATCTTCATGTATATTAATTAAATCAAAAAGATTCATGCCTGTTCTAGTGAGAAAATTCATCAATGCGTTGTACTCACCATAATTTTTATTTAATTTAATATCAATTTTTAAGATTTTCCCTAATTTATTCAAACATGAAGGATCAATAGACACCTTCCAATTCGTTACTACTTTAATTTTACTTTTTGCTCCCCAAAGGTTAATTTCTGCATCGGCATATGCAATTTGTAATGAGTAATTAGTTGATATATTTTGCTTGCTATATACAGTTATACGATTAAATTTCGTTGCATACAATCCGGCGAGCTGTAACGTGATTTCAAAATATCTTTCCCCATTAACAAAGAAAGGTGTCTTTTTTTGAATATAATATCTGGAAGTCCTCGGTGCTTTTGGTGATAAATCAATTGCACAAATGCTCGAAGCTACCATTTCATAATACTCTACATCAAGAGTATCCGTATTCAAAGGAAATCTTTCCAGATTTCTCAATACATCAATATTGAAATTAGTTTTTAAGAACCTTCTAATTTCCCAAAGATAGTTGTAGTATTTCAGCATCAACCTTTCTGATTGACCTTCTTCTGGAATTCTTGAGCCAATATATTTAAGACCTTTCAAAAAGTTACTCAAATATTTAGTTTCAATATTAAATTGAGATAACTCCCATGCCAATCTTTCATTGACATTCATATATCCCAGATTTATTGCATTTAAAACTAAAACAGCATAACACAAATCATATAATCCATTCACAATTCTTCTGGATATATAGTCGCGAGATTTGTTACCATCACTAATTCTATCAATCTCTAGTGATATATCCTCACATCTAGTTTCAATGATTTTTACAGCTTCTTCTTTTCTGAGATTATCCTTATCTAATTTACTCAGGAACAAATGGATATCGATAATTTTTTGAAGTTTATGACAGAACATATTAACGCTTTCATCTGTATCTTCTATCTCATCTTCAGAACTGAGTTTAATTGTAGTACTATTTTTCCCAAAGTCTATAGATTGGATAAAACTGGGAGACAAATATTTCCAAAAAACACGTTTCTTGCCTCTGACATCCGGATTTAAAACAATAAATAAAATTCCTGGATCTGCAGTTACTTCACTAGCTATAAAAGCTGGAAATGCTAAGCTTGTCAAGCTATACGAAATAATTCCATCAACGTCTTTATAATTATGCGTTCCTTTTATCTGAACTATAAAGTTCTGTTCTGGACATCTAGATATTTCGGGTTCCGAAACAAACTCAAATGTACCATCATGATTTGGCCACTTATCATCACAAGAGAAATTTGTATTAATTTTTCCATCTGAAGTCAGGAATGTTTCTAAAGTTGAAACTGCTGCACGATCTTCTGCTGAACGTTCAGAATGTGTTGCAATATGGCGCCTATATAACTCATTATTATTTGATTGCAAAAAATCACCCCATTTTAGTTATTATTTTTCTGGTTATATCTTCAAATGCTATTTGTTTTCGATTTTCTTTTTTGAACTATATTTCTCATTTTTTCTCTGCCATCCATTCTCATCTTTTACCATATTACTTCTCTGTTTCTTTTCAATCTGCACAGCCTCAAACGCTTCTTTTGAAATTATCGTAGGATTATTATTCGAAGACAGATATTGAACCTCACTTTTACCCGATTTTAGAAGCCGGACATCTCCAGTATATTTCTAATTACTAAGCATTACATCAATCGTTCTCTTACACCATTTCTCTTTTCCGGTAGGTGAGAGAATATTCCGTTTTTCCAGCTCTTTGATAATTCCTATAACACTTTGACCGCTAAGATACAAATCAAATATCAGTTTAACATTTTCAGCTTTTTGTTCATCAATAATCAACTTGCCATCCTTATCATGTTTATATCCATAGCACTTCCTGTCATACAGTTTTGAAGTTCCTGACGCTGCTCGTTGCTTAATGCCCCATTTTATATTTTCACTACGGGATTCATTTTCAGCCTGTGCAAGCGATTCAATTATTGAAATCATTAAGTCGCTATCCGTATTCGCAGTATCCAGTTCCTCCTGCTCAAATATTACACGAACGCCTAATGTTCTCAGTTGATTCAAGGCATCCAAAATTTCTACAGTATCCCTTCCAAATCTGCTGATATTTTTCGTAATTACTATCTCAATCTTCCTCGAATCGCAATCTTCCAACAGACGATTGAATTCTTTCCTTGATGAACCTGTCTTGCTGGTAGCAATATCCATATAAACATCTGCCAACACCCATTGCGGCATGGCAGCCGTCAGTCTTGTCAAATGAGATACTTGAGCAGTCAGGCTTTGCAGTTGCTCCATACTGTTTGTGCTAACACGACAATAAATACCGACATGTTGCTCTCTCTTCGGTATCGGAGGTATAAAATGTACCTTTGAATTTCTCTGCATATTTTATTCTCCTCCCATCTGACGCCTAATCAATATAAACCAATAATAACATATAGTAATTAGCCAATTCAATAATCCTATCAACTCAACCTATTAAATGTACATCTTATCCACTCAACCTATGCCAATGTTCATCTTGTCAACTCAACCCTACCGAAAAATCGCAGTAGACCAGTTCTCTCAGACACAAAAAAGAGAGCATGGAGCAAACCTATAATATTTATCCCGAAACACTCAAAATTCCTCTATTTCAAGCCTTTTCTCGCTATTTACTTATGTACTTTTGACATCAAAACTACCGTCTCCACATGGCTCGATAGGTCCAGATTGATGTCGGTCATCAGGAACCTATCCAGACTAATATGGCATGTACTAAAATATCTCCGTTTGTTCGTGGAAACATATCTACAAATTTTGTAGCAAAAATATCTTGATACATTCTGCTATCCATATCGCAGCCTGAACCTCGTTCGTCCACGGAAAAAGTTCAACTTTTTTATTCGTTTCTACTATTATAATTATAGTGATTCCAACATAAAAGTCAAATCTTGCGAGGAACCGCCATCGCCTCAACCCTGTCCGTTCTTCCTACAAAAACAGGTCAACAGCTATTTTTAGTCCTAACTGATGGCCTGCCTCACATGCACTCGACCTTATTATACTGAGAAATATGCATTAAACAGAGAAGCAATTCTATTACTTCTTCGCATTCTCTTCCAATTCCAGCAGGTACTTATCAAAATCAGACACAAACAATCTGTCCTGAATAACACGATACTTTTCAAATTCAGTCTCGGCTTTAGCCTTGGCAATCTCTGCCGTGATCTTTCCTGAATCCTGAAGGACCTCTCTGTCATCAGCCATTAGGAATAAATCCAGACGCTTTGCCCAGTCCTCCATTGTCATCAGAATGTGACGCTCTGCACGATCCTCTGCCAGATCCAGGTATGCCGAAACGATACGCTCTAATGAACGCATTTCCTGCTCTGAAAGATAATTCTTCGCAACACTCACATCACTTTTTACAATCTTTCCTTCCGGTGCTGCTGCCCACGTAGTCAGCCCCATATGTGGCTTATCAGCATCTGCTCGCTCATAAATCAATTCTGAAGCCGTATGTCCGTGAACTGCATAATGCATTTTATTCTGCACCTTGGCAAAAAACTGCTTGGTCATTTTTGCTGTGCGGTCGTAATCAAGAGCTGTGGCGTAAATGTCCGTTATCTTCTGATAGAACCTACGCTCAGACAAACGGATCTCACGAATCTGCTTTCAGAGCTTCAATAGCAATTCCAAATGTCATATTATCGCATTTTCTATACGCTTCATCAAACTGTTTCTTAGGACACCAGCTCTCATATCCATCAGGATATTTTATATGATAACCCTCGTCTGCCGGATTCTCGTCCTTTGGTATCTGCCATCCTCTATAAGTGTTATAATCACCTCTGTTCATTGACTCTGCTCCAACTACCTTTGTTCCTACATAATTCTTCATCTCTAAATCCTCTCTTTCTTAAATTGGGGTACAAAAATACCACCAATCTTGCGACTGGTGGCTACAAAACTGATTATTTTATTTCTGGCCAATCCGTAAGTTTATCACTTTCTTCTTTAAGCCTTTCTTCCTCTTTTTCAAAATCTTCTATTGTCCAATCCGGATGATGTATCACAACATCCAAATAACATCTTATTCTATTTCCTGCCATGATATACCATACTCCTTTCTAAACTCATTAAGTGCTTTTTCGTAAGCTTCTTTAGTATTTAAATTATATTCTTTTGAACAATATTTGTCAATCCTGTTATCTAACAAATAAGGTAAAAATGGTTTATCTCCTACGGAATATTTATATATTCTTCCATCATGTGTTACTACTATTCCATATTGATATCCTCTTGCCCCAGCAGGGTAGTGTCAAAAACTACCCGTTTTTTATTTAAAAATTCCTTTTAAAACCTTTATTTTCGGAGGTTTGCAAATAAAAAGAGCATTGACCTCCATTTTCTGTTATAATGTCCTCGACCAAAAATCCAAAATAACAAAGGAGACAATGCTCATGGACATTATACTATACTTATTTAATTTCATCAAATACCAACAGAAAATAATCTGCCAGCTTTTAAATTTTATCTGTAAATACATCCCTCTAAAACAGTGGACTTTTGATGATTCTCACTCACCTAAGTATCAAAAGTTTAAGATTGATGAACTTCCAAAACTTATTTCCTTCAAACAGGACTGGATTTGGACTGACCTTATTTATTACTACGAACAACGCTATAACAAAACCATCAGGCCTGTATTCCGACGTGTCGAATGCGATATTCCGGCTGACTGTTGTTGTCCTAAATGTGAAGCACCGGTTCAATATCTTACATGGAACGACGGCAAACGCAAGACCCAAATCCTTTGTAAAGTCTGTCAAAGTCATTTCTCTAATGGTGATAATAACAGATTTTCAAAGAATACTGTCTTAAGATGTCCTCATTGCAACCACACTCTTACACCTAAAAAGAATCGTAAACACTTTATTATTCACAAATGTGTTAATCCTAAATGTCCTTACTATATCCGAAATCTTAACAAAGCAGATAAAAAGGACCTTGTCGAAGAATATGGCAAAAATAAATACAAGCTCCACTACATCTATCGTGAATTCCAGACAGATTTCTTTAAGATGGATTTAAACAGCCTGCCTAAGAATGCCTCATCACTTAAATTCAGTAAGTTTGATCAGAATGTTTTAGGACTCTGTCTTTCCTACAAAATCAATCTTGGATTATCACTCCGCAAAACTGCCCGGGCTCTTAACGATATCCACGGAATAAAAATATCCCACCAGCAGGTAGCAAACTATCTTAAAACAGCAGCTGTCTGTATAAAACCTTTCGTTGATAACTATGATTATCAGGTCGGCTCTGTCTTCACTGCTGATGAAACCTACATTAAAATCCGGGGTATTAAAGGTTACATCTGGTTCATTATGGACGCTGCCAGACGCTCCATTATCGGCTACCAAATCTCTGATAACCGTGGCGTCGGTCCCTGCATAATGTCAATGCGTATGGCCTTTAAACATCTCAAAGAGTTACCTGAAAAATTTAAGTTTATTGCTGATGGATACAGTGCATATCCTCTTGCTGCCCAGCAGTTTTTTATCCAATCCAAAGGAAAAATAAAGTTTGATATCACTCAGGTTATCGGACTTACCAACGACGATGAAGTATCCAAAGAATTCCGTCCTTATAAGCAGATGATTGAACGGTTAAACCGTACATACAAATCTTCTTACAGACCAACAAACGGATTCCATAACATCGACGGTGCCAACTATGACCTTGCACTCTGGGTTGCTTATTACAACTTTTTAAGACCACATCAACACACTAAATACAAAGTACTGAACAATGTGGAGATGCTGCATAGCGCATCTAACATGCCGGGTAAATGGCAACTGCTTATCTTACTGGGGCAACAACAAATCCTGAAAATGCAAGCTGAATCCTCTGACTGTTCTTGAGTTCTTCACCGTCGGTAATAGACTTTCAGCAGTTCTTTTTGTGCTGTCAAGGGTGGCGTCAGTAGCCATAATCTTTAATATTTACAGATTTTCAAGGTTCAAATGAGCCTTTTTCTTTCGACTCGTTTTTTCATAGTTCACTTGACACTATCAATTCTGTTGTATTCTATCTCAACTGGGCTAAATCCGGCAGCAACATACCACCAATCTCCCGACTAATGACTGTTAATACCAAAGTACTGTTTTTTCTGTTGGTGGATTATCTAACGCTGCTAATCGCTCTAATTCACGTATTGCATGTGAAGAACCATAACCGGCATTCTCATGCTCCATAACCTTCCCATTTAAAACATTAATCCTTATGAATCCTTTTGCAAGATTTCCCTCAATATAGTAATCTGCCGAAATATCATTTTCAGTTTTTGTTATGTTTTTCAATGTTACCATTATATTTCCCCACTTCCTTCGAAAAATTATAATTCTGTTCTTACATCTCTTAATTTTTTTATCACTTTGCCACCTCCTTCAGTTTCTTTTCAAAATATTCTAATGATTATGGAAAATATTTTTTCACTTCATCTTTCTTTCAGATTGCTTTCTCTGTATACCTACAGAATATCACTCTTTCAAAACCAGAACAATACTTTTATCAGAATTTTCTTATATACCATTGAGCCTTACACTTTTCCATATTCCCCCCCTACTCTCCTTCCAACACCATATGCAATATCTCACTAAGCGGTTCCATGGCATTTTTCTCTTCCTCCAATGAATTTGTTTGTGCTCCCGCTTCTATTAACAGTGCCTTCGGTCGTACCTGCTGATTATATTCATATGCCTGTATGTAATTTCTCCTTGTAAATCCCGGATAATACTCCATAGCCTTTACTTTCATCTGTAAACTGAATGCAAGATTATCGCTCCTATTTGGATTATACAGATAATCTATATCTCCCGTGGAAGCCAGCCTGCTCATTCCATTAAAGAACATAATCTGTGCAGTGGGTTTACCATTTACATCCGTTACCAGATGCAGATTTTCATTTACACCGTCTCTATGCAAATCGATGACCACCTCCACTGACGGATTGTCTGCCAGTACCTGTGATATTTTATTATAGGCATAATCATATGCTTTGCTTCTGTCAAATACACCATTTACCAGATCGAAAGAATCCGTAACATGTATTACGTTATATCCATATTTTTCACGAAGCAGACTCACAAGATATGCTCCCACTCCTATTATTTTAGTTTCTGAATTTCCTTCCACCGAATTAGTAAATCCCTCCTGACCGTGGGTATGGTATATGAGAATCTGTGGTTTGGTATTGTCCTGTTTAAGCGTCATATCTCTTGACATGAATTCGGGACCGTTAATGTCATTTTCATACACCACTGTTGTCCCGGCAACTGTATAAATGTTTTTCATAAGATATTCATATGACAATATTTCCGGTGAAATACTGTCAACTCTGTTCGTAACCGGCTGTAACGTCTGTTGTGTTTCATTTTCATTTCCTTCTGTTTGCGGCTGCTCCTGTGTCTCACTCTCATTTTCACCCGTCTCATTTTCATCTGCCTTTACCTGTTCCTTAGCAGACACGCTTGTCTCTCCGGCATAATCCGTGTGATCCGGTTCCGGTACTGTTTCCACACCATATTCATCACCGTACTTTAATGCCAATGATACCGGTGAACCAAATATTTTCTCTACCTTGTCATTTTCTGCCGCATAATCATATATCATATAATACTTCTTTACCATTGAAGATGAAAAGTCAAACATCATATTATCAAATATTCCTTTTATAATGTCTCCCTCACAGCAGAATGCCACATATATCACTAATACTGCTGCAAATATAATACTGCACTTTTTCTTATCCACCCGCACTGACAACCTTTCTACATTTACATATAAACTATTATATTATCCCTACTCTCTTTTCATTCTGATTTTTTCCATATAGAATTCAGTGCTTCTGCCAAAATAATACCTATTTTGCATATATCTTCATCTATATCTTTTGGTGTAACATACAGACTTCTTATCTCCGGTGATGCTATCTCCTTTATAAACTGATACTGCTCCATATCGGTCAACTCCCTATATGCATCAACTATCGAAAACATTTCTATAAGGCTGCTCATTATATCCTGTACAATGGTAGCGGCATCCACAACCGTCGGCACTCCTATGGCGATAACCGGAACACCGATACTATCCTTTGTCAGACCCATTCTGTGGTTTCCGACACCCGACCCCGGATTTATTCCTGTGTCTGTAAGCTGAAATGTTGTGTTAAGTCTTCTCGTGCTTCTTGCAGCCAATGCATCCACTGCAATCACCACATCAGGCTTCGTCTGCTCTGCTATGCCTTTTACAATCTCTGAACTTTCCATTCCGGTCTTCGCCATTACCCCCGGGGCAATGCAGCTTATCTCCCATCCGTTTTCGCCATAAAACTCTTTAAAATTCCTTGTAACACATATTCTCTCTACCGTTTCCGGTCCCAGTGAATCCGGAGTCGCATCCTTATTTCCCAGACCTACGATTAACACTTTTCCTTCACTCATTGCAGGCAGCAGTTCTTCTATATAATAACTTAATTTTTCTGCTAATGCCGTCATATGCTTTTCACTTATATTTTCCCTCAGCCACTCAGATTCCACCGTTATATATGTTCCCTTCGGTTTTCTCATTGCCTCTGCACCCTCGTCTGTTTTTATAATGACTCTGGTCACCTTAATATTTTCATCACAGCATGTCTCTTCCTCAAGCACAACTCCCTTTACTTCTGTATCCGTTCCGTCAAAACTTTCTTTAGTCTCAAGCGCAAGATCCGTCCTTATTTTAAAATCCATACCTTCTCCTTTTCTGAGCCACATTAAATTTTACAATTATTAATAAGTTTCCATTTTTTTTGCGTTTTATGTATTGACATTCAGATAATTATTTATTAAACTATACAAGTGTGTTTGTATGACAAGTCCGCAAGTCCACGTCATCAAACATGATTTGTAAATAATGACTTCATAACTCTCTCAATGAAGTTATACATGATAAAACATATTGTTATTTTCGGAGGTAATTAAATTGGCTAATATTAAATCTGCAAAGAAAAGAATTTTAGTAAATGAGACAAAGGCTGCTAGAAACAAAGCAATCCGTTCTAAGGTTAAGACATCTATAAAGAAAGTTGATGCTGCTATCGCTGCAAACGATAAAGCTGCTGCAGAAGCTGCTTTAAAAGTTGCTACAACAGAGATTGACAAAGCTTGTACAAAGGGTGTTTACCACAAGAACACAGCTTCAAGAAAAGTTTCTCGCTTAGCTTCAGCTGTAAATAAACTTGCTTAATAATTTATGATAATAAAAAATAAGGTTTTGAGCCGGACTCAAAACCTTATTTTTTTATTTTACTTTTCCGGCACTAAATCTTATTAACAGCATTTCAACTCCTGTTTTTTCTTCCATTCTGCCGCTTTTTATATCTTCTTCCACTGCCAGTGATTCATTTATGGCTGTTCTTATCATTCTATTTGAAAAGTTACCGCACTGCCTTACCGCACCACCGATTACAAATGGTGACATGCCCATTTTAGATGCTATATCCTTTGATGAATATCCCTGAGAAACCAGTTCCTTAACCTGAAGCATTATGTTAAACTGTCTGGATATCATATACAGGATTTTCATCGGTGCCTCTCTTGTATTTATCAGATCATAATATAAATCAAGTGCCTCCTTCTGCTTTCTGGCTCCCATGGCATCTATCATTGCAAATATTTTTCCATTTATCTCCGGTGAACAGATATTGTCAATATCCTCTATTTCTATAACTTCCTTGCCCATCGTATAACAAAACAGTTTTTCAAGTTCAGAACTTATCTTCTCCATATCATTTCCGGCCGATGCAAGAAAATAATCCATAACAGGCTTTGTTATCTTCTTTCCTTCTCTTCCAAGCATACCCAGTACCCATTTCGATAAATCTGATTCCTTCGGATGTGAACATTCGCACACATAGCCCTCTGACTTTATAAGTTTATACATCTTGCCACGCTTATCTGCCTCCTGCTCCATTATCACAAGACAGCTCGTATCAGGTATTCCTGTTTTGACATATTCCATAAATTTTTCATCAGTTTTCTTTAAGATACCCGTATTTTCCATAATGACAAGACGCTTATCTCCCAGAAACGGCAGTGTATCGCACATATTCATTATCTCTTTCAAATCAATATTTTTCCCTTCGTATATCGAACAGTTCATACTGTCTGCATCACCTGTAAGCCCGGTTATAATACTTTTTTTTATATTCTTTTTTAAGTATTCTTCTTCACCATATACAAGATAAACCTTTTTCATTTTACCATTTTTTATATCCTGTTTTATATTCTTCATCAATGCCTCCATTGTATGTCCCTACTTATAATAAATTTATTATACTGTTATTTTATATAATAATCAACTTCCATTCCCTCCGGTTTTCCGGTTACGGTTATCTGTCCCATTTTGGCAGTACTGTATATCTTAGAGCCTGTTCTCTCAAGTCTTTCTAATGTTTCACGGTGGGGATGTCCATATGAATTGTTAATTCCTGCAGATATCACTGCTATATCAGGTTGTAATTCATTTAAAAATTCATCACCTGATGAACCTTTAGAGCCGTGATGCCCCACTTTAAGCACATTACATTTTCCAATCTTTCCCTTAAGCTTATCTTCACCTTTTTCTCCAAGGTCTCCGGTAAACAGCATAGACATGTTGTCTGATGTAAGTTTCATCACAACGGACATATCATTTTTATCCGGTGCGTTATCCCCTGCTGCCGGATAAATACACTCAAATGTGCAGCCTCCTGTAATCCATTTATCTCCGGACTTTATATATATAACATTTATACCATTAGATTCCGCTGTATTTACAAGTTTTATATACGCCTCATCTTTATCCCCGATATCCGGCATAACGAGATTTTTAACAAAGGTCCTGCTGCCTATCCGTTCGTTAAGAATATTTTCCAATCCGTTTATGTGGTCATTATCCGAGTGTGTAACAATAATATAATCGAGTCTGTTTAACCCGTTCGCCTTAAGCACCGGAAGTATTCTGTATGTACCCACGTTTTTTATATCACTGCTGCCACCGTCTATCAGATATGCTGCACCGTCAGTCTGTACATATATACTGTCTCCCTGACCTACATCTATATATCTTACTGTCAGTCCGCTATCTCCACCCGCAAATATAATCACGCATGCCGCAACCACAGCCGTGATACTCATTATTATTTTGCCGTACCTTATGTACCAGAATTCTTCCCAAAATTCTCTGTCCTTGTTTTTAAACCTCCTGTATGCAGCTAATAAAACTATCATTATGCAATAATACAAGGCAATCTTCCATACCTGCGGCCTTCCGGTCACATATTCCGATGCCGGCAGTGCTGACACACTTTCACATATTTTATCGTAAATGCCAAGGCACATGCTTCCGGTACCTGCGGCAAATCTTCCTGCTGCCGGAACCATACCATAAGCTGCAATGCTTAAGAAACCGGATGACAATACATAAACCATGCACGGCACAAGAACTATATTTATAAATACACCATAAACCGATACCTGATAATAAAAAAATGATACCGCCGGTAATGTACATAGCTGAATGACCACACTGCATACAAATGCTCTTTTTATTCCATTACCGACAGAATAAAATCTCTCAACTTCCGGTAACACCATCCCGATTGATGCCACCGCCCCAAAGGACATTATAAATCCCGAATTCAGAATAACCATCGGATTAACAGCCATCATTATAACAGCCGCCAGAGAAAGTGAAGATATCATGTCATATGTACGTCCGAGAATATCTCCCGCCATCCTCACCGACAGCATGATAACTGAACGTACAACCGATACCCCCATCCCTGTAAACACACCATATATAATCACAGCAACTATACCACACACACCCGAAAACATATATTTATGTCTCCGTCTGAGAAATCCGTATACTCCCATACCTATAAGTGCCATATGGGTTCCTGATATACATACGAGATGGTATATCCCTGCCGTTTTATATAACTCTTTCACATCCTCATCCATATCGCTTTTATTTCCAAGGAGCATGGCAGAATATACAGATGCATGCCTGTCACTGTAAAGCCTGTATAAAATGTCATTAATATAGGTTCTTATTTCATACATTTTTCTCCTGACAGTAAAATGTCCGTCTCCTGTTATCTCAAAACTCCGACATTTAAACCGTGCCCATATATTCTCTGACCGATAGTATTCCCTGTCATTAAAATTCCCTTGATTTCTCTGACCAGTGTACTCCATATAATCTGCCACTGTCTCGAATTCATAACCGGGATATACCTCTGTCTCCTCATCCGAATACAATAATACCTTGTATTTTTCCTCATTTATATGTGCCGTGTATATATAACCGTTTTCACTTTGTCTGACATCAAGTATAACTCCGTTAAGTTCGGATTTACCACTTTCTTTAAATTTCTGCTCTGTCTGTGCAAAATGAAGTATTTTTCCTTGCATCAATATATATCCGGCAAATACAAATATGGTGCCTGCCATTATCCGGCGCAGTGTGACCTTACTGCCATCTGCCACCGTCCATGCAATGCACCATACTGCTAATATCATCAATGCTGAGATAATAATTTCTTTGTTTCCGTATGCAATCAACTCTCCAAGTCCGACCGCCACCATTACAAACAGTAATGGTCTTTTTATATTACCTCATCCTTTCTTAATCCTGTTGTTCACATATATCCAGATTTCTGGAAAATGTTTTGTTCAAATCAAATTTACCGTGCAGTTTCACATTTGTATCTCCGTCTATACTGAACTGCACCTTACTTACATTTGTGAGTTCACACAGTGAATTTACTATGGAATAAATCTCCACCTCATCTGTCACGTCAAGGGTATCAGATAAAAATGTTCCGCCAAGATTTACATAACATATTCCATCCTTTGTAGTAACACTTATAACCTTTGTCTGCTCCGACACCGTTCTGGTCATTTCACTGTCTCCCGGTCCCTTTATCAGACTGTCAACTATATATCTTTCCATCGATACATTCTCAGAATAAATTTTGCTGAATTTCTGCTCTACAAGTTTATCTCCACCACTGTTTCCGAAAAACAATGTGATTTCCACATTCTGATAGCTGTTTATCGACGAGCCGGCACTGTCCACAAAGTCAGCCGCTTTCATCGGTCCTATATTTTCTCCTATAGAATTCTTTAGCGGTTCATTCTCCACGCTGAAAGATACATAATCTATTCCCTTTATCTGTGTCATTGTAAGAACTATGGCAGCACGACACATTATCTCTCTTGATTTCTTCATCGTCAGATATTCCATGCTAAAACTCATAGATAGTGTATTATCGTTTATTTCATAGCCCTTAATCTTTACACCTTCCGGCAATGCATTAATATAATTTATCTTCTTTGAAACCTTTGAAAGCCTGTCTGCCACCTCTTCCACAGCCTTATCCGTTTCATCATTCTTGAGCGTATATCCGACTGACATGAGCTTATTCTCACTTTTATTAAGGTAATAAATCTTAAATCCGTCATCAGACTCAACACTTTTTTCTTTTCCACAGCCACATATGACACTGACACACAATATTAACAATATACACCAAAAACGATTTTTCATACAGTTCCTCATTTCTGAGCGGTTCTACAGACGCTATGCGTCAATTAATATTCATTGTACTGTTTACATGAGTAAGCGGTATTCTCATATTAAATGTAGTTCCCTCTCCCTCTTTGCTATACACTCTTATTGCTCCCTGATGCATAACTACTATATTCTTAGTTATCGCAAGACCGAGTCCCGTTCCTCCGGTTTCTCTTGATCTTGTCTTATCCACCCTGTAGAATCTCTCAAACACTTTTTCCTGTGCCTCTTCAGGAATTCCTACTCCTGAATCCGATACCCTTAAATAGAAATATTTATGATCAGAATTTAAAGTTACCCTGACCCATCCGTCAATGACATTATATTTTATGGCATTTTCTACAAGATTTGATATGGCGCTTGATATCTTTGCCTCATCAACTTCAGCCATGACAGGTCTGAAACTCTCATATACCAGTTCAATATTCTGCTTTGCAGCCAATGGTCTCAGTCTTTTTAAAATAACTTCCACGAGCTCATTTATATTAACCTGGGTTATGGCAAGTTCCTCTGTCTTTTTCTCAAGTTTGACCATAGTAAGAAGATCCGTTATTATATCACTTTCCCTCGTAATCTCCTGTGCAATGTCAGTCAGAAATTCCCTGTAAAGCTCATTCGGAACATCTTCCTGCATAAGCAGTGAGTCTGCCAACACCTTTATGGATGTTATAGGTGTCTTTAATTCATGTGACACATTTGATACAAACTCCTGCCTTGTCTCATCAGATTTTCTTATACGCTCAAGCATGTGATTAAATGCTTCGCCTATCTTCTCTGTCTCTGCATACTCATCAAGCATAAGCTTCTCATCTGAATAGCCTCCGCTTATCTTTCCTATGGTTGATTCAATTTTCCTAAACGGTCTTACAAGAGACTTTGACCATATTATGGCAAGTACAACCGAAACAACAAATATAACAAGCTCTATCAGGCTTGCCCTTGTTCTGAATCCCACCATCGCCTCACTTATCTCTTTTGTAGAGAAATCAACAAGCATAACTCCGCTTATATTGTCAGAACCGCTTGAAGTAATCGGCAGGGTAATCTCTATATATTCATCCTTAGACGAATATTCTGAAATGTTTTTTCCGGCAAAGCACTTGATGACACTGCTTGAAATACAGGTTTTACCCTCATCCATCTGATATGTATCATTTATTATTTTAAAATCACTGTCAACGATAAGTATTCTTCCGTCATACATTCCTGACAACTGCGAAAGTTCTGCCTTTATAGCTATTGCTGACATATCTTCCGAATCAGTCATGTCAAGATATCCAAGACTTACAAGATTATTTCTTAAAATATTACACTGTCCCTGCAGTCTGTCCATCTTCTGCCTTACCATGCTGTTCTCAACATTCGCTGCCAGACCAAATTCCAATATAAACGGTGGAATAACTGTCAGAATGAGAACAAACGCCAATGCCCTGAAACGCATGCTTTTAAATATTTTATTTCTAAATATTTTCTGCTTTATATACGACATAATTCACATCTCTATTCCTTAAAGTAATATCCTACTCCCCACTTTGTATACACATATTTAGGCTCACTCGGATTTTTCTCAATCTTCTCACGCAAACGTCTTATATGTACATCAACGGTACGCACATCTCCCGGATACTCGTAATCCCATACTATGTTTAACAGTTTTTCCCTACTGAATACTTTGTTCGGATTTGTCACAAGTAACTCAAGCACATCAAACTCTTTGGCAGTAAGATTTATCTCCCTGCCCTCTATCATTACACGTCTTGCATCCACATCTATCTGAAGGTCGCCTTTTACAATAACCTTTGTATTCTCCACCGGATTGTTCTTGCCGCTTCTTCTTATGATAGCCTTTATTCTCGCCTTTACTTCCAGAATATTAAACGGTTTTGTAATATAGTCATCCGCACCATACTCAAGACCTAATATTTTATCCATATCATCGCCCTTAGCAGTAAGCATAATAATCGGAACTGAAGAAAATTCTCTTATACGCTTAAGTACTTCAAAACCGTCAAGTGCCGGCAGCATCACATCAAGCAGAATAATATCGTACTGATTCTCTCCTGCAAGTCTTAATGCTTCTTCTCCGTCATATGCACAGTCAACTTTCATTTCATCCTGCTCTAAGCTGTACTTTATTCCTTTTACTATCAATTTTTCGTCATCTACAACAAGAACTTTATTCCCCATGGTCAAATCTCCTTTTGCCTGTTTATACACATATTAAATCCTTAATTTTATCAAATGCAGCCTGCTTTATACCGGATACATTCATAATATCCTCTATGGTACCGTATCTGCCATTATCATCTCTGTACCTTATTATAGCGTCAGCTTTCGACTGACCTATACCCGGCAGTGACATGAGAGTTTCTGTATCTGCCGTATTGATATTTATCCTGCCATCCGTATCTGATGCTTCGGTAACGTTTCCGTCCCCAGACTCAATGCATTTCTCACCTATAGCCGGAATATATATCTGCTGTCCGTCTGACACTGTCTGTGCCTGATTGACCGCCGTGACATCTGCTTCGTGTGTCATGCCTCCTGCCATGTCAACCACTTCATACACTCTTGTCCCATCACCTACACGGAACACCCCCGGATTTGCAACACATCCGCATATCTGAACAACTACTTCCATAGATTCAGTACTGTCTGAGGAGTCAGCACCTTCTTTTGTACTTTTCTCTTCTGCTATGTCAGTCTCATCCGCATCTGAACTTATGAATGTATCCTTATCCCTGCCGTCCGTCATGCCACCTTTACAGTAAAAAATGCCCGCTGCAACTACTACAAGTATTATCAGCGCATACCTGATATAACTAATATATTTCATTTTTCTCCCTTTCCCATAGAAAAAGAGATACTCTAAACACTATTATTTATTGTACAAAAATTTTTAATAATTGACAATAGTAAATTTTCATAAGAAATTAACAAAATCACTGCTTTGAAAACATAAAAACTCCTACTATGGCAATGATTCCTCCAATGGCCTTTCTCCACTCAAATCCTGCCTTATCAACACCAAACATTCCAAATAATTCTATGGCATAGGCAGATAATATCTGGGATATAACTATGACCATTACCGCCTGTGCCGGTCCCATTATATCCATACTTTTTATAACCGTATATGTGATAAATGCTCCTATAATTCCTCCGAGCAGCATGTATTTCGGAGACACGTTTAAAAGCCCTGTAAAACTTTTTTTATCTGTTATAAACCACGCACATATACAGACAACAAATGCTGACAACTGTACCCAGCTGTTTGATACCCACATGGATGTCTCCTTTGTGACCTGTGTGTTAAAAACCCCCTGCACACTCATAAGAACTCCCGATACCAATGCAATAATAAAACCCATTTAAATTCACCTCCTGTAATAGGATTTCCTTTAAATGGGTAATTATTCAGAACGATATATTTTATAATGTTCCAAGCAGTGCTGCTATGTCACCGCCTGTCCATATGCCGTTTAATACCGACTCAAGCTTTGCTCCAAAATCGCCTGCCTCCATAAGTTTCGGAAGATTTACCGACTTTTCATACTGGTCAACCATCACGTTAATCTGGTTATCATCATACGCAATGTCCTTTCTTCCCGAAGGCTTACCTGTAAGCTCATACATTTCTTCTGCCATCTTATACGAGATATAATCTGCAAAATCATCTGCAAGCCTTGTGTCTGCCGCATACGGATTTACCACTGCCACATTTGTCACGGCAAGAGTCTTTGTCTTAAGCTCTCCGTTCATATCCGGCATCATGCATAATCCGTAAGATACATGTGTCTGCTGCTCATCCAGCTTCTTTATTATATCAGTTCCGGCAATGGTATACACTATTTTTCCCTGCGAAAATCTGGTGATTATATCATCATAGGATGAATTATTTATATCAATGGAAAATATCTGGTTCAGATTGTGATAATAGTTCATTGCCTGAATAAGATTTTCTCCGGTAAATGATTTTGCAGTCGGATCATCACCGTTTTTTCCACCATATTCAAGATATGCTCCCGCAAATCCATAATTATACATAAGGTCTCTTATATCCCATGCAAGCACATTTTCTACCATACCGCTCATAGTATCATCCATACTGTTTGAAAATGCTATAATATCATCAAACGTAGCCGGTGCTGCCTGAGTATATGCCTGATTGTATATCATTACACTTGTATCAAAATTGAGAGGATATGCCTGTTTTCTTCCCTTATAGGTAATTGCCTGTATTGCAGTCTTTGAATAGTTTTCATCATTGTATATTGAATCCGACTTATTTTCCATCGAAAGACCTGCAAGAACTGCCTTTTCAAGCATCGTGGAATTCATTATATATATCCCCGGCACATCATTTCCGGAAATGTTATATTCATTAATCTTCTCAAGATAATTTTCTTCCGGCACTTTTATGCAGTTGACTCTGATGCCGTTAGACTTTTCATACTCCTGCGCTGCTTTTTCAAGGTATGTGACAAAAGACTCATCATAATACCAGACATTTATCTCTTCCTTTGTCTGCCGGGACGGTGTCATCACACCCGCAGTCATCTTTCCTTTTCCCTTACCATCTGCAAGGCTGTTTCCAAGCAGAACCGTAATTATTCCCATAAGCACCATAAATACGACGGTTGCGCCTATTCCTGCTGCCTCTTTTTTATTAATTTTCATACAATTACTGCAATGCCTTTCTTAATATTGTTATCATCTCATCAACATTTTCTTTTGTGATGATAAGCGGCGGAACCATTCTAAGTACTTCTGCTCCTGCTGAAATCACAAGCAGTCCCTCATCCATTGCCTTTAATATAACATCATTTGCAGGTTTGTTAAGAATAAGTCCCTGCATAAGTCCTTTTCCACGTCTTCCTGTTACGCAGTCAAATTCATCAACCAGCTTATCAAGCTCACTCTCAAGATATGCTGATACTTCATTTACATTTGAAAGGATATCAGTATTCTCAAACAGATCAAGCACTGCATTGATAGCCACAGTTGCCAGCGGATTACCACCGTAAGTAGTTCCATGGTCACCAGGTTTTAATGCTGCTGCTTTCTCATTAGTCAGAAATGCTCCTACAGGTATTCCGCATCCGAGTGCCTTTGCAAGTGTCATAACATCCGGCTTAACACCGTAATATTCATGGGCAAACATTTTTCCGGTTCTTCCCATTCCACACTGGATTTCATCAAATATAAGAAGAATGTCATTCTCATCACAAATCTTTCTGACACCCTTTATAAATTCTTCTGTAGCCGGATATATTCCGCCCTCACCCTGAACAGGCTCAAGTATAATTGCACATGTCTTATCAGTCACAAGTTCCTTTACACTGTCAAGATTGTTAAATTCAGCAAATTTCACACCGCCGATAAGTGGTTTAAACGGTTCCTGATACTTATCATTTCCTGTAACAGAAAGTGCTCCCATACTTCTTCCGTGGAATGAATGTTTCATTGCGATTATCTCATGGTCAGTAGTTCCATCTTTGTCATACGCATATCTTCTTGCTGTCTTTACGGCACCCTCTATGGCTTCCGTTCCACTGTTTGTGAAAAATACCCTGTCAAGTCCGCTTATTTTAACAAGTCGTTCTGCTGCAACTGTTGCAGGAATGTTATAATACAGATTTGATGTATGTATTATTTTATCTATCTGTTCTTTTAATGCATCATTATACACTTTGTTTCCATATCCGAATGCAAATACGGCTATACCTGCTGCAAAATCGAGATATTTCTTGCCATCTGTATCATACAGATATACCCCGTCACCCTTTTCTAACACTATCTGATATCTGTTATATGTATGAAGAAGGTTCTTCTCAGCGATATCTATATATTCTTTCGTTGTCATTACTGCTCCTCCTTATAATATCTTGTTCCGTTTTCTCCAAATATTGCCGTTCCGATACCCTTGTTAGTAAATATTTCAAGAAGGAGGCAGTGTGGTATTCTTCCGTCAAGGATATGCACTCTTGAAACACCATTTTCAATCGCATCAATACAGTTGTTAAGCTTCGGAAGCATACCTCCGCCTATTGTACCCGACTCTATAAGTTCTTTTGCCTCTGAAACCATGAGTTCTGATATAAGTGTTGACTTATCCTCAGGATTCCTATATACACCTTCAACGTCTGTCAGGAATGCAAGTTTTTCTGCATTCATTTCCCTTGCTATGGCACATGCAGCGTCATCAGCGTTTATGTTGTATGTATTAAACTCATCGTCAAGTCCTATCGGACACACTATAGGAAGAAAATCCTTCTCAAGAAGGTCATAGAGAATTGAAGGGTTTACTTTCTTTATGTCACCGACAAAACCTATATCCTCACCATTTGAATATTTCTTGTCAACTGTGAGAAGTCCGCCGTCTTTTCCACTTATGCTTACTGCCTTTACGCCAAGTTCCTCTACCATGGTAACTAATGATTTTCCGACTTTTCCAAGAACCATTTCAGCTATTTCCATTGTGGCCGCATCAGTAACTCTGAGACCGTTTATAAATTTCGGCTCCATACCGACCTTGTTTACCCATGAACTGATTTCCTTACCGCCACCGTGAACAATTATAGGTTTAAAACCTACAAGTTTAAGCAGTGTTACATCCTTTATAACATTTCTCTTTAATTCTTCATCTACCATGGCACTTCCGCCATACTTAACAACTATTATTTTTCTGTTAAATCTCTGTATATAAGGCAATGCCTCTATAAGTACACCTGCCTTTTCAAGCAGTGCTTCCATATCTGAACTCATTTTTTTACCTCCGAATGTTTAACTTCTATAATCTGCATTTATCTTTACATAGTCGTATGTAAGGTCACATCCCCACGCTGTTGCCTCCATGGCACCCTGTTTAATATCAGCAATGGCTGTAACTTCCGGCTCTGACAGTATCTTTGTAGCCTCTTCTTCACTGTAATCTGTGGCTGTACCGTCCTCAACTATTTTAATCTTTCCTGCCTTGCTCTCAAAATATATGTCTACCTTATCCGGGTCAAAATCAGCGCCTGAATAACCCATTGCGCACAAAATTCTTCCCCAGTTTGCATCATGTCCGTATATCGCAGCCTTTGTAAGACTTGATGTAACTATTGATTTACTTAATGTAACTGCCTGTGCCTTTGATGCCGCATTGATAACCTTAACCTCAAACAATGCCGTTGCACCCTCTCCGTCACCTGCTATCTGCTTTGACAGATATGTTGCAACATATACAAGTGCCTCTTTGAATTTAAAATAGTCATCATTTTCTTCTGTTATCTCTGCATTGCCTGCCTGTCCGTTTGCAAGAAGAAGTACTGTATCGTTTGTCGATGTATCACCGTCTACGGATACCATGTTAAATGTATCCTGCACAGTCTCACTTAATGCTTTCTGAAGCATTTTCTTCGATATATTGCAGTCCGTTGATATAAATCCAAGCATTGTACACATATTTATGTGAATCATTCCTGAACCCTTGCACATTCCGCCTATCGTCACCTTTTTGCCTGCAATGTCAACCCCTACGGCTGTCTGCTTTGAATGTGTATCAGTTGTCATGATTGCCTCGGCTGCAAGATTTGCATAATCCTTAGATTCTCCAAGATTTTCTGATAAAATGCCTATTCCTTTATTTATTTTATCCATAGGAAGCTGCATTCCTATAACACCTGTTGATGCCACAAGCACAGACTCAGCCGGCACCTTAAGTGTTTCTGCTGCTTTCTCTGCTATCTGACTACAGTAGTCATAGCCTTCCTTACCTGTACACGCATTTGCTATTCCACTGTTAATCACTACCACATGTGCATCATTTCCACTGTTCACTACTTCCCTGTCCCACTTTACCGGTGCAGCCTTTACTCTGTTCGTAGTAAATGTTCCTGCCACCTTACATGGTGTTTTGGAAAATATCATTGCCATATCTTTTTTTCCTGAATGGTTTTCTTTTATTCCGACTTCAATTCCTGCTGCCTCAAATCCTTTGGCAGCCGTTATTCCACCATCTGTAATATTCATACATATTCTCCTTTTCTTCACTCTTCCTATGGGAACATAGGTATCTGCTCAAGACCCATGCTCTCTTCAAGACCAAACATAAGATTCATATTCTGTACAGCCTGTCCTGCCGCACCTTTTATAAGATTGTCCATGGCACCCATCATGATTACACGTCCGGTACGCTCATCTATCTTGAAATTAACATCAACATAATTGCTGCCTTCAACCCATCTTGTCTCCGGTACAACATCTTTATCAAGTACTCTCACAAACTTTTCATTTGCATAATATTTATCATACGCAGCCTTAACTTCTTCATATGATACCTTCTTCTTAAGATTTGCATAAGCAGTAACTAAAATTCCTCTCTGCATAGGTATAAGATGAGGTGTAAAATTGATAAGCACCTGCTCACCTGCCGCATATGAAAGCTGTTCTTCTATCTCCGGAGTATGTCTGTGTGTTGCCACTCCGTATGCCTTTATATTCTCATTAACTTCACAGAAAAGGTTATTCACCTTTGCTCCACGTCCTGCTCCTGATGTACCAGACTTGGCATCTATTATAATAGAAGAAACATCTACAAGTCCCTCTTTTACCATCGGATAAATGCTGAGTGTCGAACATGTAGGATAACATCCCGGATTTGCAATAAGTCTTGCGTTCTTCACTTTATCCCTGTTTATCTCACAAAGTCCGTATACTGCCTCATCTATAAACTGTGGACTCTTGTGTTCGATACCGTACCATTTCTCATATACAGATACATCTTTAATACGGAAATCCGCACTCAGGTCAATAATCTTAACCTTACTTAATATATCCTCATTTACAAGTGATGCACAAAGTCCCTGCGGTGTTGCCGTAAATATTACATCCACCTGCTTTGCAAGTTCATCCATATTATCATCAAGGCACTTGTCGTCAACTATCTGAAACATATTCTGAAATACTTCATAATATTTCTTATCTATATAATTTCTTGAACCATACCACACAACTTCGGCTTCTTTGTGCTGTGTAAGAAGTCTGACCAGCTCTACTCCCGCATATCCGGTTGAGCCTATAATTCCTGCTTTAATCATGCTGTTTCATTCCTTTCCTTTATCTATCAACTGATAATTCTTATGAATAATCTAAATCCCCACCATTATATTACTTTTTTGAAGATTATGCTACCCCTATCTTTAACGATTTATAATTATACATTTTTTATGTATATTATGCAAGTTATTTTTATAATGTCATGAATAAAATAATCATTTTTTCCTAATATTAATGGTTGATTTTTTCTAAGTCATGTTGTATATTTATGTATAGCTAAGCAGCGGAGATATTTTTTATCCGTTCCTTATAAAAATACAAGCAGATGGAGGATATTTAATAATGAAAGAAAAAGTTATATTAGCCTACTCAGGCGGACTTGACACAACTGCCATCATCCCATGGCTCAAAGAGAATTATGACTACGAAGTTGTATGCGTATGTATCGACTGTGGACAGGAAGATGAATTAGACGGACTTGAAGAAAGAGCAATCTCTTGCGGAGCTTCAAAATTATACATTGAAGATGTTATCGATGAGTTCTGTGATGAGTACATAGTTCCATGTGTACAGGCTCATGCTGTATATGAGAACAAATATTTACTTGGTACTTCTATGGCAAGACCTGTTATCGCAAAACGTCTTGTAGAAATCGCCCGTAAAGAAGGCGCTACAGCTATCTGCCATGGTGCTACAGGTAAAGGAAATGACCAGATTCGTTTCGAGCTCGGTATCAAAGCCCTCGCTCCTGATCTTAAGATTATCGCTGCATGGAGAGATGACAAGTGGACAATGGATTCCCGTGAATCTGAGATTGAATACTGTAAGGCTCATGGAATCCACCTTCCATTCTCAGCAGATACAAGCTACAGCCGTGACCGTAACTTATGGCACATCAGCCATGAAGGACTTGAGCTTGAAGATCCTGCAAATGAGCCAAACTTTGATCACCTTCTTGTTCTCGGAACAACACCTGAGAAAGCTCCTGATGAAGGCGAATATGTAACAATGACATTTGAAAAGGGTGTTCCTACAAGTGTAAATGGCGAGAAGATGAAAGTTTCAGATATCATCCGCAAACTCAATGAACTCGGCGGAAAACACGGAATCGGTATCATAGATATCGTTGAGAACCGTGTTGTGGGTATGAAATCCCGTGGCGTATATGAGACACCGGGCGGAACTATCCTTTATGAAGCTCACCAGCAGTTAGAGGAATTAATCCTTGACAGAGAGACATATGAACTCAAAGAAGAAATGGGTAACAAACTTGCTCAGATCGTATATGAAGGAAAATGGTTCTCACCACGTCGCGAAGCTGTTCAGGCATTCATTGAGACTACTCAGAAATATGTAACAGGTGAAGTTAAATTCAAACTTTACAAAGGAAACATTATCAAAGCCGGAACTACTTCTCCATACTCATTATACAATGAATCAATTGCAAGCTTCACAACAGGTGACTTATATGATCACCATGATGCTGAAGGTTTCATCAACTTATTCGGGCTTTCAACAAAGGTTCGTGCTATGAAAATGGCAGAGGTTGAAAAAAATAAATAATTTCTAAAAAAATGCAGTTTTCACATATAATATGAAAACTGCATTTTTTATTATAGCAACGTTGCTGTCTGACCGAATTTTTGTTTTAACTGCGCAACCTTATCATCCTGTGCTGCCGGTGTAGGATAATATCCCATGGCATGCATTTTATTAAACACATCAATCTGAATCTCATGCTCTTTATCTAAGCAGTCAAGAATGGCATCTCTTAATCCTTGATGTGCACACTCATTTGCAAGTCTGTTATAATTTTCTGTTGCCGCTTTTTCCGATGCAAGAGCATCTCCCAAAATCTCTTTTTCTGTATAATTTTCCTGCATTTTAATCCCCTCCTAATTCAACTGTGAATATATACTGTTAAAATGTCCCTGATGTTTTCCTGCAATCTCTGTCATCTGTGCTTTTACCGCCGGATCACTGCTATGCTCAGCCAACATCTGGAATTTTTTAATAAGCAGTTCCTCTTCACTTAAAATCTCCTGAACTGCCATCAGCTCTTTTTCCGTTAAATTACTCATTACAGATACCTCCATTTCTTTAATACAAATTTAAGTATCTGCATTTAGGTTCAAAAATATGCAAAACCTTTTACCTGTTATCAACTTTTTCAGGATACATATCGTGTTCACTAAGCCGTTTCCATGCAACTTCTTCCCACTTTGTTCCCTCTTTTCCATAATTGCAGTATGGATCTATGGATATTCCTCCTCTTGGAGTGAATTTTCCCCATACTTCAATATATTTCGGATCCATCAGCTTTATAAGATCCTTCATTATAATATTTACACAGTCCTCATGAAAATCTCCATGATTTCTGAAACTGAATAAATATAATTTTAACGATTTACTCTCAACCATGCGTTCACCCGGAACATAGGATATGGTAATTGTCGCAAAATCCGGCTGTCCTGTTATCGGACACAGACTTGTAAATTCCGGACAGTTAAATTTTACAAAATAATCGTTATCCGGATGTTTATTTATAAATGTTTCAAGCATTTCCGGTGCATAATCATCCGGATACTTAGTTCCCTGATTTCCCAGTAATGTTATTCCTTCTTTTTCCTGACTGTTTCTTCCTTCCATGTTTTACCTCCAGATTTATGATAAACTCAACTTATAAAGCCGGATCCTTTACTCCGTTAGCCTCAAATGCTTTCGCCCTGTCTATACATGTACCGCATTTTCCGCAGGGTTTATCCCCTCCTTCATAACAGCTCCATGTATATTCATACGGCACCTTAAGTTCAAGTCCTTTTTTTACCACGTCAGCTTTTGTCCATTTTACAAACGGTGCCTCGATTCTTAACTGTTCTCCGCTTCCTATATATATCGCATCAGACATAGCATTATTAAATGCATCACTGCAATCCGGATATGCATTTCCGGCTGCGTCATCACTGTGTGCACCATAATATATCACATCACAACCTTTGGATATTGCTATGCTGGCAGCAGATGACAGAAATAATCCGTTTCTGAACGGAACATATGTTGACACAGGTTTACCGTCCGTTTTCTCAAGCTGGCTTGCATAACTTTCCTCCGGTATCTCTGCATCTGAATGACTTAAGAGTGAGCAGTCACTATATTCAAAAATCTTTGCAAGGTCCAGATAAATATGCTCCACTCCGTAATATGCCGCTATCTTATCAGATGCCTCAATTTCCTTTGTATGCTTCTGACCGTATGAAACAGACAATGCACATACATTTTCCACTCCATATTTTTCTATCGCCATGCCAAGGCATGTAGTACTGTCTACTCCTCCGCTAAATAACACTAATGCTTTCATATGTTCTCCTTTCCTACATAAACAGCTTCATCTGAAGTGCCATGTCTTCTTTGAATTTTCCACGAAGCGTTGTTGTATGTGTAACTGCTCCCGGTTTCTTAATTCCTCTGGCAGTCATACAACTGTGACTTCCTTTTATCATTACTGCCACGTCTTCAGAGCCGGTTATCATCTCCATTATCTCAGCTATATCAGTTCCTATTCTCTCCTGAAGCTGCAGTCTCTTTGACACCATATCTGCTATTCTTGCTATTTTGCTGAGTCCTATAACCTTACCATTCGGTATATACGCAACCGTGACTTTCATATCATACATAAGCGCCATGTGATGTTCACAATAGCTAAATATGTCTATATCCCTCACTATGACCATATCTTTTGAATCAGTCTCAAAGTCCATTTCATCTGTAAATGTTTTATCAAACATTTCTGCTATTTCCTGATTTGTATAATTCATTCCCTCAAAAACTTCCTGATACATTTTTGCCACTCTCTCAGGTGTGTCTTTAAGCCCCTCTCTGTCAGGATTATCTCCCAACGCTACAAGTATTCCTCTTATATGCTTTTTTATTGCTTCAGTATCTATTGCCATTTTTATTACCTCCAGCCATACCTTTCATCAGACACCTCGTTTATCCGGCGCCCATATTATTTTGTGCATCTGTAACTGCATGTTTACACCATTTAATTTATATTTTTTCATAAATTCAACCATCATTTCCAGCGAAATTTTCCCATATACCGGTGATAAATATACATTACATTTATCAACCAGATTATATTTTTCTATTATCTCCCTGAATCTGTTTAAATCATTTTCATCTCCTGCAACAAATTTAACTGTATCCTTCTTTGTGAGAAAATCAAAATTACCGACATTCATATACTGTTCCATTCCGCTTCCCGGAAGTTTATAATCCATTGTAAATGATGCCTTTGATTTGAATCTGCTTAAATCCACACTTCCGTTTGTCTCTATTTCCACATACATGCCCATAGCAAGTATGCAGTCAATCAACAGACGGATTCCCGGCTGCTTTAACGGTTCTCCACCGGTAAGTGTCACATTATGAATGCCTGTTTCCTTTATATATTCACATATTTCCTCAAGGCTCATTTCCTCATACGGAACATCCTCCTCATTCACCCATGTAGTGTCACAAAAACTGCATTTTAAATTACATCCGCAAAATCTTATAAACACCGCAAGCTGTCCCGAGTGTGTTCCCTCACCATTTATACTTACAAATTTTTCTGCAACCTTATATATCATAATTCACATTATTCTCCATTTCTATATGATGCACAATTGTTAGGTGTTTCATATACTGTAGCCATATTTACCGTATATCCTGCCCTGCTCATTACATCATAAAAATACTTTGCAAAATTTTCTGCTGTAGGTCTGAATTTCACTTTCCTTATCAAAAATCCCTCTTCACGCATTGCATCCATTGTTTTTTCCTTCAATGTTCCCTCTTCAATAATCAGGGTATGGTCGAAATAGTCTACTTCTTTTTTTAAATCATCTTTAAGTTTTCCAAAATCGACAATCATTCCTCTTGTCTGCGCATCTTCACGTAGTTTATCCGCACATATCTGAATTTCAACTTTCCATCTGTGTCCATGAATGTTACTGCATTTACCTTTGTATCCCGACAAAAAATGTGCAGAGTCAAAACATTCTTCGGTTTTTAATATATACATAAATTCTCTCCTTATTTTAACTGTTAAACTAAAAAAGCAGGACGTTTCAGTCCTGCTTCACTTAATAATCATTCTTTAGTAATCATTATAATTGAAGTAGTCCTGGTTTTGTTTATAGACAGGATGGTACAAACGAACTGTCTTTCGTTAAGAGTATAGTTCAAAAGCATTCAGGTGTCAACTATCCTCTCCTTAAAAACTATAAATATCTTACAAGCTCCGAAGGTTTATCTATGAATCTCGTTCCACCGTTTGCAATAAGGAAATCTTTATCTCTGAACCCCCACAATACTGATACTACATCGATTCCTGCATTTTTAGCGGTTGCTATATCAACATCTGAATCACCAACGTATAATGTGTGTGCTTTATCACTTCCAAGTTCAGATATAGCCCTGTTTACAGAATCCGGTGCCGGTTTTCTCCTGACACCTTTGCACTCTCCTATGGCAACGTCTATATATTCCTTAAAGAAAACATCATTAAGTTCCTTGACTGCCTCATCCATTTTGTTAGACACTATAGCCATTTTTACGTTTTTTGCTTTTAATTCATCCATAAGAGCACATATGCCATCATAAGGTTTTGTATTATCCATGCAGTGTTTATCATAATGTTCCATAAAACAGTCAAATGCATTCTTTACTGTATCATCATTCGTTCCCTCCGGAACAGCCCTCTGTATAAGTTTCATTATGCCGTTTCCCACAAATCTTCTTACCTCATCAAGAGTTCTCTCCGGAAAGTCAAACTCTCTCATAACGTAATTTGTACTGTTTTTCAAATCCTCCAACGTGTTCAATAATGTTCCGTCTAAATCAAAAACAACTGTATCGTACATCTATTTTCTCCATTTCTCTAAAAACTACATACTTCCATATTCACTGTAAACGCCTTTTCCACGTTCTTTTGCATTATATAACGCTTCATCCGCCTGCGCAAGTACATTATCCATAGATTCTTCGCTGTCATTCAATACTACAACTCCGCCAGACACACCCTTGATTCCAATCACTTCGCTTACGACATCAACCTTCACTTCTTCAAACATTTTCCACAGGCTTTCTAATCTGTCACCTATCTCATCGCGATTTTCACATCCGTACATCATTATACAAAACTCATCTCCGGAGCGCCTTGCAGAAATACATCTGTACTTTGATACCTTATTAAGCACCGCAGCAAATGCCTTTAAATAATTATCTCCCGCATCATGTCCATATGTGTCATTTACACTCTTAAAATCATCAAGATCCATCATAACAACCACACACAAATTGTCATCTTTCACGGATTTTAAAAGTCTGCTGCCCTGATTTTTAAAATATTTATATCTGTACAATCCCGTCAACTGGTCATGCTCATTTACGTATTTCATTTCCAGCTTTCTCTTAGTATCCTCTGTTACATCAGTTATAATACCCACATAACCGTTTTTCTCATCAACCAGCCTGATATGCACATACTTATTTTCTGCTACCTGATACACATCATTCTCTCCCGGTATAGGTTCACTCATTATTCTCTTTATCATGCCATAGAACAGATTTTTATCCTTATATAAAAGTTCTATATCATCATCCCCAAGACACAACATTTTCTTTAATCCGTTAGTAACAAATACATGCTGCATATCATCATTATATTCAAACGCAACCAATGGCATATCATTAATGTCTATTATCTTTGCAAGTCTGTCTGAGGCATTTACAATGCTTCTTACCATCTTATTTATGCCTTCGCTCAGTTCTTCAAATTCTGGATTTCCACCTACATTTACATTTGTGCTAAGATTGCCGTCCGTTATCCTTCTAACATCCCTTAATATTCCATGTATGCCTTTTATAACTTTTTTCTCCACAAGATAATTGAGAAGTGCTATGGCAATCAGTTCAATAAAAAGCATGTATACAAGGGTTAAAATGATATTTTTCCAATAGCTCTCAAGCATATTACTAAGGTCCATTGAAACCCCGATAAGTGTATCCCCTGCTCTTTTTGTCATTACATACTTGTATTTACCATCAAGCTTGCGCAGAAATCCTGTTCCCTTTTTAAGATTTGATATGTCGTAATCCTGTTCATAATAGTTATCATTTGTATGTGCAATAACCTTATTTTCATTTATATCTACCGCAAAATAATCCTCTCCGTAATTTTTTATGAAATGTGAATAAATATACTGATATGTATATCTCTCCTGTGCCTCCATCTGCCTTACCGGTTCAAGTCCTATCTGAACTATACCTCTGCTCGCTCCACTTCCCACAGCCACGCCAACATATTTCATCATCTTCGATTCAGCGGTGTTGGGCTGCGCCTCCTGAATAAAATATTCCAGTTTTCCATCAAGAAGCTGCAAAAACTCTCTTGTCTGATTACCATCATGAAAATCTATTCCCACATACTTTTCTACAGATGAGCTCCTGATAATACCTTTAGCATCTATAGCATTTATCTCATCCACGTTAAGCAGCTTTACAAGTTCCTGTAAATCTTCTACATTACTGCATTTTTCAGGATTCATCTCTATTACATATGCAGCCGCACGGGCTCTTGTAAGATAATCCTCATCAAGGTTTTTCTTTATACTGTCTAATTCAGTTTTATTATTCTGCATCATGCTTATTATCTGGTCAATCTTAACGATGCTCATGTTATTTCTCTGTTTCACGACATAATACATATTAGTCACGCAACTAATCAAAAACATAATCATAACCGAAAATGTCATAACCATTATAGTATTTTTTCTGAAAATTTTCTGCATAGTACCCCTCTTTTCGCTTGTCATTGTAATTTTCTATGATTACATAGTGCTTACAGTCTTGTGCAATAAAAAAACGCACAGTCATATCTGAATAACTGTACGTTCTGTAAAGCGCGAGACGGGACTCGAACCCGCGGCCCCGACCTTGGCAAGGTCGTGCTCCACCAACTGAGCCACTCGCGCATGCATCAAATGCATAAATAATTATACAGCTACATCAGGTTATTGTCAATAACATTTTTAATAGAAATCACATATTCAAGATTATTGTATTTCTTATCCTTGAATGATGGTATCTGTTTACTGACTATATCTATCCACTGACTGTCTGCCGTCATATCAATATTTGCCCTGGCTATCCCGATATTTATACGGTTGTAATGAGCTGTTACAGGCAAACGTGCCTTTTTCATAAACAAATGCAGACTGTCTTTATATACAAGCATTCTCCACGGCTGCGAATTAAAAGATGAAGGTGCCATTCTCACCGCCTCTATAAGTTTATCAATATTGGCATTCGGTGTATCTTTAAATGTACATATATCCTGTTGTGTATGCCTTGAAGCTTCTATGGATTCTCTGAAACATTCCTCATCAGCATATCCGAATGCAACCACAATAACTTTTTTTCTTCCTTTCGCATCACGCTTTGCAGCATACCCGGAACTTCCCTGATAGCAGCATCCCAATCCCATGGATACAAGATACATAACCATGTACTGCATAACATATCCCGCATTCTCGCCATATCCCTCTTTCTCTTCTGAGTATATGGTTATATAATGTGGTGCCTTTGCTTTCTTTGAACCTGCTACAACTTCTATATTGATATCTATATCATCATACAGTCTCTCCACCGTATCAGCATAAGCTACAATATCGCCTATTACTTCCTTCGGTAAAACCCTGTTCTCAAATTTTCTGACTGTTTTTCTTTTTATAATAGCTTCGTATAAATCCATTAGACCCTGATCCTTTCATGGCACATCTTCTATAACGTTATTCTACTACACATATATCATATTTTCTATTATTTTTTT
>ERZ1034998.265-NODE-265-length-35505-cov-41.673907_pt1 | contig 35505 bp, 29 predicted proteins | sample MGYA00520621_ERZ1034998 | MGnify/ENA primary metagenome ERZ1034998 (study PRJEB33766, sample SAMN09781748) | gut metagenome | biome: gut microbiome | host: Homo sapiens | place: Madagascar | study: EMG produced TPA metagenomics assembly of the PRJNA485056 data... | reverse complement strand
AGATATGGAAGCTTAAATATCTATCGGAAAAGGTAAATTGCAGTATTGGACAGGTGTCAAAACTGATGAAAGTTCTGGTGGAAAATGCATGGGTAGAAAAGCTGCTGGATGGTTATAAGGTTATCAATCCAGAATCGCTCTTGTTGGAATGGAGTAAGGAGTATGGTAAAAAAGAAATAACATCCTACGCTTGCTACAGTTTAGATAATATATCTGTTATTGAGGAGCGATTGAAAAAATTAAAGACAGATATGGGAATTGATTCTTATTTTACCGGATTGTCCGGGGGAGTTCGTTATACACCTGTGGTGCGCTACAATAAGGTGCATGTTTATATAGCACCGGAAGATATTCAGGAAGCAATTCGGTATTTGAACATGAAAGAAGTAAACAGTGGTTCAAATGTGGTTATTTTTCCATTAGAGAACGATTCCTATATCAAGGATTATAGGGTGATTGATGATTCTGCAGTAGTATCTCCTTTGCAAATATATTTGGATTGTATGCAGATAAAGGGCAGGGGAGAAGAAATGGCAGATGCGGTTTTGAAAAAGGAGATACTTAGATGATAAGAGATGAAGACTTGAAAAGCAGCGTAGACTATTCGGAAGGTCAGAAGCGGGCAGCACATAGAGTTCTTGTAGAGTTGGTTAATATTTTTCAGGAATATGAAGATGAAATCCGTGTGGTAGGAGGTTGGGTTCCGGATTTAATGTTTCCAGAAGAAGGGCATGTGGGAAGCGTGGATGTAGATATTATGATTAATCATTTGACTTTGCAGGATGAAGGTTATCAGAATATGTCGAGGGTACTTCAGAAAAATGGATACAAGGAGCATCCGGAAAAATATTTTTCCTTTGTAAAGACAGTGATGGTGGACGGAATATCCTATGATGTGGATGTAGATATTTTAGCTGGAATGTATGGTGGTACACAATTGAAGAGAAGAAGTCAGCATGTGCAGGGCATTAAGGCGTTAAAGGCAACAGGTGGTAATTTTGCATTTGAATTTCCGGCACAGAAGATTAGTGTGGAAGCAGAACGACCAGATGGCGCAATAGATGTTGCAAATGTCAGTGTTGTAGCAGTAGTTCCTTATTTAATTATGAAAACAGCAGCTATGGGCAGGGGAAAAGCGAAGGATGCGTATGATATTTACTTTATTATAAAACATTATATTGGTGGAGTAAGAGAACTGGCAAAAGAATTTGAACCTGTAAGGGACAAAAATATTGTAATAGAAGCGAAAGATAAGTTAGCAGGTAAATTTGCTTCTGAAAACCATGCCGGTCCCAAAGATGTGGCAGATTTTGTGGATTTAGAGGATGAAGAAGGTATAGAGATGATTAAGAGGGATGCTTACGAACAAGTGCAGGCATTATTGAACTTAATATAAGTATTTAAAAACATCAGGAATGTAATAGTCTCACTAGTCTCAAAATATTTTTGAGACTAGTGAGACTAACCCAAATAGAATGCTATCTCAACTTGGGGGGAATTAATTAAACTCATTCATAGCGTCCACATAATCCTGTAATCCATTAGGTTTACAAGCTAATTCAGCATACAGCAGAGGACTCTCCTGTGCCAACCGATATAGATATGCAATATCATTAGGTGTATCAAGCAAGACAGATGAATTGCATTTTTCACAACTGATAGTAAGAGGCGTGCCGGTATATGTATCATTGATAGCATTAACAATAACAGAGTTTGTATTGTGTATTATAAAAAAATGATGGGAATAGTAAAAAATGAAGATGAAGAAAAAAATATTTAGCATCGTTTTGATTTTTATTTTGGCTGCCAGTGTACTTGGGGGCTGCGGAAACAGCGCAAAAACACAGGAACTGTCTGAAAATATAGACGAGTATGAAAAGATTGCTGAAGTTGCTTTAAATGATTTTCAAGATGAGGAACACAGATACAAATATGATGATTGTGGGGATAGAGAATTTTGGATTGTTCATTTATCGGAATTTGATAAATACGAGGAATTAAAGGAAGAGATTCAAATAGCAGAGAAAGATTTTTCGTTTTTGTGGATAGAAGACGGAAATGTTGTTTTTTGGAATGACGAGACTAAAGTGCTGGGGCTTTTGTATTCCGAAAATGCTAAAAAATATATAGAATCACTTAAGGCGTGGTATTCTGAAATGGATTATGAAAAGATAAATGATAACTGGTATACGGTGGGCAGTTGGAAGCATATTTAAATTACAAAAAGGAATTTGTGGTGAGTCATATTACAATTTCATATAAGAATACTAAATAATGTATATAATTTTTGTTTCAGGAAAAATAGAATATATGTTTGACATAGTGGTGGTTCGATGATAGTATAATATTAAAAGGTGCTACCGATAGACGGTTAGCCCTGATATGATTGGTCAAGATAACCGCACAGTCTGGCAGGACAATGGCGGTTATTTTTGCGTCTTGGAATCAACAAAAACAATGGAGACAGAAATTTTGCAGATTGAAACATATAGCGGAAAGTATAGTGATGAAATAATATCACTTATTCTTGATATTCAAAATAATGAATCAAAAATTAACCTGTCACTTCAGGAACAACCCGACTTACTTGACATAAGTCGCAGTTATCAGCAAAATGGATGTGAGTTTTGGATTGCATTATCTGACGGAAAAGTAATTGGAACTATTGGACTTATGTTAAAAGAAAGGCATTGTGCTATTATGAAGAAATTCTTTGTAAAAAGGGAATTCCGTTCACAGAAAGTAGGTCTTGCATTGTATAATAAACTTTTGAAATTTGCTGAAAATGCAGGCATTAAATATATTATATTGGATACGCCGGCAGTTTCTCATACATCACATAGGTTTTATGAAAAAGCCGGATTTCGCAAAATTGATGCGTCAAAGCTGCCAATTGAATATTTATATCCTGACAGAGACAGCCTTTTATATATGTTGGACGTGAGGTGAAATGATGAACAGAGCAGAATTAGAAGAATATATACAAAATACATATAATGTTGAACCGGATTATCCATGGGCAAAATATCCGGAAGATGAAGTGTTCCGGCATAACAGTAACAAAAAATGGTTTGCACTTATTATGAATGTGGCTAGAGAAAAACTTGGATTACAGGGAACAGGCAGCCTGGATATCGTGAATTTCAAATGTGAACTGGTGTTGATAGGATCATTAATAAATGAAAATGGATTTTATCCTGCGTATCATATGAATAAGACAAATTGGATTACAGTTGCACTTGATGGAAGTGCTGACGAAGAAAAAATAAAAATGCTTCTTGACATGAGCTTTGATGCAACAGCACCCAGAATTTGCAGGAAAAAATAAAGATTTCGATTAGAATCTCGAAAGGAGAATGATAATGAAAAAAATACTGCCTTGTAACAAAATCTTACAAAGATGATGGGATATTTTTTCTTATTTATTTTGCAACAGTTATTTTATTTGCATTAAAAGAAAACATTGGAAAATGGATATCTATAGGCTGGATGTCTATGTGGTTTATAACACAGTTTATTTGCCATGAATGGTATACCATATTTGAAGGTGGCTTTATGGGAAATTTACAGGATAAAATCAAATATTTTTCGGGAACGATGCAGTGGATAAAAATTGAGGGAAAGTATGTACCTGACATTTATCACACATTATTACATATACTGATTTTGACTGCATTGATTTGTACGATTATATATACTGTTAAAAAAGCAGATTTAAATGATAGAATACATGTAATAAAAAACTAATTTTATTGACCTGAATATCTATCAAGATATATAATAATAGGGAATGTGATGGTTGTTTGTGAAAATCTTTATTGTGTACGTTGTTTTGTACAATATCGTATAAAATCTGAAAGATTTTCACAAACAACCGGAAAATAACAGGAGGTGCTTATGGCTATTACAACATTTGCAGCAATCGATGTCGGTTCATATGAACTTCAGATGAAGATATATGAGATATCACAGAAAAATAAAATAGTAATGATAGACCATTTAAGACATGTAATTGAGCTTGGCAAGGACACTTACAAGGACGGAAAAGTAAGTTTTGAAAATATTGATGAGTTGTGCGGAGTATTGAAAAAATTCACATGTACTATGGAAGAGTATAAAGTAAAGTCTTATGTTGCATATGCCACAAGTGCTATACGTGAAGCAGAAAATGCGGACATAATACTTGACAGAATACGGGTGAGTACAGGACTTGAGGTAAAGATACTCAGCAATTCGGAACAGAGATTTTTGTGCTATAAGGCACTTGCGGCACAGGAAGATGAATTTGATGAGTATATAAAAGACAGTACGGCTATCGTGGATGTAGGAGCAGGAAGTATACAGATTTCACTGTTTGATAAGGGTGCACTTGTGACAACGCAGAATATAAAACTAGGTTCATTAAGAATAAGAGAACTTCTGTACAATATCAGCAACAGCAGGCAGCATTTTGACAGACTTATAGAAGAACTTGTAAATAATGACATCCAGACATTTAAGAGGATGTTTCTTAGGGATAAAACCATTAAAAATATAATAGCAATAGGCGAATATGTAGTATATTTTGCAAGGAAGGGTGTGGATAATCACCTCAAAACATTTATGGACAGAAAACAGTTTATGGAAAGATTCGATTCGCTCAATTCAAAATCACCTGAGCAGATTTCTGACAAACTTGGGATAACGGGAGAACAGGCATCTTTACTTATTCCGTGTGCATTTGTCTACAAAAGATTTATACAGGAGACGGATACGCAGAATATCTGGATACCGGGTGTGGATTTGTGTGATGGAATAGTTGCAGAATATGCGATAATGACAAAAAAACTTGCATTTCGACACGATTTTCAGGAAGATATCGTTGGAACTGCAAGAATTATTGCAAAAAGATACAAAGCAAATCTTGAACACACGGCAATTTTGGAAAATAATGTAATCAATATATTTGATGCCATGAAGAAATATCACGGACTTGGAAAGCGTGAACGTTTATTATTGCAGATTTCAGCTATATTGCATGATTGTGGAAAATATATAAGTATGAGTTCTCCGGCAGAATGTTCATATAACATAATAATGTCAACGGAAATAATCGGACTTTCCCACAAGGAGAGGGAGATGGTTGCGAACATAGTGAAGTACAATACTATGGATTTGCCTGAAAACAGGGATGATGGTATGTATCTTACGGTTGTGAAACTGGTTGCCATGCTCAGGGTGGCAAATGCAATGGACAGAAGTCACAGACAGAAATTCAAAGATTTCAAAACAAAGTTTTCAGATGGAAAACTTATACTTACAACGACAACCAGCGAGGATATAACATTGGAAAAAGGACTGTTTGAGTCAAAGATAGAATTATTTGAAGAAATATACGGAATAAAACCTGTGCTCAGACAGGCGAGAATGTTGAAATAAATTTAAATAAATCGCTTCTGAAAGGAGAATGGTATGGCAGATATTAATTTTGAGGCACCGGAATATTATACAAACAGGGAATTAAGCTGGCTCGATTTTAATTACAGAATATTGGGCGAAGCAAGAGATAAAGCAAATAAGTTATTTGAACGGCTGAAGTTTTTGAGTATTACCGCATCAAATCTTGATGAATTTTATATGGTAAGGGTTGCGTCTCTTAAGGACATGGTTCATGCCGGATATAAGAAAACGGACATTTCGGGAATGACTCCACAGGAGCAGCTTACAGCTATCAACCGGAGAGTGCATGAGTTCGTGGGATTGCAGTATTCGACATACAACAGGTCGTTGGTTACGATGCTGTTACAGAGCGGACTTAATATTATAAGCAGTTTTAAGGATATGAATAAAGAGCAGGAAAAATTTGCGGACGCATATTTTGAAAATGAGGTATATCCTGTGCTTACACCGATGGCGGTGGATTCGTCAAGACCTTTTCCTCTTATAAGAAATAAGACACTTAATATAGCAGCACTTATGAAACGTAAGAATTCAGATGGTGATGAACTTGAATTTGCCACTGTTCAGGTGCCGTCTGTGCTTCCGAGATTTGTTAAGCTCCCTGATAATGACGGAAAAACCTGTCTGATATTACTTGAGCAGATAATACAGAAAAATATTGATAAATTATTTTTGAATTATGATGTAATCTGTTCATATCCTTACAGAATAATGAGAAATGCAGATTTTTCCATAGAGGAAGAAGAGTCTGCAGATCTTATGAAAGAGATAAAAAAGCAGCTTAAGAAGAGACAGTGGGGCGAAGTCATCAGACTTGAGACCGAGGAGAAAATTGACAAGCGGCTTTTGAAGATTTTGAAAAAGGAACTGCACATTAAAGAAGAAGATATTTTCAAAATAAATGGTCCGTTGGATTTAACATTTCTTATGAAAATGTACGGTATAGACGGATTTTCGAAATACAAGGATAAAAAGTATATCCCTCAGCCGGTTCCGGGAATGAACAGTGAGGAGGACATATTTACACAGATAAGCAAAGGTGATATACTTCTTCATCACCCGTATGTGACATTTGATCCGGTAGTAGATTTTATAAAGCAGGCATCAAGGGATGAAAATGTTCTTGCAATAAAGCAGACATTGTACCGTGTAAGCGGTAACTCTCCGATTATTGCTTCCCTTGCAGAGGCAGCGGAGAACGGCAAACAGGTGACAGTGCTTGTGGAACTTAAAGCCAGATTTGATGAGGAAAATAATATAATATGGGCACAGAAACTTGAGAAGGCGGGATGCCATGTTATATACGGACTTTTGGGACTCAAGACCCACAGTAAGATTACCCTTGTTGTGAGAAGGGAAGAAGACGGAATAAAGAGATACGTGCATCTCGGAACAGGTAATTATAATGATGCCACGGCAAAATTATATACGGATATGGGAATGTTTACATGCAACAGGGCAATCGGAGAAGATGCCACGGCAGTATTTAATATGATATCAGGTTATTCTGAGCCGCCGTCATGGAACAAATTAAGTCTTGCACCGTATTGGCTTAGAGATAAGTTTTTACATCTTATCAGGCGTGAGATTAAGTATGCGAAAGAAGGCAAAGAGGCATTTATAGTTGCCAAAATGAATTCACTGTGTGACAGGAAAATAATAGCGGCACTGTATGAAGCGTCAGCGGCAGGAGTTAAGATAGACCTTATCGTAAGAGGAATATGCTGTCTGAGAACAGGAATCCCGGGAGTAAGCGAAAATATAACTGTCCGTTCAATCGTAGGAATGTTTTTGGAACACAGCAGAATATTTTACTTCCATAATAACGGAAATGAAGAAGTTTATATGGGAAGTGCCGACTGGATGCCTAGAAATCTGAATAAACGTGTGGAAATCTTATTTCCGGTTATGGATGAAAAACTTAAGGAAGAGGTTATCCACATATTAGATATACAGCTTGCTGATAATGTCAAGGCTCAGGTGATGGATAATGAAGGTAAATATTCGAGACTTGACAGACGGGGAAGAAAGAAAGTCTGCGCACAGGAGTATTTCTGTAATGAGGCACAGCAGCGGGCAAAAGAGGAAGAAAAAATAAGAAACGACAGAATATTTACACCGATGGAAAATAGTGAGTCGGTGTAATAGAAAGAAGTGTGAAATGGAGAAAGTAATGAGTATAGTATTTGGTATAATTGCGGCACTTTGTATGGTTTATTACATCATTGCCGCATCATATGCCGGACCGGGTTCATCGTTTTTGTCATTCTGGCTGGTGGCGGTGGCAGGCTTTGGGATGCTTGCACTGCTTTTTCATATGGCGGGAAAGGGAGAATGGCTTTCGCATATACCGGTAATTATAAAGGCAGTGGCGACATTTATATTCATATTTGCGGTAGTAGTATTTTGTGTAATTGAAGGAATGATAATAAGCAAAATAAATGCGACACCGGAAAAAGATGTGGATTATCTCATTGTTTTAGGAGCACAGGTCAGAGGAACAAAGGTTACCAAATCATTGGCAAGAAGGCTTGATGTGGCATATGAATATGCGGATAAGCATGAAGAGGTCACTGTGATAGTATCCGGAGGACAGGGACGCGGTGAAGATTTATCCGAGGCAGAGGCAATGAAGAAATATCTGGTTAAGAAAGGTCTTGATGGGAATCGGATAATCATGGAGGATAAATCTACAACGACGAAAGAAAATCTTATGTTCAGTGATGAAAAGGCGGATTTAAAGGATAAGAGAATTGCAGTAGTCACAAACAATTTTCATGTGTACAGGGCTATGAAGCTTGCAGAAAAACTCGGCTACAAAAAGGTAGAAGGTCTTGCCGGAAAATCAGACAAAATTCTGTTCATAAATTATATGGTAAGAGAGTCATTTGCCATATTAAAAGAGTATGCGGTTGGCAATATATAACCGTTGACAATTAAAAAAAAGATGTTATACTGAAAACAGTAAAAACAAAAATAAACATAACACGATGATGAGACGAGTAATCATTGCAGAAAGTTACAGAGAGGGTGGACAGGCTGGAAACCACCTACTGGAGCAGTGACGAAGACTACCTCGGAGTGGCTCTAAAAAAGTCCGTTGATTACGTTACAATCATTAAATTGAGAGGCATAATTTATATTATGCAATCAGGGTGGAACCGCGATAACAATCGTCCCTTATGACATCTGTCGAAACAGTTGTCATAAGGGATTTTTTTAAGGAAAGGAAGATATGAAATGAAAATCACATTAAAAGACGGATCATCAAAAGAATATGAACAGTCAATGTCAGTATATGATATCGCAAGAGATATCAGTGAAGGACTTGCAAGAAATGCATGTGCGGGAGAGGTTGACGGAGAGGTTGTAGACCTTCGTACAATAGTAGATAAGGATTGTACAGTCAATATACTTACATTTGCAGATGAGAAAGGTAAAGCTGCATACAGACATACAGCTTCACATGTTCTTGCAGAGGCAGTAAAGAATCTTTATCCTGATGCAAAGATTACAATCGGACCATCTATAGATGAAGGATTTTACTATGACTTTGATGCTGAGCCTTTTTCAAGAGAAGATCTTGATAAGCTTGAGGCTGAGATGAAGAAAATAATAAAGAAGAATGCAAAGATAGAGAGATTTACAATGCCTAGAGAAGAGGCAATCAAATATATGGAAGAGAGAAATGAGCCATATAAGGTTGAGCTTATTAAGGATTTACCTGAGGATGCCGAAATATCATTTTACAGTCAGGGAGATTTCACAGACCTATGTGCAGGACCACACCTTATGAGTACAGGAAAGATTAAGGCATTTAAACTTATTTCATCATCAATGGCATATTGGAGAGGAGATTCTGACAGAGCACAGCTTCAGAGAATATACGGAACAGCGTTTGATAAGAAGGATGACTTAAAAGCATATCTTGAGCATCTTGAGGATATCAAGAAACGTGACCACAATAAGCTTGGACGTGAGATGGAATTATTTAACACAGTTGATGTTATAGGTCAGGGACTTCCGCTTATACTGCCAAAGGGTGTAAAAATGATAACAAAACTCCAGAGATGGATAGAAGACCTTGAGGATAATGACTGGGGATATGTCCGTACAAAGACACCTCTCATGGCTAAGAGTGATTTGTACAAAATATCAGGACACTGGGATCACTATAAGGAAGGAATGTTTGTACTCGGTGATGAGGAGACAGACAAAGAGGTATTTGCACTTCGTCCTATGACATGTCCGTTCCAGTATTATGTATATAAGAATACACAGAAGTCATACAGAGACCTTCCATACAGAATGTCAGAGACATCTACACTGTTCAGAAAAGAAGATTCAGGTGAGATGCACGGACTTACAAGAGTACGTCAGTTTACAATCAGTGAGGGACATCTTGTTATCCGTCCTGATCAGGCAGAGGAAGAGTTAAAGAGCTGTCTTGACCTTGCATATTATGTACTTAGCGTACTAGGACTTCAGAATGATATAACATTCCGTCTGTCAAAATGGGACCCTGAAAATAAGAAAAAATATCTTGGTGATGATGATTACTGGAACAGCACACAGGATGCTCTGCGTGAAGTACTTGTCGAGAAAAATGTAGAATTTGTCGAGGCTGACGGAGAGGCTGCATTCTACGGACCAAAGATTGATATTCAGGCAAAGAATGTATACGGCAAGGAAGATACAATGATTACAATACAGCTTGACTGTGCAACAGCCGAGAAGTTTGATATGTATTATATAGACCAGAATGGTGATAAGAAGAGACCATACATTATCCACAGAACATCACTCGGATGTTATGAGAGAACTCTTGCATGGCTTATAGAGAAATATGCAGGTTTATTCCCTACATGGCTCTGTCCTGAGCAGGTAAGAGTACTTCCTATATCAGAGAAATACGGTGATTATGCTGAAAAAGTACTTGCAGAACTCAAGAAGAACGGCATAGATGCAACTATGGATAACCGTTCAGAGAAGATTGGTTACAAGATAAGAGAGACAAGACTTGACAAAGTTCCATATATGCTCGTGGTTGGTCAGAAGGAAGAGGAAGAAGGCAAAGTATCTGTAAGAAGCCGATTCCTTGGAGATGAAGGTCAGAAAGATTTAAGTACATTTATCGATGATATCTGTAAAGAAATCAGAACAAAAGAAATCAGAAAAGTAGAAGTAGAACAGTAATATATATTTTACAATAATAAAACAGCCATGTTCCGTTGCACCGTCTGGTGAGCCGGAATGTGGCTGTTTTGTTTGCTGCATATTAGCTATAATCAGTTCTTTCTGATAACTTCGATAGGTTTTTTCTTTGATACCTTATATACAGGTATAAAGCTTGCAATGAATGCAACACCTGTGCTTATTATGAGCATCAGAATGAGCTGGATTATTCCAAAATGAAGTATCGTTATGGAAAGGTTGTAAGTGCTTCTGCATGTTGTATTGATTATCAGTACAATAACTCCGGTGACTATGATTGACAAAAGCCAGTTTATAAGTGCAATGATAAGGCTTTCGTTAAAGAATATCTTAAATACATCCGTTCCACGGGCACCGACTGCACGCAATATTCCGATTTCTCTCTTCTTGTATGAAATACTTGTTGTTATAAAGTTCATTAACATCAGTGCTGCAAATACGGCAAAGAATATACCAGTGTAGAGGAATACCGGTTTTATTGTCGATATAATATCATTTACATTTGAAACCATATATGATGTGCAGTTGTTTAATGGGTAACGCATATCTTTTACACCGTTATCAAGTGAATATTTAACGATTTCGGTTACAGCGTTTTTGTCAGAAGGCATGTCAGCAATAATGGCCTTGTATTTACCGTCATCAGATATATTTGCTTCTTTAAAGAAACCGTCATGTAATATGGCGAGACCATAATATTGGCTATCGATATCCACATATACACCTGCAACGTTCATGGTTTTGTTCGTATAGTTCCATTCATTAGCAGATGAACCACATTCCATCGTTATAGGAAATGATTTCAGTGAATCCATGTTTTCGATGATGGCAGTCTTAATGGCAGCTATATTTTCTTCTGTTAATGTAGAACCGTTGTTCTGAATGGTGCCAAATAATTTTCCTGTCAGGCTTGCGTCTGCATTACCTGCAATGAGTGACAGCGGGATAACGATATCTGTCGGTCCCAGCTCTTTGCTTTCATCAAAAAGTACCATGTTAGATTTTATCATATCATTAATAGTACGATACTCGGCTAAATAACTTATATCATACCAGTTATAATTTACAGTGTTGTCATAGAAATTAACGCCATATGAATCACCATGACATAGAACACCTATGTTTGAATCAGCAATCTCGTTAAAAATATTTTCTGATGTAAATAACATTGTATGATAGCTGTAGGCATCAACAACATTTTTCTCGCTGAGCATTATATAATCTTTAAGAGACAGGGTGCTATCCAGATGTTCTTCTTTGTATTCTGAATATCTGTCACCGTCATATCCTGTATCAATTATACCGGTTATGGTAAATTCTTTATATCCGCATAATGAAAGTGAAAGTGTCTTGCCTATAAGGTCAGATTCAAGCTTTATGTCGATAGCCTTTTCCTGCTTTTCGTCCTTTCTGTAGCCGGCTTTTATAAATGATTCGGCGGCTATACTTGTTATGGCTACCTCATTATCCTTTTCAGGAAGCCTTCCCGTGATTTTGTAATCCATATCAGAAAGAGTTGAATCAGTTGCATGAACAACACCTGAAAACATGGTAGTATAGTAAGTAGAGTAGTTGTCAGCGTGTATGGCATCGGTGTTAAATAAGTTTTCAATAGTCAGGTCAGCCGTCATAGGTGATATTACTTTGTTAAAAGTAAGCTTAGGAAATTTTTTGGAAATCCTGTCAACATCATCATCTGTAAGCAGCTGTTGAGTATAATACGTTGTTCCGTAATCGTTGTTTGCGACCTCTTTTGTAAATGCCGTATAATTTACATTGCTGTCTATTATTGAATCTGTTCCTGATTTGACAGGATCGTAGGTTGACATTGTATTTACAAGTCCAAACAGGGTAAATGCCACCGTTGATAAAATAATAGTCATAATAAGTCTGAAAGGTTTCTTCTTAAGACTTCCTAATGCCATCTTTAAGGAATTGTGGAGTGGCAGTCTCGAACGTATAAGTTTAAAATCATCAGGTGAGTAATCAGGTATGTCTAAGGATTCGTCAGTGGTATCGTGAAACGCCTCTCTGTTACCTGAATCGTCGATTTTTGCGGCACGTCTGATATCATCATTTGTTTTTGAATCGATGGATATAAAAGAGTCTGAATCCGTATTTTGTTTCAGATAATCATTTATCATCTTCAAATCATTTTCTGTAAGTTCATAACCTGATTTTATATGGATGAGTTTATCTTCGATAATATCTATTCCATCAGAAACAGAGGATGCCTTTGCCACATATTTTTTGATATCGCTTATGATTTCACCGTCGGCAAGCTCGATTACACGGTCACCGTACTGTTCGGCAAACTCGCGGTCATGTGATACGACTATGACAAGTTTATCTTTAGATAATTTCTTTAAGGTATCAAAGACCTGTTTTCCGGTATTTGAATCCAGCGCTCCAGTAGGTTCATCCGCCATAATTATTTCCGGATTTTTGATTAAGGCACGGGCGATGGCAACACGCTGCTTCTGACCGCCGGACAACTCGTTAGGCTTTCTTGAGGCGAAACCGGTCAGGTCCACTTCATCAAGAATAGAGTTAAGAGCTTCCTTGGTCGGTTTCTTTCCCTGTAACTCCATTGACAGTGCTATGTTTGCGCCTACCGTGAAGTCGTTTAATATATTGTACTCCTGAAATATAAATCCGATAAAAGTATTACGGTATGAGTCGAAATCAGACTGGGTAAAATCTGATGATGATTTACCTTTTATGATGATTTCTCCGGCATCGAATTTATCAAGTCCGCCAAGCATGTTGAGGAGAGTGGATTTACCGCTTCCTGATTTACCGAGGATAAAGACTAAGCCTTTATCCTCAAATTTTAAACTGATATTTTTTAAAGCTTCTACAGCTTTGCCCTTTTTGGGTTTATAGGTTTTATATAGATTTCTTACTTCAATCATTTTGTTCTTTTGCCTCCAATTGAGTGAATATATTTGTTGTTTCATCGTTTACAGGTACCATACAAATGAAAGAATCCCATGTATTATCAATCGCTATGTAGTAGTATCCCTTTTTATCTGAGAGCACCTTTATAATATCGTCAGGAGTGGTAGGTATATATTCTGACAGTTTTTTGTAAAGTTCAGCAGTGGCATTTCCGTCCGTAAAATCATCTGTTGAGAAATCAGAATATATAGATGGGTGACGTTCGTCTGGTGAAATAGGTTCAATGCTGACAGATATATAATTCGTAGCTGATACTGCGGTATATGTCTGTAAATCATTTAAAATCTTCTTTGCCTTGCTGAATGTGTCATCGCTCTCGTATTTGATATTTACATATTTTTTAAGAGTCTTAGGCAGGGTACCCGTAATAGGGAACCATAACTCAGTTGTCTGTCCTTTATAATTAAATGTTATCGAAATCGATGCAATATTCGGTAATGGTGTGTTTCCGGTGATAACATTGTATTTTTCAGAGTCAGATAATGATTCATATTCTTCACGGAGAGTATTATAAAGTTCCTTTAAATCTTTTCCTTTTATATTGTCAGATATGTCTAAGGATACAGAATTATACTCAGGAAGAGTGCTTATATAATCTGAAAAATTGCTGTTTTTTATGTAATACTCATCAATGGCATTTGTGAGTTTTTTACGTACCGGTATGTTACGGTATCTTGTCTTGCCGTCTTTAGTGTGTATCTCAATAAGATATCTTGTCTGGTATTCCTGAATAGTACTGGTATTTGACAACGCTTTACTTACATATTCAAATATATCCTCGTCCTGTATTTTTATATCCTGCTGAAGGAGAGATACATACTCATATACAGGATGATTTTGTGATGTATATATATAAGACTCAGCGGAAGGGAGAATCTTTACATAAGATATATCCTCCGGTTCAGGCATAAAACCGATGGCGTTATCTGCACACTGATTTATTATTACGATTAATGCTGCGTTAAGTATTCCTATGACTACAAGTCCCGGAATGATCTTTATAACACGTTTTACGGTTTTGGTAGTAATTATTTCAAATAAGAAATAAATTACCGCAATTATTACATATATAGTTATTATCGCAGTTGTAGTTGCTGCTTCGCCAAATATCATAAGTATAGGGAACATGCAGAGTGCGATAGTGATGCACATTCTGTATAATGCCTGGACATATTTATTTGGTGCTGAGTTGCCGGCGGTTTCGCTTTTTCTTTTATTGAAGAAAAATATAGCCAGACCGAACAGTATGGCAGAAACACAAAATGTATACAGGTAAGCGGAAGGTGAAGTAAAACTGCCGGTAAATGTTGTGTTAGTGTAGTCATTAAAAAACATGTTTACCAATAATGAAGTAACCAGATTATTTCTGCCTGAAAGTAACGGAAAAACATATGATGATGACAGAAGAAAGCCACATTTTGCCATAATAGACTCTTTAAACATTTCTGTCATAAAACAAGGGAAAAACAATATTATGCCTGTGACTGCTATATTTGTAAGCAGTGTACCAGTTATGCAGCATGCCAGTACAGTTGCACTTATTACAAGCAGTGATGCAATAAATATTCCTGTCAGAAGCATAAATATTTCACGGTATGCCACATTGTATTTATTCGGAAAACATGCATGTATCCCAATGGCTAAAGCTGATGATGAAGCCAGTATGATAAATATCCATGATACGATGGATGCCGTAAAGCTTGTAATAATACATGTTCGTGTGTGTGGCAGTGAGTGATAGAAGTCACTTGCTGTTCTCGAATTTAAAAATCCGAAAAGATACAGCGTAAAAAGCGGTGCCAAAATTGCAAATGTGAAATAAGCAATCGGGTGCATGTAAGTAAGGCTGATTGCACGTATTCCCGAAAAATCAAATTTATTCATTGCAACAAGAATCGCTTCGATTATATAAATAATCAGTGAAATAAATCCAAGAACTTTTAACTGCCTGAAACCTTCTTTGAAAAGGTTAAAATCAAATATTTTCTTTCCTGAAATATTCTTTTTACTCATTTTCATATCCTCCTCCTGCTACATTTTCAAAACTGTATCCTAAAGCTTCCATTTCATATGTAAATACTTCTTCAAGACTGAGTGGAAGTACATCAAGCAAAACAGGGTTCATAGTTTTAAGCCTTGCAACTATGGCAGTTTTATCACCGCGGACTATCATGTTGGAGACTGAACCGATTTTTGAATAATGAAGCATTTCAATGTCATTAAAAATGTCTTTTGTGTATTCAGTGGTAAATGCAATCTGAATCTTAAACAGTGAAGTCTTAAGTTTTGAAATATCACTTTCAAATACAAGACCGCCCTTGTGTAACAGTGATAACTGGTCGCATGTATCTTCGAGCTCACGGAGTGAATGTGAAGTGATTATTGCGGTAGCCTTATTTTCTATGACTTCCTCACATATAAGACTTTTAATCAGGCTTCTCATCACCGGGTCGAGTCCGTCAAATGTTTCGTCAAAAAACATATAATCACTGTGGCAGCAGAGTGAAAGTATTATGGCAACCTGTCGTTTCATACCTTTAGAAAAAGTGTTAAGACTTTTCTGCGGGTTGAGGTCAAAAGATTTGACAAGATAATTAAAACGTTCCATATCAAATTTTGAATATGTTGCCGAATACAGTTTTGCCATTCTGTTCATGCTCCAGCCTGACTGGAAGTAGAAATCGTCCGGTGTGTATGAAACATTTTCCTTTACAGACGGATTATTCCACACATTTTTGCCATCGATTAATATTGTACCGTTGTCCGGACGATAAACACCTGACAGCAGACGAAGAAAAGTTGATTTTCCGGCACCGTTGGAACCTACCATACCGTAAATGCATCCTTTAGGAATACCGCATGATATATTGTCAAGTGCCTTAAAGTCGTCAAAAGACTTTGATATATTTGAAACCTTAATCATCGTGTAGGTCTCCTTTCTTATTAAAAATATTTTCAATACATGATATAATCTCTTCTTTGGTTACACCTGCAAGAATAAGTTCATTGATTAGAGTTTCAAGATCACTTAAGCGGGTACGTTTAAATTCGCTGAGTATCTTGTGGGCATCATCAGATATAAAACATCCTCTTCCAGGTACAGAATATATTATTCCGCGTCTGTCGAGTTCAGAATAAGCTTTCTGAATCGTATTAGGATTAACTGAAAGCTGGACTGCAAGATTTCTTACAGAAGGAATCTTATCACTTGGATTCAGCAGACCCGCAAGAATAAAATGTTCAATCTGGTCGATTAACTGTTCATACACAGGCTGCCTTGACATTGCGTCAATCTGAAACATTTATGAGTCACCTCCTTGATAATATTGAAAACTTGTATATTCTTCATATGGTCATGTGCAGAAGTACAGGCTGCAACGTTCGACACGTTTGCACTATCTTCGGCTGGCAGCGGTACATAAGCGGCTGTATAGTATACACCCGCTAAGTGCCGGCCGCCTCAGAATGTCACTTATGCAGTCTGTACTTCTGCACATGATGACATGGGAAAACCATACATTTCTTAATTGATTGAAATATTAAGTGTATTAATTAAGATAGTACACTTAGTATAGTCTTCTTTTTCAAGAAAGTCAATTTATTCTTAACAAAATTAAAAAATAATAAACGCAGAAATAAAAAATAAAAAAATCCCTGATTACATTGGAGACATTCTGAGGCGGCCGGTACTTAGCAGTCGTATTGTGACTGCTTATGTACCGTTGCCAGCCGAAGATAGTGCGAACGTGTCGACAATGTAATCAGGGATTTTTTATTTAATTTTTAGTATGCAAACAACTGTGTCCAATACAGTCTGCCGTTTTCTGCCTCATATACCCCCACACCTATTTTGGTATATTTGGAATTCAGTATGTTAGAACGGTGACCTGAACTGTTCATCCACGCATTCATAACTTCATCAGGAGTTTTCTGACCCCATGCTATATTTTCACCGCATCCTTTATATGAGAATCCCTGTTCTTTTATTGCAGTATAAAACTGGGTACCGTCAGGACGGGTATGTGAAAATGTATTAACTATTTCTTTTGAGCGGACGTTTGCAGCAGATGTAAGATTCACATCGATATCAAGTTTTCCGACACCTGCTTTTGCACGTTCCTCATTTACAAGATTTACTACCTGTTTTGCATATGCATGTACTCCTGAAACGTCTGAATCAGATGGAGTTTCCGGCTCGGATGGAGTCACAGGAGCGGTTGGAGTTTCCGGAGCAGACGGAGCTTCCGGAGTAGTTGGAGTTTCCGGAGTAGTCGGAGCTTCCGGAGTAGTTGGGGCTTCCGGAGTAGTTGGGGCTTCCGGAGTAGCCGGAGTCTCCGGTTCCTGTGGAGTGTCAGGACACTCAGGGGCAGATGGAACCGTAGGGCAGAACCTGTCCTTAAGCTGGTTTAAGATACCGTCTATGTCGTCTGAGTTAAATGTGCCGCAGTTATTATATACGGATATATATTTGAAAGTGTCAGCACAGTCCGATGGTGTAGTATAAGTTATAAAAGTTCCTGCCTGTGTTGTTACCGGTGTAAGGGCCATTATTGCCGAAGTGGCAAGTACAGACAGACCGGTGTATAAATGTTGTTTCTTCATAAGTTTCTCCTTTCGATAGCGGATTACCGCATGTTTTCGGTGTAAAAATTTTCACATCCGAAAATATTACATAAATGTTAACTAAATGTTACGAAATGATGTTATCATAAAAAATCAGCAAGGTATACAGGTAAGATATGGAATAAAAATATACGGATTAAAAGCTTGTTGCCGGATTGACAGATAAATACCGATAATATATAATGTAAGCGTATATTAGAGTAAACTAATTATCTATGCTGCTATGGGGAGGTGATAGCAAATACACTTGCATAATCGGGATTCTGAAAATTCGACACTTACATAATAAAATAAAGGTGTATATTTAAAGCGTATACACATCAGGGTACGGACATGCAATTGTATATCGTATAGGAAAGATGTCATTGTCAGAGTTATTAAACACTGATATATGACATCTTTTTTTGATATAAATAACAGGGAAAATTATATGTAGATGTTTCGCAAAATGTTCACACAAAAAACAGTAGTGAAATGCCGGAGTATGTGTTACAATGAAATATACGTTAGGGATAAAGAAATATGATAAATAGGAGCGTTAAAATAAGATGAGTGAGGAAAGAGAATACTCAGAAGCCAGACAGAGGCAGATTCGCCGCAGGCGTATGGAGGAGAGAAGACGACGTAGAAGAAAGAAAAGAATAATCAGGGATACGGTTCTTGCAGGAATGCTTGCCGTGCTGATTCTTATAGTATACGGTATAGGAAGGCTGGTTTCATTTCTGTTAAGCGGAAATGATGAAGAGATTATTGTTAAAAAGCCGGAAACACAGACTGATAAAGTGGCAGAGGTAAGTGTGGATACATCGGCACTCACACCTGAGTATCAGGAGTATTACAAACAGATATCGGCGTTAGCGGATGAATATCCGGATGTTAAGGAATTATATGAAAATTTTGGAGATTATGATGCAGAGCTGCTTGAGCTTGTCATTAAGAGTCCGGAGACAGCCGGATTTGTTAAGGATTATCCGTCAAAACATAATATAAGTGTTATACCGGATGTGTCAAAGGAGTACGAACCGGGACAGATTCCGTTATTTATCCAGTGGGATGAGAGATGGGGATACTCCACATACGGTGATAACATGATGGCTATAAACGGATGCGGACCTACATGTCTTGCCATGGTAGCTGTCGGACTTACCGGCAATACAAATTATCATCCGAGATATGTGGCAGATTTAAGTGAGAGGAACGGATATTATTCAGATACGGGAACATCATGGAATCTCATGACCGAAGGCGCACAGGAGATGGGACTTACGGGATATTCTCTTAATATTACATCTGATAATATTAAGAGTGAACTTAATGAGAATCATCCTATTATAGCAAGTATGGTTCCGGGAGATTTCACGACAGTCGGACATTTTATAGTAATTACAGGTATAGATAAAGACGGAAAACTTATAATAAATGACCCGAACAGTAAGATAAGAAGTGATAAACATTGGGATATAGATGTGGTTATGTCACAGTCTAAGAGTATGTGGGCATACACAGTCTGAGAAATGGAGGAACACAGTGGAAGAATTTTATAATGCATTGGAAGAGAGAATAAGAGATGCCGGTTATATGGGAAGTGTGAGCGGCGAAGAGATATATAATGAAATATCAGATGAGATAGACGGAAAAGAAAATGGGGCATATGTATTCATGGTTAAAAAAGATGATGACAGAGTGTTTGAATATCATATAGAAATATTTGATACAGAGTTCAACCTCTCATCAATTATAATAACGGATGGAGCAGACAAGATACAGATAGATTTTGATTAGAAATGAGGAACAATATGGAGGAAAAGAAAAGTAGAGGTACAGGAGCGGTTACCGTATTTTTTGTGATTTTATCAATAGCGTTAATGGCGGGCTGCGGTTTTATAGGATACAAATATCTGGAACTTTCAAAGGAACTGGGGCAGCACGATAAGGAAAATGAAGCGGCAGTGGCTGCATTGCAGCAGGAAGTTGAGGAGTCTGACGGTACAAAGCTGAAAAAGAAGATACAGGAATCACTTGAAAATGGAGAGACACCACTAAAGATGCTGAGAGACATTTATTCAGACCATGTGGTGTACAGTTATGGAGGAAAATTTTATTTTGCACCTATTAATAAAAATGTACCGTTAAATGATTTTAATGCAGATGATTTTCAGAGAAATGACAAGGGCGAACTTGAATATATAAAAGACGGAAAAACCGCGTCATATAAAGGAATAGACGTATCAAAATATCAGGGCAGCATAGACTGGAAAGCAGTTGCGGAAGATGGTGTTGATTATGCCATAATAAGGATAGGATACAGAGGATACGGGACAGGCGAGATAGTACTTGACGAGGCATTTGAAAACAACGTTAAGGGAGCACTTGATGCAGGAATTGATGTAGGAGTGTATTTTTTCTCACAGGCAATAGATGAGAAAGAGGCAGCTGAGGAAGCCAAATTTGTACTTGATAATATAAAGGCCTATAAAATAAACGGGCCGGTAGTTTTTGATACGGAGGAAGTAGCATCGGGAGAGGGTAGAATGAAAGACATTTCTTCTGATAAGCTTACGGACATTACGATAAAATTTATGGAAACAGTGAAGAAAAAAGGCTATACACCTATGATATACGCAAATCTTCAGTGGTTTGTATCAAATCTTGATATATCGAGACTTGGAGATTATGAAAAATGGTTTGCATCATATACGACACCATTTTATTTCCCATATGAGATAAGTATGTGGCAGTATTCAGACGCAGGCAGTGTAAACGGAATACAGGGAAATGTAGACATGAACATAAGCTTTAAAAAGTGGAAAGGTTAAGTAATCAGATGAGAAGAGACAGAAGTCAGGCTGTAGTTGTAAGAAATGGCAAAATACTTATGGTAAAGGAAAAGATAGACGGAAGAATATTTTTTAATCTTCCGGGTGGGGGAATAGAAAAAGGGGAAACACCTGAAGAGGCAGCCATAAGAGAGCTTAAGGAAGAGGCGAATGTTGATGGAAAGATTATAAGAAAGCTGTCAGTACAGTATAAGGCTGACAATGCCGGCGAGGTTCACACATTCTTAGTGGATATTGACGAGAACCAGACTCCGTCACAGGGAATTGACCCGGAACTTGAAGTGCAGGCAATAATAGGAGTAGAATGGAAAAGTCTTAATGAAATCAGTGAAGTAGACAGAATGTATCTGTGGTCAGCGGGACTTATAAGAGTTGACAGATTTAAAATGGAAGCAAAAAGATGGTGTGATGAAATAAGTTATCCGAATATACAGAAATAAAATATGTGTATTTGAATATGTAGAGGAGGCTGAAGATAAAATGAAGGCGCATTATACTGAGTATTTAAAAGAAATGTTGAAAAGCTATTCTACAGATAAAGAAACTGCGGGACGTGTGCAATTCATACGATGCTACAGTTCTTTTGTGGCGTCCGGAAATGAATTGGGTGAAATTGTCAAAAACTCAGGAATTGAATGCGAATTTTTGTATCATGAGTTTGATGGTGGAATGATTCAGTCACCATATGAGCCTTTTATAGACTGGATAAAGGATAAATATAAAGATATGCCGGAAGAGAAAATTGATGAGGTGCTCGACAGGGCAAATGCGTATTCATTACATAAATCAGCGATAAAAAGCTATATAAAATCAGGAATGTGTAAAAGGCAAGAGAGGATAATAATAAGCGAATGTGAGTATGAGAGAGAACGTTTCTTGAATTCTCTTGTTGATATAGTGAACTATGTATGGAAAGATAAGCCTGTTATAATGGTGCTTCACGGACTTAACATGGCACAGAAATCCACGATAGATTTCTTAAGAAACTTCATTGTGAAGAAGGCAGGAAATATATCCATATTGTCAGGATATAGTGAAGTGAGTAATGATGCGGAGTATATGCAGCAGACATGGTCAAAATTTGTATATGAGATAGAGCTTGCCAATATGCTTGCGGAATGTGGAATGGACGATGGAAGTGTAAATTCAGATTATATACATTTTAAATCGGATGATGAAAGTGTAAAGGGCTATATAATTCATATTTGTAATCTGACTTATATGACTGCATATGAAGAGGCTGCCTATTATGTAGAGAAAATGTATCACAAGCTGCTCGTAGAACAGTCGGAAGTGTCAGATTTTTATAAGAAAAGAATATACATGCTGTATGCGTATGTTGCCTTATGTAATGGTGATGCAAAGTCAGCGTTTCTGATGTGCAAGAATTTAAATAATATGCCGGATATGGATGAAGATTTAGAATCCGGATACCTGTACAATTATCTTACTGCACTTATCAAATGTAATGACGGTCAGAGAGAACAGTCATATACATATATAAATGAGTGCAAGGATATAGCAAAAAAATTAAGAGATCATGATAAGGAATTTGAAGCTGAGATGCTCAGATGTATAGCCACAGGAGGCGGCTGGAAGGATGTCTTTACATGGCAGAAGAGGATAAAGGTTTCACAGGAATTTCTCGATGAAATGGAAAGAAGACATCAGTATAATCATCTCTCTTATATTTATTTTATAGGATTTAACTATATTAATCAGGCATATAAAAATGCGCTTGAGGGTGATTATGACGAATCAGTGCATTTTAATAAGGCATTAAAATTGGCGGAAATAGTAGGAAACAGAAGAAGTGTCTTTTTTGCATGGCATAAGTTGATTGTTCTGTATACCACCGTTGGAAAATTTAATAAAATTGAGAAATATTACCAAAAATGTCTTGAGATATGTGTTCAGGATAACCGTAAAGAGGATGAGGCTGAGATATACAATGGACAGGGGTATACCTATCTGGTAGTGGGAAAGCATGATTATGCGGATGAGTATTTTGAAAAATCAGTAGAGTTGTTTTTGGAATCTCAAAATGCATCGCTTTTGCTTGAAACATTGTATAATATGACTATGAACGCCATTGCCATAGAGCAGTATGATGATGTTTTATATTATACAGGTTATATCCTAAGAATGATGAAACTGTTAAAAAAGGAAAGACTTAGAATATGTAACATATCTAAATTATATGGGCTTCTTACCATAGCATATATAAAACTCGGAAAGATATATGATGCCAAGCTTTATCTTGATAAAATCAGACTTGTACTGCGTCATATATTAAAGGCTGATGGAGAACCGGAGTATATACATTGGGAAGATGATACATTTCTGTATTACATGATAGAAGGTATGATATGTATGAGTGAAGGCAACACGGATGGGGCTGCCGAAGCTTTTGAAAAGGATATAGAGTTGCTGCAGATATTCGATGGAAAGCAGAACTATATTCTCCCGCAATTTATTTTTGAGGTTTCAATGTTATATGATATTACCGGTAAGCCGGATAAAAAGGATAGAATTATTAGTGAAACATTGAAATATATGAAAAAAGGAGGATATAATTTTCAGGTAGAGAGACTTGAAAATCTGCAAAATGGAATTGAATTAAAATGGAGCGACAATCATAAGCCGGTTAAAAGGTTATCACCGGAGACTATGCAGAACATTTATGAGATAGTTGCCAAGAAGGGCATGCAGATAGAACTTGAAGAAAAGAATAAGGCACTTGTATTCTTTGAAAACTGGGTAGACCTTATAAACAGAGATAATGTTACATTAGGAACTGTTGCAGAAAACTCAATGCTTACCATGCAAAATATATACAGCCTTGATGGAATCCTCTGGATAGAGGACGATGGAAAAGATATTCCTGAAATTAAATATAAGAGTAACAAAATAAATATCACACTGAAACAGGTAACGGTTATTGTGGAATATTTTAACCGGCGGAAGAAGAGAATCGTCGTGAACAGAAATGAAAAGGCATTTGAGGATAATGCAGACATTGTGGGTATATTCGGAATAAATAATATAAGCTCATTTGTGGGAATTCCGATAATATCAAATGACAGAGTTACAAATGTACTTATTGCCTTCAGGGAAAAGCGTATGAATTTTGTTATGAATGTATCTGTGCTTACAGAGAGTGATTCGGACATTTTAAGAACTGCATTCAGACAGCTTCTTGATGCCAGAAACCGTGAAATATTCAAGATGAGCCTTGAGAAGAATTCAGTTACGGATATACTTACCGGACTGTATAACAGACAGGGAATGAAACATTATCTTGAGGGCTGGTATAAAGGAAGAAAAAAAGCAGAGACTACATTTACAGTGTTATATATGGATCTGGATAATTTTAAATACTGTAATGATAATTTCGGACATGACGTTGGTGACGCTGTTCTGGTTGCATTTTCCGATATGCTTAAAAATATAGTCGGAAAGCGTGGAGCCATTATAAGATATGGTGGAGATGAATTTGTTATTCTGATTCCTGATATGAAAGAGGATGAGGGTGTAAATATTGCAAAAAATATATTTGAGATACTTGATAAGAACAAAGGATTTAAAGGTGCCATAGAGGGTGCATTCGGTAAGAATGTTTCGATAGAAAAATCAAACAGAGTGTCATGTTCTATAGGAATTGCTTCAGGAAAATGTAAAAATGGGGCGGATGTAATAAATATCCTCAGCAATGCGGATAGATCCCTGTATGACGTAAAGCGCAATACAAAGCATGATTATAAAGTAAGTAAATGAAAAGAGGTAACGTAAAGGTGGATTCGATAGTAAAGCTTAGTGAGTTTATAGAAAAGTCGATATCTCCGTTTCATACCGTTATGGCAGCGGCAGGTGAGTTTCGACAGCAGGGCTTTGAAGAACTTGAAATGTGTGGAAAATGGAATATTAAACGTGGCGGAAAGTATTATATAAAAATATACGATTCATCAGTTATGGCATTTACAATTGGTAATGTAAATGGCGACATAAGGCTTAAACTTGCCTCTGCACATACGGATTTTCCATGTTTTAAGATAAAACCAAATGCTGATTTGAGAGAAAACGGCTATTATAAATTAAATACGGAAGTTTATGGAGGAGCTATTTTAAATACATGGATGGACAGACCGTTGTCGATAGCGGGACGGGTATGTGTAAATGACAGACAGTCAGGCAGAATAAAAGGTATCCCTGTGGATTTCAAAAATCCGGTACTTACCATTCCGAATCTTGCCATACATATGAACCGGAATGTGAATAAGGGGATAGAACTTAATAAGCAAAAGGATATGCTGCCGCTTGCAGATGTAGTATCAGAGCAGCTTGGAAATACAGGTTTCACTGACAGGCTGGCAGAGAAAACGGGAGTGCAAAAAGAGGATATTCTTGATTATGAAATGTATATTTATCAGTGGGAGAAAGGCGGATATGTCGGATTTGACAAGACGTTGTATTCTTCACCGAGACTTGATAATATAACATCAGTCTGTGCATGTACACAGGCTCTTATAGATGCGGGAATACCGGATAAAGGGATAAATGCAGCCGTGTTCTTTGATAATGAAGAGATTGGCAGCAGAACAAAGCAGGGAGCGGCATCGAATGTCCTTCCTATGCTTATAGAGAAAATAATAATTTCATTGGGAAAAGACAGACAGTCCTATCTGGATGCAGTGTTAGGCGGATTCATGGTATCTGTTGATGTTGCCCACGCCATTCATCCGAACTCACCGGAGAAATGCGATATAAGTAACAGACCGGTACTAAACGGAGGTACGGTGATTAAAATTGCCGCTAACCAGTCATATGCGGGAGATGCCATGGCATCGTCGGTTATGAGAATGATGGCTGACAAGAGCGGCACAAAGTACCAGACATTTGTCAACAGGTCTGACATGCAGGGTGGCAGTACCCTTGGGGCAATAGTGTCATCAGGTATGCCTATGAGAACCATAGATATAGGTATTCCGCTCCTTGCAATGCATTCTGCGAGAGAGACAATGGGTGCAGATGATCAGGAAAGTCTAAAAAAGCTTTTGACATGTTATTTTTCCTAATGTATCATAGATTAATAATAAGAGTGACGAAAGGATAATATATAAATGGAAAATGAAGTTGTAGAATCAAAAAATTTTATTGAACAGATTATTGAGAAAGATCTGGCTGAGGGAGTATATGACACTGTAGTTACGAGATTTCCTCCGGAACCTAACGGATATCTTCATATAGGGCATGCGAAATCAATTCTTTTAAACTATGGTCTTGCAAAGAAATACGGTGGAAAGTTTAATATGAGATTTGATGATACAAATCCTACAAAAGAGAAAGAAGAATTTGTTGAATCCATAAAAGCTGATATTAAATGGCTTGGAGCCGACTGGGAAGACAGATTGTTCTTTGCATCAGATTATTTTCATGTAATGTATGAGGCGGCAGTAAAACTTATAAAAAAGGGCAAGGCATATGTGTGCGATTTGTCTGCCGATGAGATAAGGGAATACAGAGGAACGTTAAAAGAACCGGGAAAAAACAGTCCTTACAGAGACAGAAGTGTGGAAGAAAATCTTGATTTATTCGAGAGAATGAAAAACGGTGAATTTAAAGACGGTGAAAAAGTATTAAGGGCAAAGATAGACATGTCATCACCGAACATTAATATGCGTGATCCTATCATATACAGAGTAGCCCACATGACACATCATCGTACAGGTGATGAGTGGTGCATATATCCTATGTATGATTTTGCACATCCTATAGAGGATGCTACAGAGGGAGTAACACATTCAATATGTACCCTTGAGTTTGAGGATCACAGACCGTTATATGACTGGGTAGTAAGAGAACTCGAATACGAGAAACCACCTAAACAGATAGAATTTTCAAAACTTTACCTTACAAATGTTGTAACAGGTAAGAGATATATAAAGAAACTTGTGGAAGACGGTATAGTTGACGGATGGGATGATGCGAGACTTGTATCCATAGCAGCACTCAGAAGACGTGGATTTACACCGGAATCAATAAAGATGTTCGTTGATCTTGTAGGTGTGTCAAAGAGTCAGAGTTCGGTAGATTATGCTATGCTTGAGTACTGCATAAGAGAAGATTTAAAAGTTAAGAAACCGCGTATGATGGCTGTACTTGATCCGATTAAACTTATAATAGATAACTATCCTGAAGATAAGGTTGAATATCTTGACGTTGAAAATAATCAGGAAAATCCGGAACTTGGAACCAGAAAAGTACCATTTTGCAGGGAACTATATATTGACAGGGAAGACTTTATGGAAGATCCTCCAAAGAAGTATTTCAGACTTTTCCCGGGAAATGAAGTCAGACTTATGCATGGATATTTTGTAAAATGTGAGAGCTTTGTAAAGGATGAAAACGGAAAGGTTACAGAGATACACTGTACTTATGATCCTGAGACAAAGTGTGGAACAGGATTTACGGGAAGAAAAGTAAAAGGAACAATACACTGGGTATCTGCAAGACATGCTGTTCAGGCAGAGGTCAGATTGTATGAAAATATAGTAGATGAAGAAAAAGGAAAACTAGATGAGGATGGAAATCTTAATTTAAATCCGAATTCGCTCACAGTGTTAAAAAATTGTATGCTGGAAGAAAACCTTGCAAATGCAAAACCGGAAGACAAGTTCCAGTTTGTAAGACAGGGATACTTCTGTGTAGATTTAAAAGATTCAACAGAAGACCATCTGGTATTCAACAGAATCGTTTCACTAAAGAGCTCATTTAAGCTCCCTAAAAATGACTAAAAGGGAAAGGAGAGCTGACTAATCAGCGGTATTTTGCCATGGGTGATAATTTATTTTCTGGACTGGGTCAGTTAGGACTCGGTGACTTAGAAGGCGTAGGTGTATTCGAGGAGGAGAAAAAAGAGGAAAAGAAAGAGGAAGTATCAAAACCTAAAGAGATAACAGAGGAGGGAATTTTGTATGATAAAACATATAAGTGTCCTCTGTGTGACAACAAATTCACATCAAAGATGATAAGAACCGGCAAGAATAAACTGATAGGTTCGGATACGGACTTAAGACCACGATATACTATAGCAGATCCTATTAAGTACGACTGTATCGTATGTGGAAACTGTGGTTACGCTGCACTTAACAGATATTTTGACAAGGCAACGTCAAAACAGCTTGATATGATAAAACAGAATATTTCATCAAAATTTAAAGGTGTGGATGAGACTGCACCGGTATATTCCTATGATGAAGCTTTTGTCAGATATCAGCTTGCACTTGTAAATGCGGTGGTAAAAAAGGCACATGCCAGTGAAAAAGGTTACATATGCCTGAAAACTGCATGGATTCTTCGCGGCAAAGCAGAGCAGCTTCCGGAAGATATGGAAGGACTTGAAGAGGCAAAGAAAGAACTGCAAAAACAGGAGTTACAGTTTATCAAAAATGCATACCACGGATTTAAAGAGGCTATGCAGACAGAGCCGTTCCCGATATGCGGAATGGATGAGTATACTTTTATATATCTTGTGGCAGAACTTGCAAGAAAATGTAAGGATTATGGTATTTCATTAAAGCTTATAAGTGATATCATAACATCCAAGGCGGTATCACCTAAGATTAAGGACAGGGCAAGAGAATTAAAAGATCTTATAAAGGAAGAGGTAAGTAAGAAATAAATGTTTGCATTTACACTGGCGTTAGATGGAGACAGTAAGACACCTTTATACGAACAGATATATGCATATATAAAAAATGAAATCCGAAATGGTAAAATTGAGTGTAGGTCGAAGCTTCCGTCTGCAAGAGCATTGGCAGAGTATCTTCAGATAAGCAGAAGTACAGTGGATATGGCCTACGCTCAATTAGTTTCGGAGGGATATATAGAATCCGTACCGTGTAAGGGATATTATGTCTGTGAGATATCGCTTTTATATGACATTGCACCACAGAAACATAATGATATACTGTATGCAAAGGAAGATAAGAAAGAAAATCTGATTGATTTTACACCAAATGGCATTGATCTGGAGTATTTTCCCTTCAATACGTGGAGAAAAATCATCAAAAACGTTCTCAATGTGGATAACAAAGAAATGTTCGGAAACGGTGACAGTATGGGTGACATGGAACTCAGAAGCAGCATATGTTCTTATCTTTTTGAGGCGAGGAATGTACACTGTTCTCCGGAACAGATACTTATAGGTGCGGGTAATTATTATCTTACCACACTGTTATGCAGAATATTTGATGATGATAAAGTCATTGCGATGGAAAGCCCCACATATCAGAGAGCGTACAACATCTTCAGAACCAATGGCAGAAAGGTAGTTACTGTTAAGGTGGACGGGGATGGAATCAATATGGAGATGCTTAAAAGCTGTAAGGCAGATGTGGTCTATGTTATGCCGTCACATCATTATCCTCTTGGTACGGTGATGCCCATAAGTAAAAGAGTTGAGTTGCTGAAATGGGCTAATGAAAGTGACGGGCGCTATATAATAGAGGATGATTATGACAGTGAGTTCAGATATCACGGAAAACCTGTACCGGCACTTAAAGGCATAAGTGAAAATAACAATATTATATATATAGGAACATTTTCAAAGTCAATAGCACCGGGACTTAGAATGAGCTATATGGTATTACCGGAGAAACTGCTTGAAATTTATCGTAGAAAGCTTAAATTCTGTTCCCAGACCGTGTCGAGAATTGAGCAGGCCACCGTGAGAGAATTTATCGAGGGCGGCTATTTCGAGAGACATTTAAACCGAATGAGGGCAGTGTACCGGGAAAAGCACGATATGATAATAGCGGCATTTAAGGAAAACAGCGATGTTATCAGGATATCCGGGGAGAATGCGGGATTGCATCTGCTGTTGGAGGTTAATAACGGTATGACGGAGGATGAACTTATTGCCGCTGCCAGAAAAAATGGCGTAAGAGTGTATGGACTGTCGGAAAATTTCAATTCTGGTGCAGAGATATACAGAAGTGGAATAATACTGGGATTTGCCATTGTAAATAAAGAACAGATAGAAGAAGGTATAAAACGGCTGAAAGAAGCCTGGTTAAAGTAAGGAGTGGAATATATGAAAGAACAGTTATATACAATACCTGTCAATGATGCATTTGGAAAAGAATGTGAATGTCCGATATGTGCAATGTATGATGAGCTTGAAAGAAACGCGGTTCAGTTTACGATGGGACCGAGTTACATGGAAGATGACATAAGGGCAATGACAGACAAGATGGGATTTTGCGAGAAACACATGAGACAGGTGGCAGCGGTGGAAAACAAGCTTGGACAGGCTCTTATACTGCATACCCATATGGTTAAGATAAATAAAGACATAAGAGAGCTTACATCAGGAACAAAGAAGTCAGGCTTTTTCAAGAAACAGGATAATTCACAGCTTATAAACTACATAAAGGAACTTAATGAATCATGCTTTATATGTAACCGTATAGATGAGACATTTAAACGTTATATAAGGACGATACATTATCTGTGGGAAAAAGATGAGGTATTTAAGAGCAAATACAGAACTTCTAAGGGATTTTGTACAAAGCATTATGGAATGCTTATAGAGCAGGCATCCTCTAATCTGTCAGGGGCAAATCTTGATGCATTTATAGAAGACACTAATAAGGTGTATATAGAGAATATGGAGAGAGTGGAAGGGGATTTGTCATGGTTTATAGATAAGTTTGACTACAGACATAAGGATGAACCGTGGAAAAATTCTAAGGATGCACTTCCGAGGGCAATGAACAAATTAAACAGTATATCCGCAGAGGAGCAGGAATAGATAAAGATAAAGGGATAATCGCATTGATTATCCCTTTAAAAATTATAATAAACTATCAAATCCGATATCGTTCGACTTTTTTTCAGCTTCAATCTCTGAAGAAGCGAAGTCATCACCGCTTGGAACGTTTACATAGCTTTTCTCAGCTTTTTCTTCTTTAACTTCTTCCTTATCTTCTGAGGAAGTACCTGCCTTTGCAGTATCTTTTGAACTTTCATCATCAGATGCGTCTGTCACATCATCATCGTCATCGTCATCGAAATCATCAAAGTCATCATCAAACTCGTCGTCGTCAAAATCATCATCAAAATCAAGAAAATCATCATCATCAAGGTCATCATTGGAAGACTTGTACTTGTTGTACAGCGCCATACCTCCTGCTACTGCTGAACCGATTAATGCACTACATAATAAAACTTTACCAAATTTTTTCTTTGCCATAATTTCTACTCCTTTCTTGGTCAACCTCTGTACATAATTGTAATACTATTCAGAGGAAAAATAAAGAAAAATATGAAAAGTTTAGAAAAATGTAATAATGTAGACCGGGATGTTGATAATTGGGAAATGAAATGGTAGTATAGTCATTGAAACGGAGGCAGAAATGGATAGAAAGATTATATTTTTTGATATAGACGGAACTTTATATGTATATGGAAAGAAGATACTGGATTCAACAGTGGAGGCAATACGCATGTTAAAGGAAAACGGACATATTCCCGTGATATGTACCGGACGGACAAAGTCCATGATATTTCCCGAAATCTTTGATATCGGCTTTGACAGCCTTATATCAGGTGGTGGAACCTATGCGGAATATCAGGGAAAAAAACTTTACCTGGAGTGTATGGATAAGGAAGCCGTAGAGGATGTGGCAGAGACAATGTCAGAGTGCGGCATAGTTCCCATACCTGAAGGACATGAGCATATGTATATAGATAAAAGTAATATACCGGATTCCTATAGAGAAATATACAAACTTTATGAAGAAAAGATAGGTGATAAGATAGAGCCTATAGATTATGAAAACATGAGTGTGTCAAAGATAAGCGGAAAGATAGAACCACATTCAGATATTGCCACAATGGAAAGGAAATATTCAAAGGATTATACAATAATAAATCATGCGGGAGAACTGCTTGAACTTATTCCGAAGCCTTACACCAAGGCAGTGGGAATAGAGAGGATGATTAAATATCTTGATATTCCTGTTGAAAATACCTATGCGTTTGGTGACAGCTTTAATGATGTGGAGATGCTTAAATATGTAAAGTACGGTATCGCCATGGGAAACAGCAATCCGGATCTGTTTAAACATGTGAAATACAGGACTGATAATATAGAAGATTCGGGAATATATAACGGACTTAAAAAGATGAAATTAATTTAATATAAAGGATACAGGTGTGAAAAAATGAGAATAATCTCAGAGAACGGTAATATAATAGTTGAGAATGTGCAGGATTTTAATCTTGGTCAGACTTTAGAGTGCGGTCAGTGCTTCAGGTATGACAGGATTGATGCAGATGATTATATAATTGTGGCAATGAGAAAGATGCTGCACATAAAGCAGCAGGATGACAGTCTTATATTATATAATACCTCTGAACGGGAATACAAAGGAATATGGGAGAAATATTTTGACCTTGAGAGAGATTACGGAGAAATAAAAAGAGAGCTTGTGAGCAGGGATGATAAGATAGCAGACGCAATAGAAGCACAGGGGGGAATACGCATACTTAATCAGGAATTTGATGAGGTGCTTATTTCGTTTATAATATCCCAGAATCAGCAGATTCCCAGTATAAGAAAGATAATTGCAACGATATGTGAAAGATACGGTGACAAAATCGGTACGTATGGAGAAAAAGATTATTATTCATTTCCGGATAAATACAGGCTGGCTGAATTGACTGAAGAAGATTTCAGGGATTGCAAGACCGGATTCAGGGCAGCGTATCTCTACGGTGCGTCTAAAGCACTGACAGACGGAAAGATAGATGGCAGTATTCTTGCATCAATGGATAGAAATGAGGCAGAAGAAACCCTTAAGTCATTAAAGGGAGTGGGTAAGAAGGTGGCGGACTGTACACTGCTGTTCGGGCTGGGATTCAGGGCAGCATTTCCTATAGATGTGTGGGTTAAGCGTGTTATGGAAGAAATCTACTTTGGCAAGGAAACCAAAAAAGAGGAGATACAGAAGTTTGCTGATAAAGCATTCGGTGAGTATGGCGGATATGCCCAGCAGTATTTGTTTGCGTATGCAAGAGAAAAATCATTAAAGGATAAAAATAAATAAAAAAACAAGAAAACAGATGAAAACTTGAGAAAAGTTTAGAAAATCTGCTGATAAATTAGAAAACAGTGGTAAAATTAAACTTGCATAATAAGATTAAAAACATTATTATATGCATTAGAAATTAGCACTCGTCAAGAGTGAGTGCTAATAAAAGAAAAAACAGTATGATTGGAGGATTTATCATGAAGTTAGTACCATTAGGAGACAGAGTAGTATTAAAACAGTTAGTTGCAGAAGAAACAACAAAATCAGGAATAGTTATACCGGGACAGGCAAAGGAGAAACCACAGCAGGCAGAAGTTATAGCTGTAGGACCTGGCGGAGTAGTTGACGGTAAAGAGATAAAGATGGAAGTTAAGACAGGAGATACTGTTATATATTCTAAATACGCAGGAACAGAAGTTAAGATTGAAGATGAGGAATATATCATAGTAAGACAGTCAGATATTTTAGCAGTTGTAGAATAAGAAGAAAATTCATTTGAATAATATTTTGGAGGTAGATTAGAATGGCAAAAGAGATTAAATATGGTGCAGATGCGAGAAAAGCATTGGAGTCAGGCGTAAATCAGTTAGCAGATACAGTTAAAGTTACATTGGGACCTAAAGGAAGAAACGTAGTTCTTGATAAGACATATGGTGCTCCTCTTATTACAAATGATGGTGTTACTATCGCAAAAGAGGTAGAACTTGAGGATGCATTTGAAAATATGGGTGCACAGTTAGTTAAAGAAGTTGCAACAAAGACTAACGATGTAGCAGGTGATGGTACAACAACAGCTACAGTTCTTGCACAGGCAATGATAAATGAAGGTATGAAGAACCTTGCAGCAGGAGCAAATCCTATCATACTCAGAAAAGGAATGAAGAAGGCTACTCAGGCAGCTGTAGAGGCTATAGCAGGAATGAGCAGCAAAGTAACAGGAAAAGATCAGATAGCTAAGGTAGCAGCTATTTCAGCAGGTGATGAAGAAGTAGGAAACATGGTAGCAGATGCTATGGAAAAAGTTTCTAACGATGGTGTAATCACTATAGAAGAGTCAAAGACAATGCAGACAGAGCTTGACCTTGTAGAAGGTATGCAGTTCGACAGAGGATATATTTCAGCTTATATGGCAACTGATATGGACAAAATGGAAGCAGTTCTTGAAGATCCATACATCCTTATAACAGATAAGAAAATCAGCAACATTCAGGAAATCCTTCCACTTCTTGAGCAGATTGTACAGTCTGGTTCAAAACTTTTAATTATTGCTGAGGATGTTGAGGGTGAGGCTCTTACAACATTAATCGTAAACAAATTAAGAGGAACATTCAACGTAGTAGCAGTTAAGGCTCCTGGATATGGTGACAGAAGAAAAGAGATGTTAAAAGATATCGCTATTCTTACAGGCGGTCAGGTTATCTCAGAAGAGTTAGGATTAGAGCTTAAAGATACTACTATGGATCAGCTTGGTAGAGCTAAATCTGTTAAGGTTCAGAAAGAAAATACAGTTATCGTGGACGGCGAAGGTGACAAGGCTGAGATAGAGGCAAGAGTAAGCCAGATTCGTACACAGATTGAAGAGACAACATCTGATTTTGATAGAGAGAAATTACAGGAAAGACTTGCTAAACTTGCAGGTGGTGTTGCAGTTATCCGTGTAGGTGCAGCTACAGAGACAGAGATGAAAGAAGGAAAACTCCGTATGGAAGATGCCCTTGCAGCTACAAGAGCAGCAGTAGAAGAGGGAATCATCGCAGGAGGCGGTTCTGCATATATCCATGCATCTAAGGAAGTTGCAAAACTTGTTGCAGGTCTTGAAGGTGATGAGAAGACAGGTGCAAATATCATCCTTAAAGCACTTGAAGCTCCATTATTTACAATTTCAAAGAATGCAGGTCTTGAAGGCTCAGTTATCGTAAATAAAGTAAGAGAGTCAGAGCCGGGATTCGGATTCGATGCATTACATGAAGAATATGTAAATATGGTTGACAGAGGTATCCTTGATCCGGCTAAGGTTACAAGAAGTGCATTACAGAATGCTACAAGCGTAGCTTCAACACTCCTTACTACAGAATCAGTAGTAGCAAATATTAAGGAAGAGACACCGGCAATGCCAGCAGGAGCAGGCATGGGTGGAATGATGTAATATTCCGCTGATATTTGAAAATAAATAAAAAATAGTTTATAATATAGCAGACACATTTTATCAGAAGTATAGTGCGACGGATAAAAGTGTCTGCTATTTGTTTATAATGATTCAAGTGTCAAAAGGGTGCTACGCACCAGCCAAGCACAATATGTGATATTGCAAGCTAGCTTGCAAATACACATAC